>ERZ1026903.1090-NODE-1090-length-10749-cov-18.447821_pt1 | contig 10749 bp, 9 predicted proteins | sample MGYA00380180_ERZ1026903 | MGnify/ENA primary metagenome ERZ1026903 (study PRJEB33269, sample SAMEA4719816) | human gut metagenome | biome: human-associated habitat; feature: organic feature; material: feces | place: Cameroon | collected 2013-10 ... | reverse complement strand
TAGGCTCGAAAAGGAAGACTTAACTCTATAAACCGCTATTTTATCAGCAGCCTCGAGACGCGTCGCCCCCATTAGAGGTAGCGTTTGGTGCTTGAGCTCTTTCGCGTGTTTTCATTTTACCGTACAGCTATAATTATTATACAAAGCGAAACTGAGTGTATATCAACCCCAAAGGTGTAAACATACGGGCACAAAAAAAGGGCTTCCGCCCTTTCTCATCTTTTTTAGTGGTGCGAGGCACATTATTGCCACGCCCACCGGCTCACATCTGAGCCAATCATCTAACAGTTACCTTTCTACAAATCTTTTTTACCTAATCTAATCTTTTACCTAATCTTGTTAACCTAATACTTAATCTTTCTACCCAGTCACTTCTTCGCAGAAGGAACTTTCGCAGAACTAATACTATATCAAATTATTCAATAGCTTAGCTTATGTCTTGTTTTCGAGTGCAAAGTTACGGGCACAACCACGACAATGCAAGTATATGAACAAAAAAGTTGCACGCTTTTGCATTGTTTGTGAATAAACTCGGCATTTTGACAAGTACACTATCAAAAAGCTCACATTTTATCATTCTGCCGCTACTATACACCACTACACAAAGGCTGCATCAAACACCTGCTGCAAAATAAATTGCCTGCCAGCACCGAAGTTTCCGACTCAAAGAGCCCTTCTGTGCTGACAGGCAACCACTATCCGCTGACAGAGTCAGCTAACGGGGTCTTACCCATTATTACTTTGCAATCTTGACACACTTCACGCCGTTTGCCGTTACAATCTGCAAGAGATACTGACCCTTGGGCAGCGACGATGTGTTGACCATCGCGACCTGTGGCCAAGAGGCATACGCGACCTTTGGCGTTGAACAAACGATACGACTTGAGGCCTGGAGCTGTGAACGACACTTGGTTGGCCCCCATACGCACATCAATATCCACAGCCGACTTGCCAACCGGCTTGATGGCGGTAAACTCACCCGCACCCTCGGCAGCATTGATATAATCTGAATAATCAGTGCGCTTGGTCTCAACATAGCGCTGTTCGAAACTGCCCCAAGGATTGTCGGGGTCGGTTGATATGTAGTAGTAGCCCTCGTATGCCACCGACTGCGGTATGTCGTACTCCGGATGGTAGGTGATATGATACTTGTTGCCGTCCTGCAGCTCATAGCCCTCGCCATTGGCCACCTTGACGTCGGAGAGCAAAAACTTCTCCTGGCTCACCGTGTAACCATGATCGTCATTCTTCACCACCACACTGTCGAGATCCCAACCTGAACCTTGATAATCGTTGGCTATATAGGTTGTTTTGTTATGATACTCGTAACTGCCATTGGCATCGGTGGTCCATATCTTGAACTCCTGCTTGCCCACCCCGGGCTGGTCTATCACGTAAGCATAATCCTCCACATTTTTGGCATCGTAAGTTACCGACAATGTACCATTAGCCTGGCCTGCATAATAGGTATCTGCAGCGAGCATGCGTTGTTCGCCCTGCAAGAATGAGGCATCGATGTCAACATACTGATCGTCTGTGGCAGCCCACTTTATGCTGCGGTACGACTCTGTCTCTTGCCACACATCTTCATTTGTGTTGTAATCATACTCCAAGCCTTCGTACTTAATGTCCACTGCATGCCCAACCGAGTCTGTATAAGTTGCGGTAAGGCGCTGCTTCAACTGCGGCGTGGGGGTGCTGTAGTCCTGATACCAATATTCGCTTGTCAACACTCTGCCCCTGGCATCACGCACAATGTCCCAACGCTTGCAACCGCCGCCATCGCCAAACACATAGGCTGCACTGTCGGCATTCCACATAAGAGTCTTTTGTTCGGTCACGAAACTCTGAACCACAGGGTCGTACTTGTAGGTGGTTATCCAGAAGGGAGAATAGGTCTTGCCGTCCTTCGACACCTCAAATGTCACAACCGACTGACGGCCTTGCTCGTCATACGACACCATCTGCCGCGAATAGGGCAAAGTGTCGCCCTCGGCAAACGAATGCAGACGCCAGCCACACTCTGAGCCGTTTTTGTCATAGAACAAGGTGTAACGCTCGGCACGCTGCATGTCGGCATCGGGAGTTTTATAACTGCGTGTCCATACCTCCTCGGTTTGAGGCACCCAAATGGGGAGCACCTCGGCAGCCTTGCTCTGCGACAGACACGACACGGAAGCTTGTGCCTGACGTCCGCCAAACAGCAATTTGCCAAAATTTTTACCACTACGACCCACTTGGGCCTTGGCGTCGACGCCATTGTGCAACACCGAGGCAAATGGCAATGCACGGCTTCGACCTGGAACTGACTGGAAGGGTTGAGCTGACGCCACACTGCCACATGTAAGCGCAGATAGCATTACAAACGTAAATGTTTTCATAGGCTATAACGAACGTTTTGTTGGTAAATGAGTTATTTTTGTTTCTGTTTGCAAATATAGGCAGCATAAGCCGTACCACCTAACGTATTGCAAAGAAATATTATTTTTTATGCTGCATAACATATTTTATGACCATTGGCAGATTTCTTGACCAGCAGCCTGACAAGCTGAAAGGTTTACAAAAAATCTTGCTAATGGCATTCTGTATTTCTCCTTTTTATCTACACGCCACACTATAATGGCAGAAAGGACATATTTGCCCCTTATTCTGTTTTCAGCCATTTTGTCTGCACTCTGCACTTTTGCACGAAATATGATTGATTATCAGCAGATTGTACAGTGCAGACAAGCCCAAAAAGCTTCTGCACTACGCCTACACCCATCTGCACCTGGTCTACACCCGTCTGCACCCATCTGCACTGCCACCATACCGCACACGCCTCACGACATGAACAGTAGTGCCAGCCGCACATTACGGCATAGGGGGAGCGGATTTTCTGTCAGAGCAACAGATTTTTCTACCTCCCTACACATTTTTTTCTGACTGGCACAAATGATATGACACCCCCGGCACAAGCACGAGCGCAGAGGGCAGTGCAGACAAAATTCGCCTCTGTCTACACTACTTTTCACACTGATAATCAGAGCATTGCAAGACATTAGTGCAGAGTGCAGACAGTTTTGCAAAAAACCATTACATAAGGACTGTCTACACCATCTGCACTGACACAACTGCACATGACAGCAAAATATTTTTTCTGTCATAACCATCTTTGGCACGCCGCTTGCATAAGTATGGGCGTACCGCTCAAAACAGTACAGAGGTACACACATATAATTATATAACACGAATAATAATAAAAAAAAGATACAATCATGGGAAAGATTATTGGTATTGACTTAGGTACAACGAACAGCTGTGTGTCAGTGTTCGAAGGTAACGAACCTACTGTAATTGCCAACAGCGAAGGCAAGCGCACCACTCCTTCGGTGGTAGCCTTTGTTGAAGGTGGCGAACGCAAGGTGGGCGACCCCGCCAAGCGTCAGGCAGTAACCAACCCCTTGCGCACGATTTACTCAATCAAGCGTTTCATGGGTGAAAACTACGACCAGGTGCAGAAGGAAATTGCACGTATGCCTTACAAGGTGGTACGCGGCGAGAACAACACCGCACGTGTTGAGGTGGACGGCCGCCAGTACACTCCGCAAGAAATTTCTGCAATGGTTCTGCAAAAGATGAAGAAGACTGCCGAGGACTACCTCGGACAGGAGGTGACGGAAGCCGTTATCACCGTGCCGGCGTACTTCTCAGACTCTCAGCGTCAGGCCACTAAGGAGGCCGGACAAATTGCTGGTCTTGATGTTAAGCGTATCGTTAACGAACCTACCGCAGCCGCCCTTGCCTATGGTATTGACAAGGCTAACAAGGACATGAAGATTGCCGTGTTCGACCTTGGTGGTGGTACATTCGATATCTCTATCCTTGAGTTTGGCGGTGGCGTGTTCGAGGTGCTCTCAACCAATGGCGATACACACCTGGGTGGTGATGACTTTGACCACGTAATCATCGACTGGCTGATTAACGAATTTAAGAACGACGAAGGTGCCGACCTCTCAACCGACCCGATGGCCATGCAGCGCTTGAAGGAGGCTGCCGAAAAGGCTAAGATCGAACTTTCAAGCTCTACAACTACCGAAATCAACCTGCCCTACATCACATCGGTTAACGGCATGCCTAAGCACTTGGTAAAGACGCTTACCCGTGCCAAATTTGAGCAGTTGGCTCACAATTTGATTGAGGCTTGCAAGGCTCCGTGCGAAGCAGCCTTGAAGGGTGCCAACCTTACTACTGCCGACATTGACGAGGTAATCCTTGTAGGTGGTTCTACCCGTATTCCTGCCGTACAGCAGTTGGTACAGGACTTCTTCGGCAAAGCTCCCTCAAAGGGTGTAAATCCTGACGAGGTAGTAGCCGTAGGTGCTGCCATTCAGGGTGCCATCTTGAACAAGGAGAAGGGTGTGGGCGACATCGTATTGCTCGACGTTACACCGCTTTCATTGGGTATCGAAACACTCGGTGGCGTAATGACCAAGTTGATTGATGCCAACTCAACCATTCCTTGCAAGAAGAGCCAGGTGTTCTCAACCGCTGAGGACAACCAGCCCGAGGTTACCATCCACGTGTTGCAGGGTGAGCGCCAGTTTGCCCGCGACAACAAGAGCATCGGCCGCTTCAACCTGGCCGGCATTGCTCCCGCCCGTCGTGGCGTGCCTCAGATTGAGGTTACCTTCGATATCGATGCCAACGGTATCTTGAAGGTATCTGCCAAGGATAAGGCCACTGGCAAGGAACAGGCCATTCGTATCGAAGCTTCAAGCGGCTTGTCAGAAGACGAAATCAACCGCATGAAGGCTGAAGCACAAGCCAACGCCGAGGCAGACAAGAAGGAACGTGAGCGCGTTGACAAGATCAACGAAGCCGACTCTATGATATTCCAGACCGAGAACCAGCTCAAGGAGCTTGGCGACAAGCTCCCTGCCGACAAGAAGGCTCCCATTGAGGCTGCTCTTGGCAAGTTGAAGGAGGCTCACAAGGCTCAGGACATTGCCGCCATCGATGCTGCCAAGGCCGAGCTCAACACAGCATGGCAGGCTGCCAGTGCCGACATGTACAGCCAGGCAGGTGGTGCCCAGCAGGGTGCAGGCGCTGGTTTCCAAGGCGGTCAGCAGGCAGGTCCTCAGCAGAACGCTGGCTCTGACAACAAGGGCAACGAAGACATTCAGGACGCTGACTTTGAGGAGGTGAAATAAGTATAGATAAACATCTATAACAATAAATAGTTAAATAGGGTGTAACTCAATGAGTTGCGCCCTATTTTCGTTTTTAACACTTGTGGATGACTATGCTTGTTTCTCGTTATTTTATTGTATATTTGTACCATATTTGTAACGTAACAAAATAGTAGATAATGTGCAACAAAAGCACTATTTCTACGTTATTATATTGAAAAGGTAATAAATATGGCAGCATCGAAATTTCAAATAGTACGCAAGTGTCAGGTGTGTGGCGAGGAGTTTATGGCTAAGACCATAGAGTCCTGGTACTGCTCTCCCAAATGTTCCAAGACAGCATGGAAGCGTAGGCATGACGAGGAGGAAAGAAACAAACTTCTTGACAAGGTGGTCAAAACCATTCCAAAGGAGCAAGATTACATCAAGGTAACGGAAGCGTATGCCTTGTTTGGTATCAGTCGTTTCACTCTTTATCGGCTTATACGAAAAGGACAGATTTCTCACATCAATCTCGGTACGAACCAAATACGAGTGAGCAAAGAGGAACTTATGAAACTCTATCCTCTTCGCCCCAAGGCAACGGACAAGCCTAAACCTGTGAAGAAACTTTATAGTCTTGAACCTAAGGATTGCTATACTATTGGAGAGATAAGCAAGAAGTATAAGGTCAATGACAGTACGGTGTATGCGCATATACGCAAGTACTCCATACCCACACGGCAGATAGGTAACTATGTGTATGTACCCAAGAAAGAAATTGACAACCTATATAAAGGAGCAAAACAATGAAGAAAGCATTAGCCCATACACGAGTGACAGTAAAACTCCGCAAGTCGGAATATCACGATGAATGGTATCTTTACATTGAGGCTTATCCTGTGTTTCAATCGGGCAAGGACAAGCCACAAAGATTGCGTGAGTATCTGAACCGCACGATAACTACTCCTGTATTCGACAAGTCACGCAATGCCCGAACTGGTGCCGATGGCAAAACCACTTATAAGCCAAAGCGAGATTTGAACGGCATTATCGTATGTAAGTCGCAACTTGACCAAGAAGCGTGTATCTATGCCGACAAGGTAAGGAATATGCGACAAAAAGAATACGATAATGCTTCACTCTATTCGGCAGAGGAAACCGAACAAGCTGAGCAGTTGGAACGCTCACGATGCAACTTCATTGAATACTTTTCCCATGTAGCCGACACTCGCCATGCTAATAGCTCTGACTCGATTATCGTCAACTGGAGGCGTGTAGGCGAGTTGTTGAGGATATTTGCCAAAGGCGATACTATCTTGTTTGCTGACATTGACATGAAATTAGTAGAATCGTTCCGTCGTTTCTTGATGACAGCTCCGCAAGGAGGAAACAAGTCAGGTACAATTTCGCAGAACACGGCTTCCACTTACTTTGCCATTTTCAAAGCAGGACTGAAACAGGCTTTCATTGACGGCTACCTCACCATTGATATATCGGCAAAGGTAAAAGGCATACAAGAACAGGAAAGCCGTAGAGAGTATTTGACCGTAGAGGAACTGAACCGTTTGGTACAAACCCCATGCGATTCCTTATTGAAACGCGCAGCTTTATTCTCCGCTCTTACTGGTATTCGCCATTGCGACATTCAGAAATTGAAATGGTCGGAGGTGGAAATGTTCAACGGCAATTATCGCTTGAATTTCACGCAGCAGAAGACAAAGGGCGTAGAGTATATGCCTATTTCAGAGCAAGCTTTTCAACTATGTGGTGAACGACAGGATGGAGACTTGCTTGTGTTTGCAGGGTTGCCAGCTCCATCTTGGATAAATCGCCCTATCAAAAGATGGGTTGAAGCAGCAGGAATAAAGAAGCATATTTCATTCCATTGCTTCAGGCACTCGTATGCTACACTCCAGCTGGCGGGCGGTACAGACATCTACACCGTCAGCAAAATGCTTGGTCATACCAATGTACGCACAACACAAATCTACGCAAAGGTTGTTGATGCGAAGAAAGAGAATGCCACAAAGAGGATAACTTTGGACTTGCCTCTTACTGATACTAATCAAACAACCGAATAGGCATAATCTACATATTATTATATACAGCCATCCACACGCATTGTTGTGGGTGGCTTTCTTGTTTTATGGGGTCGTTTCAACCGAACCCATCCCCAAAGAATGATGGATTTTTTACAAGGGGTACGCTTGAAACGACACCCTTATAACTATTGACAGATGTCGTCACAAGGATATGATTAAAAGTCATACCCTTTGCACTTTATTTCTATTATGGAGTGATTTGAAGTCACCCTATATATCCCACAAAGAACAATAAGGACACATGCGATTATCTCTTATGATAGCCTTATGATGTACTAATGGCAGACGGCATAACCGAAACAAAATGATAATGACGGTTATCATAATACATGCTAATTATCAATATTTTTTGTGTGTGATGATTATGTTTCGACGATGATTGTTTATGTGATGTCTGTCAGCATAAAATCAGCATTCAAAATCCATGTTACTTTGTACTCAAATCAAACAATAAAATCAACGAACAATATGACTGAAAAGAACATTACATTTGAGGATTTGCCCAAGGCAATGACATGGATGATGGATAAGTTGAATGAACTTACATCAAAGGTTGATAGCATCAACAACCAGACTGTACAACCGCAAACGGATCAGTGGATGAACTTGAAAGAGCTGTGTGAGTATCTTCCAAATCACCCTGCCGAACAAACTGTTTATGGTTGGACAAGTTGCCACCAGATACCTTTTCACAAACGAGGCAAACGCATCATGTTTCTCAAATCGGAGATAGACACATGGCTGCATGATGGCAAGATTAAGTCGCAAAAGGAATTGGAGGCAGAAGCTGCCCTGTTCCTCAAATCAAAACGTAACCACAGATTCTAATGAATGCACTTGAATTATGCAATAGTTTAAGAATGGAGTTTGAAGGCGTCTATGAGAACAAGATACCATTGGATGCACTTCCTGTAAAGTTGCAGGATATGGTTCTCGCATTGGCTCGTCAAGAAAACTACTCCATAGAATACACGCTTGCCTCATTGTTGGTTGTCGCTTCAACGGCTATCGGCAATGCTGTGAATATTTGTATTCGTGGCGGTTGGATAAGCAATGCAGCCATGTATATGATATTGGTTGGACGACCAGGCATGGGCAAGACACCACCTCTTGATTTTGCTTTTCGCCCAATCCGCAAGCATGATGCCAAGGCTATCCGTAAGTTTAAGGATGAAATGGAACACTATAATGAGGCTTTGGAACGACAACGAGGTAAGAAAGAGGATTGTGGAACACTTCCACCCAAGCCTATATTACGCAGAACCATTATATCCGATTTCACACCAGAAGCCTTGATACGTGCGCATGATGACAACAAACGTGGAGTTGTATTGTATGTGGATGAAATCATGGGTATGTTTAATGCCGTAAACCAATACAGCAAAGGACAGTTGATAGAACAACTCCTGACAGCGTTCAGTGGCAAGGCTTTGGATGTGTCACGTTGCAGTATGCCTGTACCCATTCATATAGAAAATCCGTTTATAAATATTGTAGGCACTATGCAGACCATACGAATGCACGAACTGATAGACAAAGGTTATAAAGCCAACGGCTTCTTAGACCGCTTCCTGTTTGTCTATCCAACTTCGCAGAAGATCGCAGATTGGGCAGATGACGAGCCATCAAGTTCTTCCTCTTTTGACAACTATGCTGCAATGTGGAAGAGTGTCATAGGTAAGATAGTGGATTTGCCTTATTCATTCAACGAGGACGATGATGCAGTACAGAACGTATTGAATTTCTCAAAAGATGCCAGCAATTATTTTACGGCATGGCGCAATGCTGCAATCAGTGCTGTAAACGAGATTAAAGATGATGCATTGGTAGATAGTCGCATTATGAAAACACCCATGTTGGCAGCACGGCTTGCATTGGTTGTTCAAATCTTGCGATGGGCTTGCGGTGAGGTGCATAAGGACTATGTAGACATTGACTCTACCAAAGCAGCCATTCGGTTGAGTGATTATTTCGAGAACTGTTATACAGCCATTCAAAAGTTCATGGCGATGGATGGCATAGAACCACAGAAGAAAGAATTTCTCAACAATGTGGGTAAGACATTCACAACGGCTGATGCCATTCAAGCAGGAAAGGAAGTCGGATTGTCGGAAAGGTCGGTTATGTATGCCTTAGTTGGTCTTGCAACCGACAAGATAATCAAGAAAGTAAAACGAGGAGAGTACGAGAAACTGCAATAGCAGCACTTGCTTTGCACTTTGCAGTTATTGCAGTTTGCAGTTCCTTTTCTCTGTTTCATAAAAAGTAACTATTATGGCTGAATACAGATTTGTGCTTCAAAGATACAAGCGTGGCAACAAGACCACCTGCCCTAATTGCGGTAAGAAACGTTGCTTTGTCAGATATATTGACACGGAAAGCAAGATAAACTTTCCCGACTATGTGGGAAGATGTGACCATGAACACTCATGCCAATATCATTATAAGCCATCTGACTACTTCAAGGACAATCCGATGTCTATTGATAATGTAGCTTGGAAAAGTCATACAACAAAGGTGATGCAACAAGAGCAACCGCCCTCTTATATTGATAATGAGTTGATGGAACGGACTATATCCAATTATAGCATAAATCCTCTGTTCGTTTTCTTGACTGGTATCATTGGTAAAGAGAAAACTGATCGTATTTTCCGACTATACAAGGTTGGCACATCAAAGAAGTGGGGCGGTGCTACTGTATACTGGCAAATAGACTGGCACGGTCGAGTGAGGTCTGGTAAGATAATGCTCTACAATTCGTCTGATGGGCATAGGGTAAAAGAACCTCACAGTTTTGTTTGTTGGGTGCATAGTGAACTACATTTACAAAACTTCAATATGAAGCAATGTTTGTTTGGCGAACATCTTTTATCACAATATCCATCCAAACCAGTTGCAATAGTAGAGAGTGAAAAGTCTGCTTTGATAGCATCTCACTTTATGCCCGATTTTATATGGTTGGCAACAGGTGGCATACATGGCTGTTTTAGGGAAGAAAGCATAAGGGTGTTGAAGAACCGCTCTGTTATGTTGTGTCCTGACTTGGGCGCATTTGAGGCATGGAAAGCCAAAATACCAATGCTTTCAGCCGTATGTAGCAAGGTCATTATAAGTGAACACTTGGAACTTGTGGCTACCGAAGAACAACGCAAAAAAGGATTGGATATTGCCGATTTCCTGCTCATGACAGAAACACCAGTAATGGCACTTCAGCGAATGATAAAACGCAATCCTTGCATTGGCACATTGATAGAACGATTACAATTGGAGTTGGTCGGTTTTTACAACGCTGATACAACGCCAATACAACGTCAAATCTCATGCAACATTCAAAATGATAAGAAATTGCGCGTAAATACTAATATATACAGCATATAACAGGCATTGAGCAAAGTGCGTATTTTGTTATTTATTTGTTACTTTGCCATTTGGTTTTATAATTTATCATAGTTAATGGTTCGTAATTGGTTCTTGTTTTGGGTAACAAATCCAAT
>ERZ1026903.1082-NODE-1082-length-10852-cov-4.262388_pt1 | contig 10852 bp, 17 predicted proteins | sample MGYA00380180_ERZ1026903 | MGnify/ENA primary metagenome ERZ1026903 (study PRJEB33269, sample SAMEA4719816) | human gut metagenome | biome: human-associated habitat; feature: organic feature; material: feces | place: Cameroon | collected 2013-10 ... | reverse complement strand
GGTAAAAGACTTTAGTAGGATTTTACCTACTTTGGCTCAAAAACTATACCCTTCGGAACCAAATCTGACTTTTCGTTTACCTACATATCTGACTTTTCGTTTACCTGCTTCTTTCCGAAATTATCCACGAAATCCATCACGGCCTGGGCTGCCAAGTCTTGCAAAGACTTGTTGGTGCATTCCTTGATTCTCGACAACGAAAAATAATACTCTATCGGGAGAATCAACTTCACGGTCTTTGTAGTCTTCGCAGGCTTCACGTTTACTACAGGCGCAATGCGCTGCGCTGGCTGCCCTGATTGCTCCGGCTGCGATGCAGGTAATGCAGCTGACGATGCAGCAGGTGATGCAGCAGGCAATGAAGAATCGGGTGTTGCATCTTCATTCAAAACCTTCTCGTTCTCCTCTACGAGGTCAGAACCTTCAAGCGTAAATGCGTTATACGGCTTCTTTACTTTTTCTACCATAATCTATAATCTATAAATCATTATATGAAACATTAATCGGGCATGGTGGCCATCACCTCCTTGGTAAACTGCTCGTAGTCTAAACCTACTCTGCAGTAAGGCGTGCGCTCAAAGATAGACAACTTCATCGACTGCGCCTCCACCATCTTGGTATCACGACGGGTGTAGGAATCAAAAAGATACTTCGCAAACGTCGTGCCCAGATATTCTTTATATTCCTTGGTGGCTCTCGTCTGATCATTACTCATCACCATCAGGATTCCACGAATATCCAAACCTTCGTTCAAATCCTCTCGGGTCTCCTTGATGGCATTGATGATTTCGGTAATACCCTTCGTAGCCAAGGCTTCCAGTTGCACCGGAAGCACGGCACCCGATGCCGCCGTCAGCGCATTATAGGTGAGCAGGGAAAGCGCAGGTGGGCAATCGAGCAGCACGAAATCGAACGCCTCCATCACGTTTACGCCATCCTTGTAATCAATGCCATCACTCGCCAGGTCGCCATCCTCCTCGCTCATCAGGGCTAGCGGCTTTGCCATCAGCTTGAAGAGTGCCTTTCTTGGCACTGCACGCTGATTCAAAAAAGGCTCAATGGAAATCAATTTCTTGGATGCAGGAGCCAGATAGATGCCCTCTCTTACCTGATAGATAGGGATAGGCTTCTGCTCTACCAGCGAATCGTAGATAGTGAGCTGCTCGGGATGCTTAGTCTCGCTGCGGTCGAAGAGGAAGGAGAGTGAACCCTGCGGATCGAGGTCGATGAGCAGGATGCGTGGCAAACGCTGCTTGCCAGCCGCATTCAGTCCAAACTTACCTTTGCCGAATCTGCGCAAACCTACAGCAAGATTCTGCACGGTTGTAGTCTTACCAACACCGCCCTTGTGATTTACAAAGGCTAGAACTTCTTTCAATCTATTTTCTGCCATAATCTTTATAATTTAAAAGCATTAATAATAAAAACTCAAACTACGAGTACTAAAGTACTAAAGTACAAATACCCTAATGCCCTGATGCACCAACGTGCAAAAGTGCAAATGAACTGACGTGCAAATGAACCTAGGTTTAAATGCCATATCGTACTAAAGTACTACGGTGCAAAGGTACGAAAATAAATTCAATCCTGCAAGTAAATCCACATCTTATTTTTAGATTTTAATCTTATTTAATTTTTAAGAATAGTAATAGTATGATAGTACTATGGTACGAAAGGTGGAAAGTACAAACGTGCAAATGCACTATTTTGTCTTCTCGTTTATCTTCTCATTTATGTTCTCATTATGTTCTCATCTTCGGGAAGGATTTTCTATATATATGATTATATATCAGAATGATAAACGGGAAAATCATATCTACGAAACCGTTTACCTGGAATTGAAGTACCAACGTACTAACACACCAATGTACGATGGCACATTGGTGTGATTGTACTAATGTACGATGGTACATTGGTGTGATTGTACCAATGTCCTATAGTGTATTTGTATCATCGTGCAAACGTGCGATGATACGAAAGTACCAAAGCGCATTTGCACCTATTGTTAGGACCAGCGATGAAATCGCTGGGAACGGGGGCGAGATTAGATATTTACTTCGTTTCCGTTCTTATCCCATTCTGCCTTCAGGCTGAAGGTTACGCCCGACTGGTGGTTGTAATATTTGCCCTTAATCGTAGTAACCTTGTTGCGTTCAAACGGAACGTTCTGCACGGTGAACTTGGAATACGGCTTGTCGCTGCCCTTCTTGCCCAGGGGGAAGGGAATATCCGATGAATAGCCATCCAGTGGAACCAGCACAAAATACGTAATCAGCAAGCCGTTTCCGCCAGCATACGTAGTCATATCGTAGATTCTCTGATTTTTCACAGGCTCTATAACATCGAAATCCTCCCATGAAAAATGACAATACTCATCCAAATCCATTACCAAGTTACTGCAATCAGCAGGAATCACGTCTGCCAAATCCAGCACCAGCTTCGCCACGATGCGCTCCATCTGGATATTCACTGCCAATGCCTTGCCAGGCGTAACGCTCACGTCCTTGGTAGCCCCGAAGCTATCCGAAGTCTTGCTGCTCGTGAGGATGGCAGGATCCGAGGATGCACTGATAGACATGAGCACATTATCCTTTGCAGCCCAAACGGCAGAATCAGCATCCAGCAGGGTAGGGGATGTGCTGCGTGTAGCAATCACCTTCAAGGTGTGGTCGCCATAAGCAAGCGTCATATCGGGCTGGGCGAAATCCTCGGCGCTATTGGCCTGATGAAGCACCTGCAGCAGTTTACCGCTCGTCTGATCTTAATCAAAGATATAAATATCCGTCATACTCTTGCCGTCGGCTTGCAGGGCTGCACGGGTAGCGGAACCGTCGCCCAGAGCAACCTCGGGAGCCGAAAGGTTCAGCTTCACATGCTCCACGCCCACGAATACATCCGTCTGTGCGTCCTGAGAGGAATCCGTAAACTCATCTGCATACTTGCTGCATGAAGTATTCATGCACGCTGCCATCATCATGAAGGTGGTGGCAAACAAAAACGTCTTTGTTTTCATAAGCCAAAAAATTAGAAAGTTTTTATTTATAATGAATATCTAAGTAACGCAAAGGGTGGGTGGATATTGCACCCTTTGCGATAATTCTTTCTACTTGAATGCTCCTGCCAGAAGCGGCAAAAAGAACACTGCTACACCGATGGTAGAGAAGAGCAGCACAGCTACACCTACGAAGGCGAGGGCTGCAAGAGAATATGTAATTGCTTTTTTCATATTGCTATAATCTTTAAAGTATTAATATTAATGTTTATAATTTTGTCGCAGCATCAGTGAAGTTTCACTGATGCTATAACGAAGGGCTTTCCTGAGCCTTTAAGGTCGCAGCCTCGATAGCGCGTACAATATCCGTGATATATCTGCTGCCTCCGTGCTTTCTGATCCAGTCGTGTACATCATCGGGCACCACGTATTTGTGAGCCTTGCCCTCTGCTGCAGGTCTGCCTTTCTTATTCGTTGTTTTATTGATCTCCATATTTTTTCCGCTTATCCGTGATGCGTAGGGCTAAATAATTATATTACTTTTTCTTCTTTAACCAAGGAAAGAACCAAGAACCTTCTAAATATCGTTGCGCCCTGATAACGGCATACTCCCTGGTATGTATGCGCAAATCGGACGGAATCTTCTCTATTATCTTCCCTTCTAACTCGTGGTCATAATTCACCCCGCACTCTTTCAGGAGCTCATAGAGAGGATTATCGAAGAATGAAGCAAATATATGCTCCTGAGTGTCGAGATTCAGAAACTCGAACGAGCAGAAGGGATAATCTAGGAAGGCGTGCAATATCTTAAATTTTTCTTTCTCCATACTATAATCTTTTTATTTATCTTCATTCTCTATCTGCTCCAGCTTCATATATACCAGCGCATTTTTGTCGTAATACTGGCGAGGGGCAGCGCAGGAATAATACTGGTTCTCACCTTCCTTGATACATAGCGCTGCATCTACGATACGTTTGCCGAAGCTTTTCAGGGCGTGAGTCTTGCCGATGATGGTGATACCAGACTGGTACACCTTACGAACCTCGACAGCAAAACGATGCAGGGCAGCCTTTGTATCCTTCTCCTCCTTCGTAACCTTCTCCAATACGTTCAGATGATCAGCAGGACGGGGATTTCTGCGCAGCTCGACAACACCCTTCTTCTTGTAATTAATGCAGACGGAATACTCGCCGGGCTTCAATTTATCCAGGTGAGCCTCCAGCAAGTCGTAACGCTGGAGCACATCACGAGGAGCGATGCTGATACTATCTTTCGTGGCGGAAGATTCCGCCTGATTCTTAATATTCTCCATAAAAATCCGCTTCGCCGTGATGCGGTAGGGCTGTAAATTTCTTAAAATTCTATAATAATTCGGGTAAATTGATACACCGTATTGTTTTATTTCTTAAATTTGCACTCGTCTTCGGAAGACTTCAATCGTACCTTTACGGAATAGAAAGAAACATAAAACTTCCGTTGACGGTCAGACTTTCAAAAGTCTGTGGATTTAAACGCTCTTATAGAGCCAAATTTCTACTATAGTAGGTTCGAGCCAGAAGGCTCGCAGTGCCCCGGCTTAGGTCGGGGCTTTTTCGTTTCGTGCATAAACGCCAATTTTATGAAACTCCAACGTTGTGTGGTTATCAGGATAGCTACAATCCTCAAACATAACCCAATAACCTTGCTTGTCTAGGAAGATCTGACCGATTGAGCTTACAAAGTCTTTTTGCTCGCCTGCCAATCTATTGTATATTACCTTAGTCAGGTCTTTATAAGGTTGACGTTGTTCGTCTATGATACGGAAAGAATATATATTCTTATCTCTTCCCGTAAGCGTCAGCGTGGTTATTAAACCTTCAATCGTTCCAACTCTCTTGTACGTATCACCGTATGTATCACATTTGCACTCCAAAGACTCACCATTATCAAACAATCGTCTTGCAAGAAACGTTGTTGTATTATTACAAATAATCTCCGACATAATTATTCCTCCTCTTCTTCTTCCTCATCCTCATTATCCGGATTCTGATAGTCGTCGCTGTGAGCAATCAGATCATCGAGAGCTGCCTTAAAGTTGAAATCCTTTCTCGGATAATCTGCTTCGTCATTTTTCAAATCGTCATAAAAGAAATAAGATCGCTCATCGTCAGAAGCTCGAAGGATTCCGCCTTCGGGGTCTATCCAGAAACCAAAAGAGTAGGAATCATTACCCCAGCTATAAGCGTTTATCTCGTAACCCTTATAATCGAGTGCAAGAAAATCAACCACTGATATAAACTTGATAACCTCGGAGTCACCGGCAACAATATAGAGACCTCCATTCTCGCCCTCTCGCAAATCGTACCAGGCTTTATCTTCGTTCTTTTTTTCCCACTCTGAAAACTCCTTCCATCCGTTTTCGCGTGTTGAAAAAGACTCAAAGCGTTCACGGACAATATCCTCCAAGGTATCACTGCTTCCCAGGGCTTCACTATCAAAAAAGCCTTCACCAAACTTCGTGTACTTAACATCACAAAGAGGAATATTTACGCAGGATAATATATTATGTCCACCATCGATTGTAATTCTCATATCTTATCCGCTTAACCGTGATGCGGTAGGGCTGAATATAATCTATAAACTAGTAATAAATCGCCGATGCTATAACAAAGTACTTGTTACCTGTAACGCAGGAGCGGGAATAATCTGAGTGGTGGCGATAGTCTCGTAATCGAGAAGGTCGTCGCCGTACTTATCTCTCAGCTTCTCCGTCGCCTTCTTGTAGGCATCTTCGCCGTTCTCGGCCTGGCACCCGATAATGGCTACATCATGAAAAGGACCGCAGGTGTGATGGTCGAGAATGGAGATAATAATCTCCACGGTATAGGTGCCCTTCGGCATCGCAGCCAGCTCCTTGCGGCGCTCGTTGATTTCTCGGGCTATGCGCTGCTTCTCCTGGATCTCCTCATCCTGCTTGCGCTTGCGGTCTGCTGCCTCTTTCGCTATGATAGCCTTCTCGCACTCTTCAGGTGTATCAGCAAGGGCAGGATAGCAATAGATGAAGGATGAAGGGCTACAGCCTGTAGTCTGCAATTTTCTGCCCGCCTGCTCATCCTGATAAATCTTTTTCAGAAGAGCGTGAACGTTGTAGTTAACCTCCAGTTTTCTGCCGCCAGGCTCGTTTTTGTCGGTCAGGCTATTAATAAACTCCTCGGCTTCTTCTGCTGAGTTGATGATAACTTTCTTGTCGAAATATACAAAAAACTTCTTCATGTTCTTGCGCTTAACCGTGATGCGCCTAGGGCTGAATGGTTATTATTTTACTTTAAACTCCTTAATCTCGTAAACAAAGGTTTCTTCCTGGCACTCTACCTGGAATCCCATCACATCCTCCGTATGCTCTGCTACATGAACATAAATAGGGGTACCCAGATAGAAATTATCCGCTGTAGGGATAATTGCTTCCTCACCGTCGCAAGTACGTATAGTCTGATAAACTTCCGTAAACTCATCTTTCTGAGGAAGGCTATTGAAAGCTTTTTCTGGAGAATCAAAAACATTGGTGATAGTCTTGTCGCAAAGGACAACATATACTTTCTTATCGTTCATATTACTACGCTTCACCGTGATGCGCCTAGGGCTTAGATGTGATTACTTATTTTCTTTATAGATGTTCTCCTGGTCCTTGATAGCCTTCTCCAGCGTCCAATCTGCCTTTGGGTAGATGCCTTCGCCCAGACCAGTGTTGAAATCCACAAAGAAATTCTCGCTATCCTCACGAACCGTAATATCAGTGCCGTTGTGGTTAATGTCCTGTCCGTCGTTAGGAAGAACCTCGAAGCCGTTGGAAGTCAGAGAAAGAATGTGCTCACCATCGGTGGCAAAATCCTCATCATCATAACCGATTGAAGAATCAGCGGTGTAAATCCATCCGTTCTCCTGGCAGATACCACGAACCAACTTACAGCAATCATCCTCCGGATTTTCCTCCTGATAAGCTACCAAAAACTCCTTGAGATCATCTAATGATGTAATATCATTCTTCTTCATATTCTCGTCGCTTAACCGTGATGCGCTAGGGCTAAAGTTATTATTAATTGTTTTTATTTATCTTCTTGTTTTTATCTGATGCAAAGGTACAAAGAATTTCTGAAACTACCAAATAAAACGTACTTTAAATATGCTTTTAGGTGCATTTTTAACGTTTGTTTTATTTTCAAAGAAAATTCCTGTCACCTTTTTATCTTCTTTTTCCTTTGCCGCCCACCAGGGGATCGGACCCTGAAGGATGGAATCTTATTATCCTCGGCCAACCGTGGGCGAAATTCGGCTGCTGCTATCCTCACGAACCGCAGGCAGCCTTTTTTAAAACAAAGCGCTGACGCTTCAGCGTAAACAAATTAAAATTTTAAAGTTATGTTTAAAATAACGCACCTCGCCGTGGTGGTGATCCACGCTTGCCGGTCTGCCGGACGGGGTAGGGGAAGGCTCTCGGGCTTCCCCTGTATGGGGTGATAGGGCATTATCGGATAGCCTCGATATATCTTATCCTATGCCGCATCACCTTGCGCATGGCGCTTCATGTAATCTGCCTTAAATTCTTCCTCGGTCATACCTTCCACTTTAAGCATACCCTCCCAGTAGCCTTCACGGATATGCTCCGCCTTAAAATCCTCATAGGTATGAGGAACGCAATCATCGGCAACCCAGAAGGCCTCGTGTTGCAGTTCGATACCATCGCCAATCCAACACCCCGATAAACTGTCATTCTCTTCATCTGGAGTTTGCTCGCTCTCCTCCATAAGCTCGTCAAAATGCTCGATAGCATACTTGATCATCGTGCGGATGTCCTTCGCCCATGAGCTGGTATCGTCAGGGCTGATATTACACTCCTTTTGTACCATCTCTACAAGCTCATCGATGCCCTTGCGGCTCTTGATATATGCGTTGTGGTAGAAATCGAAAGGGATAACGTGGTCCAGCTTCCATCCCTTCTCCTCGTTGATGGATGGTCGGCCGTATGCCTTGCGGCTCTCTTCTGTAACTTCACACTCGATAACTTTATTCTCTATAACGTTAAAACCGTTCTCTTTATTATTCTTTGCTTCCATAATTTTCTAATTTTTAATTGTTGTATAATATATGATTTGTGATTTCCGAAGCCCTCTATAACGAGGGCTTACGGCTTTTTAATGTCTCTCCATACCTTGCGAGCCTTGCACTGCGATACGCTGCCTATTGCCCATCCCTTATGCTTGGCGGCAATCTGATTGAAGCGATACCAGATATTTATATCGGTAAACTCAAAGTGCATCGTACCTTTTTTGTAGAACTTCACGCGGAACCAATCGAAGTAAAACCACTCGCCGAAGTTGGTGCAGCTCTCTACAATCTGCTGCTCGAATGGGCGGCCGTAGTCATTATTTAGCGGCTGACCGGTGAGAAAACTCATGGCTTTATAAAAATCCTCTAATTCCCTTTGGCGGCTATAAGAACAGCCGATAGTGTAAGATAGATGATCACTCCATCGCATTTCGCAGTCCAGGGAATCTACAATAAACTTCTGGTTCACCATATAATTGCTATTTGTTTTCCATTTCTCGCCCGCTGTCGAGTTCTCAGCGGATAGGCTGCAAATGGTATCGAATGCCTTTACTACGCATTCCTCCATGATGTTTCCGATGTTCTGTAATACGGAAGATACAACCAGATAAATATTTTTGAGATTGAACGGGCGAGCCTCTGAAGTCTCGACGAAACGGGCGATTTTCTCCTGCAGTACGTTGGTGGTGTACTTCTGCATGTTGAGCAGTTCGAAAATACTGCTCCACGCCGCATGCTGCAACTCCTTGCGGAATCGGTCGCGGGTGATGTTCTGGAACTTGTTCCCCTCTCTGTCTGACCCATGAGCGCCGAAATGTATGCGGCAAGATGAGAAGGTTTTTATATCTGCGTTTATCTTTTCGCTTGCCTCCTGCACTGCGTCAAACTGCGCCAGGGCTGAATTGTAACGCTTCACCATATCGCGCACAGCGTCATATTTTATAACGCCTTCCTGTCCGTTGCCCATATCCTCCCAGCCTTCCGGAGTCTCATCAAATTCCAAGTCCTCGAAATCCTCTGATTTTTCCGATGGCTTATAAAGACGAAGGAGAGAGATTTCCGCATCTGTTCTGCGGTCGGCGGTTGCGATGTTGAAGACATCGCCTAATTTCTCACAACTTCCATAAAGGTCTGCCAGCTCCTTTAATTTCTTGTCTTCGCCATAACAATGTACGAAGCGAGAGGAAGGGCAGAGGGCGAGGATGGTGCAACCGTCTGGAGCAATCTCCCAGGCATGCAAGATATGCTTTTCGACGCTGGTAAATGGCGGATTCATGATAATATGCGTAACGTCTGTTATTTGTTCACGCTGTACCGTCAGGAAGTCGGGCGCAATCACGTTGCACTCATTATATAGGGCATTTCTCAGAGTGTCGTTTATCTCGCAAGCCTTTACATACCTTGCGCCGTCTTCCTTGCAGAATCTCACGATATTTCCCGAACCTGCGGAAGGTTCCAGTACTACGGCATCCGCCAGGCTCTCGCCCTGGGTCATCATGTTGTAAACCTCGCGGGGCGTGATGTAGAAATCACGGTTAAATATATTTTGATAATCTACCATTTTATTTTTCTGTTTTAAAGAGTGAAACAAATTTCTTTGCGGCGAAAATTTCAGTGAAGTTTTGCGCACGCTATAACGTAGGATTTCCGAGCTTTTGAGGGGTAGGGGTGAGGGTGTGACCCTCACCCGGTGGCCTCCGGCTTCGATTTATGCCGCTTTATTACTGCCCGGCTCGGTGCCTGAGCGAGAATAAAGAGCCTGCAGGACTTCAGGAGATAGAGTAACCTCCGCCCGGTTCGCTGCGAACTTTCGCACCTCTGCGCACTTCGTTTTAACTTCTGCCGGCTCGCTGTCTTCGCTCATAGCTTTTAGTCTGTCGATGAGGTCGAGAACATCGACGCTGCAAGCGCAAAGGGCGTAAAGTTCTGCCAGGGCTGCCCGTTTATACTCGCCCGCCATCGTGAGCCGCTGCGCGTCTTCTGCTGCTGCTCTCAACATTGAGAGACTGACACCCGAAGCGCTGCCACCTTCCGGGCGATCCTGGGCGATTTCTTCGCTCTGCTGGGCTGCTGCTCCATCCTCGGCGGTTGCGCCCTGCTGCGGTTCTTCTGTCGCTTCCTCGCTCACGTCCTGCCCTGATTCTAGGGCGTTCAAACGTTCCAACATCTGGGCGAGGGTATCGGACAGGTTCGCCACCTGCTCAGATACTTTCTTTATCTGACTGCGAAGGATGGCGGCGGCCTCCTTGCGCTTCTGTTCTCGCTCTGCTTCGGCATCCTGTGCGGCTGCTTCTGCTGCGCTGGCTGCTGCCTGATCCGCTGCCGCTTTCGCTTCCTTAGATGCTGATATAACGGCATTCATCAGGAAGGAGAGAGCGGACGCAAGAGCGCCGACCGCTTCCACCTGCTCGCAGGTTGCGGCATCCGCTGCCGCATCTGTTGCGGTTTTGTTTTCCGGCTGCTGCTCGGCGGTCTCCTCATTGGTTGCGGTCGGTATGTCCTGCTGTGGCTCATCTGCTGCGCTCTGCTGCTCAGTCATACCGAACCACTCGCGAAGCTCTGCCACTGCCTCGGCTGTGGTTGCTTGCCACTGCTGCGCGTCCTTATTCCATCGCGCGCCATGTGCTTTAATCGCCTTACGGTTGCGATACGTCGTGCGCTGATCGCCCACAACTGCCACGCCCTCGGCAATCTCTACCAGTTCCAGACCCTCGGCAGGTGCTGCGGCTGTCTCTTATACACATCTCCGAGCCCACGAGACAAGAGGCAATCTCGTA
>ERZ1026903.1068-NODE-1068-length-10901-cov-5.650747_pt1 | contig 10901 bp, 9 predicted proteins | sample MGYA00380180_ERZ1026903 | MGnify/ENA primary metagenome ERZ1026903 (study PRJEB33269, sample SAMEA4719816) | human gut metagenome | biome: human-associated habitat; feature: organic feature; material: feces | place: Cameroon | collected 2013-10 ... | reverse complement strand
AGGAGTCGTCGGCAGCGTCAGATGTGTATAAGAGACAGTGGCAGATGATATCCGGGATGGAAAAGATGAAACGATTGACGAGCTCGTGACGACACTTCAGAAATTGATGCGATAAAAGATCTGAAGAGAGATCCGGCACAAAAAGTCCGGATCACAACTTGAAGGAGGAGTAAAATGAAACAATATAATGTGACGGGAATGAGTTGTGCAGCCTGCAGTGCCCGTGTTGAGAAGGCAGTTGGGAAAGTCCCCGGAGTTGAGAACTGTTCAGTCAGTCTTCTGACGAATTCCATGGGAGTGGAAGGCACAGCAACAGTAGATGCGGTTATTGCGGCTGTTGAGGAAGCTGGATATGGGGCAACGTTGAAATCTGCAAAGAATGAAAGGCATGGGATGAATCAAAGTGAGCAGAACTGTGCGGAAGATGCGTTGAAAGACAGGGAGACACCGAAGATGAAAAGGCGTCTGATCGCTTCTTTGTGTTTTTTGATTCCGCTCATGTATCTGTCAATGGGGCATATGATGTGGGGCTGGCCACTTCCGGTATTTCTGGAAGGGAATCATGTGGCGATGGGGCTGGCGCAGCTCCTGTTAACGACAATCGTTATGGTGATCAATCAGAAGTTTTTTATCAGTGGATGGAAAGGCATGATTCATAGAGCACCAAATATGGATACGCTGGTTGCACTCGGTGCAGGTGCATCTTATGGATATAGCGTGTATGCATTATTCGCTATGACAGCTGCGCAGACGGCAGGCGATATGGATCATGTGATGGAGCTGATGCATGAATTTTATTTTGAATCAGCAGCAATGATTTTAACGTTGATCACAGTCGGAAAGATGCTTGAAGCGCATTCAAAGGGAAAGACAACAGATGCATTAAAGAGCCTTATGAAGCTGGCACCAAAGACAGCAACGCTCCTGCGTGATGGAAAAGAACAGGAAGTTTCTATCGATCAGGTAAGAAGAGGAGATCAGTTTGTTGTAAGACCGGGGGAGAATATTCCGGTGGATGGAATTGTTCTGGAAGGAAATAGTGCAGTAGATGAAGCTGCCCTGACCGGAGAGAGTATACCGGTAGATAAAGCAGAAGGGGATAAGGTGTCTGCAGCTACAATGAATCAGTCAGGTTTTCTACGCTGCGAGGCGACGAGAGTTGGTGAGGATACAACATTATCACAGATTATTCAGATGGTAAGTGATGCGGCAGCAACAAAAGCGCCAATTGCCAAAGTGGCAGATAAAGTTTCAGGAGTATTTGTTCCGACAGTTATTTCTATTGCAATTGTCACAATGATCGTATGGCTGCTTGTCGGAGAGTCTGTTGGATTTGCACTTGCAAGGGGAATTTCTGTTCTGGTGATCAGCTGCCCGTGTGCATTAGGTCTGGCCACTCCGGTTGCAATTATGGTTGGAAATGGAATGGGAGCGAAGAATGGAATCATGTTTAAGACAGCTGTTTCGCTGGAAGAGACAGGAAAGACGGAGATTGTTGCGCTGGAGAAGAAAAGTGAGCATCCGCTTGCCCGGGCGATTCTTGCAAAGGCAGAAGAAAATGGGGAAGCAGGGCAGAAAAGTGAAATCACACAGTTTCAGGCAGTTCCGGGAAATGGTCTGTCAGGAAAACTTGGAGAGGACCGGCTGTATGGAGGCAATTTCAAATTCATTTCTGACAAAATGAAGATTTCTGCCAGCATAAAAGAACAGGCAGAACAGTTGGCTCAGCAGGGAAAGACACCGCTGTTTTTTGGAAAAAACGAGCAGTTCCTTGGTATGATCGCAGTTGCGGATGTGATCAAGGAAGATAGTCCACAGGCAGTGAAAGAACTTCAGAATATGGGAATCCATGTTGTTATGCTGACCGGAGATAATGAGCGCACAGCGAAGGCAATTGGTGAGCAGGCAGGTGTGGATGAAGTGATCGCAGGTGTTCTTCCAGAAGGAAAAGAACAGGTGATCCGCAAGCTGAAAGAAAAAGGAAAGGTTGCGATGGTAGGTGACGGTATCAATGACGCACCGGCACTGACCAGGGCAGATATGGGAATTGCAATTGGAGCTGGGACAGATATTGCAATCGATGCAGCGGATGTTGTGCTGATGAAGAGCCGGTTAAGTGACGTGCCGGCAGCAATCCGTATGAGCCGTGCAACATTGCGCAACATTCATGAGAATCTGTTCTGGGCATTTTTCTATAATGCGATAGGAATTCCACTGGCAGCAGGAATCTGGATCCCGGTCTTTGGTTGGAAATTAAATCCGATGTTCGGAGCGGCGGCAATGAGCCTGTCCAGTTTCTGTGTAGTGACAAATGCATTGAGACTGAATCTGTTTAAAATGTACGATGCCAGCAAAGACAGAAAAAGAAAGATGAAAAAGGTAGAAACAGCAGAAAATACTGTTTCAGATATTGTCTTAACAGACAAAAATGAGTCAGAAAACAAGGAGGAGACAAAAATGACAAAGACAATGAAAATCGAAGGAATGATGTGTGGACACTGTGAGGCGGCTGTGAAGAAAGCTCTCGAGACACTTGAGCAGGTTGATACAGCAGAAGTCAGCCATGAGGCCGGAACAGCAGTTGTAACACTGAATTCCGAAATCAGTAATGAAGTGCTGAAAAAGACAGTCGAAGACAAAGATTATACAGTAACAGCGATCGAGGATTAATGAGCAAAGAAGAGGTTCCCTGCGGAAATGAAAGATTCTGCAGGGAACCTCTTAGATTATAAAAATAATGTAACAGTTACGTATTAGTCCTTGTATACAATCTTTCCATCACAGATTGTATATTTTACTTTTCCATACAATTCCCATCCGGTAAATGGAGAATTAGAAGACTTAGAAGCATAAGTCTCAGGAGTCCATTTTTCATTCGGATCAAACAGTACAAGATCAGCTGATTTTCCTTCTGCGACAGAACCGCACGGAAGGTGATACAGGCTGGCAGGATTGATCGTCATCTTCTCAATCAGCTGGCTTAATGTCAGGTGTCCCGGACGTACAAGGGAAGTGATTCCGAGAGCAAGGGAAGTCTCAAGACCAATAATACCGCTTGGTGTTTGGGTGATAGGACGGGATTTCTCTTCCGTACTGTGTGGCGCATGGTCTGTAGCGATCAGATCGATCGTACCGTCTTTGAGACCTTCAATGATAGCAAGACGATCATTTTCTGTACGAAGCGGCGGGTTCATCTTGGCAAGAGAGCCGTATTTTAACACAGCTTCATCTGTCAAAGTGAAATGATGCGGAGTTGCCTCTGCATGCAGATTTGCTCCCATAGCTTTAAAGGTACGTACCAGTTCAACGGACTGTCCGGAGCTGATATGCTGGATCACGACCTGTGCACCGGAACGAAGCGCCAGCAGACAATCTCTGGCAACAAGAGATTCTTCAGCAATCGAAGGAGATCCGTAGATGCCCAGCGCATCAGATACAGGTCCGTGGTTGATTCCGTTTGTTTCAATAAATGCAGGATCTTCTTCATGAAGACTGATCGGAAGGTCAAGTACCTTCGCCTCTTCCATGGCCTTATAGAGAAAGGCAGCATTCTTAAGAGGAATTCCGTCATCTGTGAATCCACAGGCACCGGCAGCGGCAAGTTCTTTCATAGAAGTCATTTCCTCACCTTTGAGTCCGCAGGAGACAGCAGCAGCCTGGAAAATATGGATGTCTTCCAAAGCCTCCCGTTCCATCAGGTCTTTGAGAACCGGAACAGAATCGATGACCGGTGAAGTATTTGCCATACAGATCACGGAAGTAAATCCACCGGCAGCAGCTGCAAGAGATCCGGTATGGAGATCTTCTTTATAAGTAAATCCGGGATCACGGAAATGAATGTGTGTGTCAACAAGTCCTGGAGAAATCATAAGTCCTGCAGCATCAAGCTCATCCTCTCCATTTTCAGGTGTCAGAGTTCCGGCATCTGCGAGTGTCTGGATCAGACCGTCTGTGATGCGAAGGTCGACAAGACGTTCTGTATCAGATGCAGGATCAATTAGAAAACCATTTTTTATAAGCATAATTCATCCTCCTTTTGCTGTTAAGTATACCGTATTTTTGATAGAGATTCAAATTTATTAGAAAATGTGTTATCATAAACGCACCGTAACATGAAAAAAAAGAGGGCAGAAAGGTTATCTCTGAATTTTACCGGATCCAGACAATCGTTCTGCGGAAAGAAGGAGTAAATGAAAGAATACGATTATCTGATTGTCGGAGCAGGTCTTTATGGAGCTGTCATGGCACATGAATTAAAGAAAAAAGGGAAGAAATGTCTTGTGATTGACCGAAGAGATCATATTGCAGGAAATATTTACTGTGAGGACATAGAAGGAATCCATGTACATAAATATGGTGCACATATTTTCCATACGTCTGATAAAAAGATATGGGATTACATGAATCAGTTCGCGGAATTTAATAATTACATCAATTCACCGGTAGCAGTTTATAAAGATGAACTTTATAACCTGCCATTTAATATGAATACATTCAGTAAGATGTGGAATATCCGCACACCACAGGAAGCAAAAGAGATTATTGAAAAACAGCGCAAAGAGACAGGAATCACAGATCCACAGAATCTGGAGGAACAGGCACTTTTTCTTGGCGGAAGAGATATCTATGAGAAGCTGATCAAGGGTTATACAGAGAAACAGTGGGGAAGAAAGTGTACAGAACTTCCGGCATTTATTATCAAACGTCTGCCATTCCGCTTTGTTTACGATAATAACTATTTCAATGACAGATATCAGGGAATTCCGGTTGGCGGTTATACAGCAATCGTTGAGAAGATGCTGGAAGGGACAGAAGTTCGCACAGGGATTGATTTCTTTGAATTCAGAAAAGAGAATCCGGAGATTGCAGAGAAGATTATTTTTACAGGAATGATCGATGAATATTTTGGATATCAGCTGGGAGCATTGGAGTATCGTTCGGTCAGATTTGAGACAGAAGTTCTTGATTGTGAGAACTATCAGGGAAATGCTGTTGTCAATTATACAGAGCGTGAAGTTCCGTATACAAGAATTATCGAGCATAAGCATTTTGAGTTTGGCAAACAGGAGAAGACAGTTATTTCCAGAGAGTATTCATCAGAATGGAGTGTTGGCATGGAGCCATATTATCCGGTAAATGATGAGAAGAATAATGCATTGTTTGAAGAATACAAGAAGCTTGCAGAAAGGGAAGAAAATGTAATCTTTGGCGGACGACTGGGTGATTATAAATATTATGACATGGATAAAGTTGTTGCCGCAGCTCTTGACAGACTGGAAGAATTCAATTAATATGAGAGTCACACTTCAGTCGTTCTGACTGAAGAATCAGGAAAGATTCTGAAGAGTAGTTCGTATCAGATTCTGATAATTTTCAATTGGACAGGTATTGTATCGTGTGCGGTGTGGGGCCGCACACGTTTAGATGACAGATTGCAGTAGAATTAAATATGGAAAAAATGTATGAAGTACTTCGCTTCGTGGAAAAAGGAACCGAATGCCAGCCAAGTATCGATTGCCTGCAGGGAGAACTGTTGATTTATTATCTGCGGGATAATACACAGTTGGATAAAGCGGTGTTGTTTGAATGGTTCCGACAGATTGCCGGAGAAATAAGAAAGTATCAGCAGTCGAGACGCGGGCAGAATTATCGTTGTCTGACCCCATATAGTATTGTTGTGACAGAAGAAGGAGAATTGCTGCTTTTAAATCCGGATGCACAGGAAAATGAATTTGTTATGAAGAAGATGCAGCAGAAAGCGGTGAGAAGTCATTTTATCCGCCCGACAGCGTCAGGAAGCAGGAAGAATTGTTCGGTAGATTTGTTCGGATATGGTAAAATTTTGCAGTTTTTACTGGCATATACAGAGCAAATCCCGGAACTTAGCAGAAGCGAAGAACGCAGATTGGAGAGGATCATTGAACGTTGTACCGGTGGCGGAAGGCGGCATTATGATAAGATCAGCCAGGTGATACGTGATCTTCCGGAGGAACGCGAGGAATGGAATCTGGAACAGAAGCTAAAATTTCGGAATGTCAAACTGGCGGTTCTTTTATTTGCTACCGGGGCAGTAATTGCGGCAGCAGGAATTGGGATGAGCCGAGGAAGAGAAGACAACAATACAGTTTTGAAAAGTGAAACAGTAGTGCAAGATCAGAAACCAGACGATGCAAAAACAATACCGGGGGAACTCAGCGAAACTGAACAGGAGAGAAAAAAAGCATTGGAAGATCTGAAATGGAAGAAAGAAATGGAAGAACAGGTTCAGGAGATTCTGGAATCGGTCAAAGCATGTGAAAAAAAGATAGAAGAAACGACGAAAGAAGAGAATAACGGGGAAAACAAGGAAGAAGCAGAGCAAACGACAGAACAGCAAACAGAGGAAACTGCGGAAAAATCTGTAGAAGAGGAAATACAACAGGAAACGAAACAAGAAGTGATAAATGATCCGGTTGTTCCGGAATAAGAAAAAAGTCTCCATAAAAGGGAGGATGCCGGGTAACCATTTACTGGTTCCCGGCATGTATTATGAAAAAGTTTATTCAAAGTTTTTTGTTTTTTCCTTTGATGCTTATAGTATATGTGAGAGAAATGAAGAAAAAGTGATAAGAAGATGAAAGATTTTTAAATGATAAATGAACAAATTATGAACGACAGATGTAGTGGAAAATAACGGTTTAAAAAAGAATGGCAGTGTGGTATTCTACATCTAAAGAGAACTTCGGAAGTTACTGTTCACTCCCGTGTCAATCACTCCGCTGATTGACACGGAGGATGCGTGTTTTGACTTGAATGCATCTCGCCCCATCGCCAAAGGCGATTTAAAATGGCGAGATGCGTTGCTGGTCGCACATCGTGTGAACAGTAACCTTCGGAACAGGAGGTAATAGTTGAATATGACAAGACAGGAATTTATCCGAAAATTACAGGAAGCTTTGAATGGAAAGCTTGATGCAGCAACAATTCAGGATCATCTTAAGTTTTATGATGATTATATTATAGAAGAAATGAGAAAAGGAAAGAGCGAGCAGGAGGTCTTGGAACTGCTCGGAGATCCGTGGGCAATTGCGAAAACCATTGTAGATGCAAGTGATGGAACAGACGAAGAAGTGGTTTATGAGAACAGGAGTCCATTCAATAATTCGTACAATCAGACAACGCAGGCACAGAACAGCTATACTGGTTATGGACAGAAGGATGAATATGGAACAGAGCATTCTTATGGTTCCTATCATGAGTTCAGATTAGATACCTGGTGGAAGAAGGCTTTGCTGATCCTTGCGGTTGTATTTGTAGTCGTAGTAGTTGTGTCTGTTATAACAGGAATCATCAGTTTTCTGGCACCGGTTCTTGTTCCTCTTCTGATCATTATGATCGTGATCAGACTGATCGGTGGGAACCGACGATATTAGAAAAAAGAAAAGTAAAAGACCGATGGGGGAGCCATCGGTCTTTTGAGGGGAGTATAAATAATTAATAAGGGGTTGTAGAAAATAATCTTTCTACATGAATCAGTATAATATATGCATTTGGAAAAAGCAAGCAAAATATTCAAAATATGGTTGAAACAAAATGCATAAAATGACCTCTGTTTGGGATAATAAAGATTGTACCAAATAGTTACTGTCAGCCAATAAGAACAGTAACACCAAATAAGGAGGAAGCATCATGGCAAAAAATTATAGCAACACAAGTAAAAATTCTCAGAATGGATTCTATTCATCGAAGGAAGAAAATCAGAGTAAGAACAGAAATTCAACATCTAATTCAGGTTCGAATAAGAATTCCAGCAAAAATTCTTATTCAAATAAGAATAAGAACAGCACAAACTGCAATTCCAAAAATGCAGATGACTGCTATGGCGGAAAAGATGATTATGATGAGTCAGACAGATATTAACAGATACTGTGAGCAGTAACGAATAAGATTCTTATAAACAGTAACAAGGCAGAGAAGAAAGGCAATCGCACTTTACTCTGCCTTTCATTTATAGTAAAATTATAATACTGTAAAAAGAATCAGTTAACAGTAAGTAATAAGTACATAAAAATAATATGAGGTAGATATGGAAAGAATGGAATGGATTGCGCCGTGTCATTTTGGTCTTGAATCAGTATTAAAAAGGGAGATTCAGGATCTGGGATATGAGATTGCACAGGTGGAAGATGGAAGAGTGACCTTTTACGGAGGAGCAGATGCAGCGTGCAGAGCGAATGTATTTCTCCGTACAGCAGAACGTGTTCTGCTCAAGGCAGGAAGTTTTAAAGCAGTTACCTTTGATGAATTGTTTGAGAAGACAAAAGCAATTCCGTGGGAGAATTATATACCGAAGAATGGGAAGTTCTGGGTGGCGAAAGCTTCATCGGTAAAGAGTAAGCTGTTCAGCCCTTCGGATATTCAGTCAATTATGAAGAAAGCGATGGTAGATCGTCTTAGAAGCAGATATCATGTACAGTGGTTTCAGGAAGATGGAGCTTCTTATCCACTGAGAGTATTTTTGATGAAGGATATCGTTACGATCGGAATCGATACATCGGGAGATTCTCTTCATAAGAGAGGATACCGTCCGTCAGCCGGCAAGGCACCGATTTCTGAGACACTGGCAGCAGCACTGATCATGCTGACACCGTGGAGAAAAGAGCGTATCTTAGTGGATCCGTTTTGCGGAAGTGGAACATTTCCAATTGAGGCAGCAATGATGGCAGCAAATATTGCACCGGGAATGAATCGTTCTTTTACGGCTGAGAGCTGGACAAATCTGATTGATAAGAAACTCTGGTATGAGGCCATTGATGAGGCGAATGATCTGATCGATGATCAGATTGAGACGGATATCCAGGGATATGATATTGATGGGGATGTTGTGCGGATGGCAAGACAGAATGCAGAGAATGCAGGTGTGGATCATCTGATCCATTTCCAGGAGAGACCGGTCAGTGCACTGAGTCATCCGAAGAAATATGGATTTATTATAACAAACCCGCCGTATGGAGAGCGTCTTGAGGAGAAAGAGGCACTTCCTGGTTTATATCGTGAATTTGGCGAGAGCTTTAGGAAACTTGACAGCTGGTCTGCATACATGATCACAAGTTATGAAGACGCAGAACGTTATTTCGGAAGAAAAGCAGATAAGAACCGTAAGATTTATAATGGTATGCTGAAAACATATTTCTATCAGTTCCAGGGACCAAAGCCACCGAGACCGAAGAAATAAGAAACTCTGTACTAGATTGTTGGCGAAAAAGAATAGAAGGTAGAAAGCAAAATGAAGAGAAGAATTGTATTTGCAACAGGAAATGAAAATAAGATGAAAGAGATTCGGATGATTCTTGCTGATCTTGGTATGGAGATCGTATCGATGCGTGAGGCAGGAGTCGATGAAGAAATCGTAGAAGATGGAATGAGCTTTGAAGAAAATGCAGAGATCAAGGCAAGAGCTGTATCACGAGTGCTGGTCAACGATATTGTTCTTGCAGATGATTCAGGTCTTGAGATTGACTATCTGGATAAGGCACCTGGAATTTATTCTGCGAGATTTGCCGGAGAGGATACTTCTTATGATATAAAGAACAGAATCCTTCTGGACAGACTGGAAGGGGTTCCGGACGATGAGCGTACCGCAAGATTTGTCTGTGCGGTTGCAGCAGTATTTCCGGATGGAACAACAAGCGTAGTCCGTGAGACGATTGAAGGACAAATTGGACACGAGATTGTCGGTGCGAATGGTTTCGGTTATGATCCGATCTTCTATGTTCCGGAATTCGGATGTACAACAGCGGAGATGACACCAGAGCAGAAAAATAAATTGAGCCACAGAGGAAAAGCACTTCGAGCAATAAAAATCCTGCTGGAAGAGAAATTGAACGAGGAAGAAGCATGAAAATTCTGATTGTCAGTGATACACACGGAAGACACCAGGCACTGGACCGCGCATTAGAAGAGGCTGGGAAAATTGATATGTTTATCCATCTTGGAGATGTAGAAGGCGGAGAAGACTATCTGGAGGCTGTCGTAGAGTGTGAGAAGCATATTATAAGAGGAAATAACGACTTTTTTACAGAACTTCCGAGAGAAGAGGAGTTTGAGATTGGTCCTTATCATGCATTTATTACCCATGGACATTATTATTATGTGTCCATGGGGATGGAAACTATCATAGAAGAGGGCAGATCAAGAGGAGCGGATCTCGTAATGTTTGGTCATACACATCGTCCTTTCTTTCTTCAGAAGGATGGAATGACAATTTTAAACCCGGGAAGTCTATCTTTTCCACGTCAGGAGGGAAGACGAGGCAGCTATATGATCATGGAAGTCGATGGGGACGGAAAATTAAGTTTTGAGCAAAAATATCTATAATTATTCTAATTATCAGAAAACTAAAACAAAAGAAACAATTTGCACACTCTTCTTGTGGAAAACAGGTAAAAAAACAGTCGCAAAAAAGTAAAAAAACTTTAAAAAACCTGTTGACTTTCTGAGAAACATGCCATATAATATATCTTGTCGCTGCGGGAGATACGAAAGAAACACAAAGCCGCAGGGACAAGGAAATAAAACTGATATCGGGGTGTGGCTCAGCTTGGCTAGAGCGCCTGGTTTGGGACCAGGAGGTCGCAGGTTCGAATCCTGTCACCCCGATCATCCTGCGGGTGTAGTTCAATGGTAGAACACCAGCCTTCCAAGCTGGATACGTGGGTTCGATTCCCATCACCCGCTTTCTTACAGAGTGATCTGTAAGGAGCCTATAAACGGGGATAAAGTTTATACGAGTCTGTAGCTCAGCTGGATAGAGCAACGGCCTTCTAAGCCGTAGGTCGAGGGTTCGAATCCCCCCAGGCTCGCTTTGTGGTGGGTATGGTGCAGTTGGTTAGCGCGCCAGATTGTGGTTCTGGATATCATGG
>ERZ1026903.1062-NODE-1062-length-10958-cov-11.444006_pt1 | contig 10958 bp, 8 predicted proteins | sample MGYA00380180_ERZ1026903 | MGnify/ENA primary metagenome ERZ1026903 (study PRJEB33269, sample SAMEA4719816) | human gut metagenome | biome: human-associated habitat; feature: organic feature; material: feces | place: Cameroon | collected 2013-10 ... | reverse complement strand
CACGCGGCGAGCGTCACTACTTCACCGATTTCGCCACCAGCGTGCCGGATGACTGTCTGATCCTGACTCTCGCCTGTGGTAAATATCGCTTTAACAAACTCGAGTTTGGCGATATCGAAGGTCTGCCGCGTCTGGTAGATGCTGGTCAGTGTAACGATGCTTACTCAGCGATTATTCTGGCGGTAACGCTGGCAGAGAAACTGGGCTGCGGAGTCAACGATCTGCCGCTGTCGCTGGTGCTCTCGTGGTTTGAACAGAAAGCGATTGTCATTCTGCTGACACTGCTTTCTCTGGGTGTGAAAAATATCGTCACCGGCCCGACTGCACCTGGTTTCCTGACACCAGACCTGCTGGCGGTGCTGAACGAGAAATTCGGCCTGCGTTCTATCACCACTGTTGAAGAAGACATGAAGCAACTGTTGAGCGCGTAAGGAGTTTGTCGATGACGATGCCAACGAATCAATGCCCGTGGCGGATGCAGGTTCATCACATTAAGCAAGAAACGCCGGATGTGTGGACGATTTCCCTGATTTGCCACGATTACTACCCATATCGCGCCGGGCAATATGCACTGGTCAGCGTGCGTAACTCAGCCGAAACGCTGCGTGCTTACACCATTTCCTCCACGCCAGGCGTGAGTGAATACATCACCCTGACTGTGCGGCGGATTGATGACGGTGTCGGCTCCCAGTGGCTGACGCGCGATGTAAAACGCGGTGATTATCTCTGGCTTTCGGACGCGATGGGGGAATTTACCTGCGACGATAAAGCAGAAGATAAATTCCTGTTGCTGGCGGCAGGCTGCGGCGTCACGCCGATTATGTCGATGCGTCGCTGGCTGGCGAAGAACCGTCCGCAGGCCGATGTGCAGGTGATCTACAACGTGCGTTCGCCGCAGGATGTTATTTTCGCCGATGAGTGGCGTAACTATCCGGTGACGCTGGTGGCAGAAAATAACGTTACCGAAGGCTTTATCGCTGGTCGTCTCACTCGCGAACTGCTGGCAGGTGTACCTGACTTAGCTTCACGTACCGTGATGACCTGCGGCCCGGCTCCGTATATGGATTGGGTAGAGCAGGAAGTGAAAGCGCTCGGCGTGACGCGTTTCTTTAAAGAGAAATTCTTCACCCCAGTAGCGGAAGCGGCGACCAGCGGTCTGAAATTCACCAAACTGCAACCGGCACGAGAATTTTACGCCCCGGTTGGCACCACGCTACTGGAGGCGCTGGAAAGCAATAACGTTCCGGTTGTCGCTGCCTGCCGTGCGGGTGTTTGCGGCTGCTGTAAGACGAAAGTGGTTTCCGGTGAATATACGGTGAGCAGCACAATGACGCTGACCGACGCCGAAATCGCTGAAGGTTACGTGCTGGCCTGCTCCTGCCATCCGCAGGGAGATTTGGTTCTCGCATAATCGCCTTATGCCCGATGATATTCCTTTCATCGGGCTATTTAACCGTTAGTGCCTCCTTTTTCTCCCATCCCTTCCCCCTCCGTCAGATGAACTAAACTTGTAACCGTTATCACATTCAGGAGATGGAGAACCATGAAACAAACGGTTGCAGCTTATATCGCCAAAACACTCGAATCGGCAGGCGTGAAACGCATCTGGGGAGTCACGGGCGACTCTCTGAACGGTCTTAGCGACAGTCTTAATCGCATGGGCACCATCGAGTGGATGTCCACCCGCCATGAAGAAGTGGCGGCCTTTGCCGCTGGTGCTGAAGCACAACTTTCAGGAGAACTGGCGGTCTGTGCCGGATCGTGCGGCCCCGGCAACCTGCACTTAATCAACGGCCTGTTCGATTGCCACCGCAATCACGTTCCGGTACTGGCGATTGCCGCTCATATTCCCTCCAGCGAAATTGGCAGCGGCTATTTCCAGGAAACCCACCCACAAGAGTTATTCCGCGAATGTAGTCACTATTGCGAGCTGGTTTCCAGCCCGGAGCAAATCCCACAAGTGCTGGCGATTGCCATGCGCAAAGCGGTGCTAAACCGTGGCGTTTCCGTTGTCGTGTTACCGGGCGACGTGGCGTTAAAACCTGCGCCAGAAGGGGCAACCTCGCACTGGTATCATGCGCCACAGCCAGTCGTGACGCCGGAAGAAGAAGAGTTACGCAAACTGGCGCAACTGCTGCGTTATTCCAGCAATATCGCTCTGATGTGTGGCAGCGGCTGCGCGGGGGCGCATAAAGAGTTAGTTGAGTTTGCCGGGAAAATTAAAGCGCCTATTGTTCATGCCCTGCGCGGTAAAGAACATGTCGAATACGATAATCCGTATGATGTCGGAATGACGGGATTAATTGGCTTCTCGTCAGGTTTCCATACCATGATGAACGCCGACACGTTAGTGCTACTCGGTACTCAGTTCCCCTACCGCGCCTTCTACCCGACCGATGCCAAAATCATTCAGATTGATATCAACCCAGCCAGCATCGGCGCTCACAGCAAGGTGGATATGGCACTGGTCGGCGATATCAAGTCGACTCTGCGTGCATTGCTGCCATTGGTGGAAGAAAAAGCCGATCGCAAGTTTCTGGATAAAGCGCTGGAAGATTACCGCGACGCCCGCAAAGGGCTGGACGATTTAGCTAAACCGAGCGAGAAAGCCATTCACCCGCAATATCTGGCGCAGCAAATTAGTCATTTTGCCGCCGATGACGCCATCTTTACCTGTGACGTTGGTACGCCAACGGTGTGGGCGGCACGTTATCTGAAAATGAACGGCAAGCGTCGTCTCTTAGGTTCGTTTAACCACGGTTCGATGGCTAACGCCATGCCGCAGGCGCTGGGTGCTCAGGCAACCGAGCCGGAACGTCAGGTGGTCGCCATGTGCGGCGATGGCGGTTTTAGCATGTTGATGGGCGATTTCCTCTCAGTAGTGCAGATGAAACTGCCGGTGAAAATTATCGTCTTTAATAACAGCGTGCTGGGCTTTGTGGCGATGGAGATGAAAGCTGGTGGCTATTTGACTGACGGCACCGAACTACATGACACCAACTTTGCCCGCATTGCCGAAGCGTGCGGAATTACGGGTATTCGCGTGGAAAAAGCCTCTGAAGTCGATGAAGCCCTGCAACGCGCCTTTTCCATCGACGGTCCGGTGCTGGTGGATGTGGTGGTCGCCAAAGAAGAATTAGCCATTCCACCGCAGATCAAACTCGAACAGGCCAAAGGTTTTAGCCTGTATATGTTGCGCGCAATCATCAGCGGACGCGGTGATGAAGTGATCGAACTGGCGAAAACAAACTGGCTAAGGTAAAAAGGGTGGCATTTCCCGTCATAATAAGGACATGCCATGATTGATTTACGCAGTGATACCGTTACCCGACCGAGCCGCGCCATGCTCGAAGCGATGATGGCCGCCCCGGTTGGGGACGACGTTTACGGAGACGACCCTACCGTTAATGCTCTGCAGGACTATGCAGCAGAGCTTTCCGGTAAAGAAGCCGCCATTTTTCTGCCTACCGGCACTCAGGCCAACCTGGTCGCTCTGCTCAGTCACTGTGAACGCGGCGAAGAGTATATTGTCGGTCAGGCCGCGCATAACTATCTGTTTGAAGCCGGTGGCGCGGCGGTGCTGGGCAGTATTCAACCGCAACCCATCGACGCGGCTGCCGACGGCACGCTACCGCTGGATAAAGTGGCGATGAAAATCAAACCCGACGATATCCATTTCGCCCGCACCAAATTACTCAGTCTGGAAAACACCCACAACGGCAAAGTGCTGCCGCGGGAATACCTGAAAGAAGCATGGGAATTTACTCGCGAGCGCAATCTGGCGCTGCATGTTGACGGTGCGCGCATCTTTAATGCCGTGGTGGCTTACGGCTGCGAACTGAAAGAGATCACGCAATATTGTGATTCGTTCACCATTTGCCTGTCGAAAGGACTTGGGACGCCAGTCGGCTCGTTACTGGTCGGTAATCGTGATTACATTAAACGTGCCATCCGCTGGCGGAAAATGACCGGTGGCGGGATGCGCCAGTCCGGCATTCTGGCTGCCGCCGGGATGTATGCCCTGAAAAATAACGTCGCGCGCTTACAGGAAGACCACGACAACGCCGCCTGGATGGCGGAGCAGTTGCGTGAAGCAGGCGCGGATGTGATGCGTCAGGACACCAATATGCTGTTTGTTCGCGTCGGGGAAGAAAATGCTGCCGCGTTAGGCGAATACATGAAAGCGAGAAACGTGCTGATTAACGCCTCGCCGATTGTCCGCCTGGTGACGCATCTCGACGTCTCGCGCGAGCAACTGGCTGAAGTCGCCGCCCACTGGCGCGCATTCCTGGCGCGTTAAGGAGGGAGACGTGCCGCAACGCATTTTAGTTCTCGGTGCCAGTGGCTACATTGGTCAGCATCTGGTGCGAACACTCAGCCAGCAGGGGCATCAGATCCTGGCGGCGGCACGTCATGTCGACAGGCTTGCAAAGCTGCAACTGGCAAATGTCAGTTGCCATAAAGTCGATCTCAGCTGGCCGGATAACCTTCCGGCCCTGTTGCAGGATATCGATACCGTCTATTTTCTGGTGCACAGCATGGGCGAAGGCGGCGATTTTATCGCTCAGGAGCGCCAGGTGGCTCTCAACGTCCGCGATGCGCTACGTGAAGTCCCAGTTAAGCAATTAATCTTTCTCAGTTCGTTGCAGGCCCCGCCACATGAGCAATCGGACCATCTGCGTGCCCGTCAGGCTACGGCGGATATTCTTCGTGAAGCGGGTGTCCCGGTGACCGAATTGCGTGCCGGAATAATCGTTGGTGCAGGTTCAGCGGCGTTCGAAGTCATGCGCGATATGGTCTACAACCTGCCAGTCTTAACGCCGCCACGCTGGGTACGTTCACGCACCACGCCCATCGCGCTGGAAAACTTGCTGCACTATCTGGTGGCGCTGTTAGATCATCCGGCCTGCGAACATCGCATCTTCGAAGCCGCCGGACCAGAAGTGCTCAGTTATCAGCAACAGTTTGAACATTTTATGGCGGTGAGCGGTAAGCGTCGCTGGTTGATCCCCATCCCTCTCCCCACCCGCTGGATTTCGGTGTGGTTTCTCAATGTGATTACTTCCGTACCACCCACCACCGCCAGGGCGTTGATTCAGGGGCTGAAACACGATCTGCTGGCGGATGACACCGAGCTACGTGCGCTCATCCCACAACGGCTGATCGCTTTCGATGACGCGGTACGTCGCACCCTGAAAGAGGAAGAAAAGCTGGTCAACTCCAGCGACTGGGGCTACGACGCTCAGGCCTTTGCCCGCTGGCGACCGGAGTACGGTTATTTCGCCAAACAGGCGGGGTTTACCGTTAAAACGTCCGCCAGCCTTGCGGCTTTATGGCAGGTGGTGAATCAAATCGGCGGTAAAGAGCGTTATTTCTTTGGCAATATTTTGTGGCAAACCCGGGCGTTGATGGACCGCGCGATCGGTCATAAGCTGGCGAAAGGCCGCCCGGAGCGTGAATATTTGCAGACCGGCGATGCGGTGGATAGCTGGAAAGTGATTGTCGTTGAACCGGAAAAACAACTTACGCTGTTATTTGGCATGAAAGCGCCGGGGCTGGGACGACTGTGTTTTACCCTGGAAGATAAAGGCGACTATCGTACTATCGATGTTCGCGCATTCTGGCATCCGCACGGTATGCCGGGGCTGTTTTACTGGTTATTGATGATCCCCGCGCATCTGTTTATTTTTCGCGGAATGGCAAAACAAATCGCCAGACTGGCAGAACAAAGCACAGATTAATCGACAAAACCTGCGTTATTCTTTCATGTTTCCCATTGCATCATGGGGGAAATCACGGAAGAATGCGCACGTCATTTTCTCAACAACAGTGGATTGATATGAAGGTACTGGTTACCGGCGCCACCAGCGGCTTAGGTCGAAACGCGGTAGAGTTTTTATGCCAGAAAGGCATCAGCGTGCGAGCGACCGGTCGCAACGAGGCAATGGGTAAATTGCTGGAAAAAATGGGCGCAGAGTTTGTTCCGGCGGATCTGACCGAGCTGGTCTCATCACAAGCTAAAGTGATGCTCGCGGGCATTGATACGCTGTGGCACTGCTCCAGCTTTACCTCGCCCTGGGGGACACAACAGGCTTTCGATCTGGCTAACGTTCGCGCCACTCGCCGCCTGGGTGAATGGGCTGTCGCCTGGGGTGTGCGTAACTTTATTCATATCTCTTCCCCCTCCCTGTACTTCGATTATCACCACCATCGCGATATTAAAGAAGATTTTCGCCCTCACCGCTTCGCCAACGAGTTTGCCCGCAGCAAAGCAGCCAGCGAAGAAGTGATCAATATGCTTTCGCAGGCGAATCCACAAACGCGCTTTACTATTCTGCGCCCACAAAGTCTGTTCGGACCGCACGATAAAGTCTTTATCCCCCGTCTGGCGCATATGATGCACCACTACGGCAGCATTCTGTTACCGCACGGCGGCAGTGCGCTGGTCGATATGACCTACTATGAAAATGCCGTGCACGCCATGTGGCTGGCAAGCCAGGAAGCCTGCGATAAGCTACCTTCCGGGCGTGTGTACAACATCACCAACGGCGAGCATCGCACACTGCGCAGCATCGTGCAGAAGCTGATCGACGAGTTGAATATTGACTGTCGTATTCGTTCCGTCCCCTACCCGATGCTGGATATGATCGCCCGCAGCATGGAGCGTTTAGGCCGCAAGTCAGCAAAAGAGCCGCCGCTGACCCACTACGGCGTCTCCAAGTTGAATTTTGACTTTACGCTGGATATTACGCGTGCGCAGGAAGAGTTAGGTTATCAACCAGTCCTCACCCTGGATGAAGGTATCGAGAAAACTGCCGCCTGGCTACGCGACCACGGAAAACTGCCGCGCTAATCCTGCCCGTATTTCTCCAGCAACGCTTCGGCAATCGCCTGAGTTTCTGCATCCGCTTCGCCGTTGTATAACGTCGGGCGGAAATGCATCTGGAACGCCATAATCACGCGCCGCTGCTCGCGCGGTGTCATATCAGGTTTAACGTCATAACCGTAGCGCGCCAAAAGCTCCAGCAATGACGCGGTATCTACCGGTGTGTGCGGCGCGCGCCCGGCAAGGTAAAAGTTAACCCGCTGCGCATCCGGCCAGGCACCAATCCCCTGCTGCGCCAGTTGCTGCCAGGGAAATAATGGCCCCGGATCGTCTTTGCGCTGCGGTGCGATATCCGCATGTGCCACTACGTTTTCCGGCTTGATGTGATAACGGGCAATAATATCTTTCGCCAGCGGAATAAGCGCCTGAATCTGTGCCTGTTCAAACGGGGCAAAATATTTCACTCCGGATGATTTCTGCCAGCCACGGTTTTCCAGCTCAATGCCAATAGAGGTGTCGTTAAGGCGCGTTGCCCCGCGCCAGGCGCTAATCCCCGCATGCCAGGCCAGCTCCTGTTCCGGCACCAGTTGCCAGATGCGCGGTTTACCGTTGTATCGCGGTGGCACAGCAGGCACCAGATAATGCGAACTGACCTGCTTATCGGTCAGTGTCGCCAGCGAGCTATCAAAATCATCTGCGGTGTAGTGGATAACCAGCACTTTAATGCGCGGATACGCCGCCTGCGCCTGGCGTCGGGTATCAAGCTGATATCCCTCTTTCTCGACAATGCCCTTTTCGCCGGCACACCCTGCCAGTAACAGAGCGGCGGCGACCAGCCAGAAGACTCTTCTCATCGACGCGTTTTCACCGCCGTACCGCTGACGCTAACCATCAGCATACTGCCATTTTGCCCGACCGTTTCGTAGTCGATATCAATACCGACTACGGCATCAGCCCCCAGCGCCCGGGCCTGATCGCCGAGCTCCTCAAAGGCAATCTCCCGCGCTTTACGCAATTCTTTTTCATAAGCCCCGGAGCGTCCGCCAACGATATCGCGGATACCGGCAAAGAAATCACGGAAAATATTGGCACCTAAAATCGCTTCGCCGGTCACCACACCGCAATATTCGACGATGGTCTGGCCTTCCAGAGTTGGGGTTGTAGAAAATTGCATGATCGATCTCCTTGTTTGTTAAGCCTTCGATCTCTAAAGCATTATCGGACTGATATGCCATGTTGGGAAGAAGGTTTTGATCAGTTTAGGAAATCATCTCATTGTGTCAAAAACAGGTACATAAGCCTGTACAATTATCCGTTGCATAACCCGATATTAGTTTTATTATGGAGCACCGCTTACCTGTCGTATTATGTAGTACCAGCAACATTAATGAGTGGGAAGAGTCAACTTATATTGTAAATGATTCCTAAAGTCTTCCCCATCTTGCGCCTGAGGTATATATCTCTGGATTGCTTTTTGGTCAGCCGCCGCAAAACAAGAAAGTAATAAGATCTCAATACTTTTGTCATTAATATAAGCGAAGATCATTCTTGCAAATTCGTATATAAACGCCCGATCCTGAGCGCTTAATAGTTTAATACAATATTTATTTTTAAGAGAATAAAGTATTGCAAGGAAAGCATCCGCAGCAACCTTCACGTTATTACCGGCGATCATATTATATATATCTCTTGCACAGATAGAGTACAGAGATAGTAAACAGCCATACAAATAATCATTTATTAACTCTTTTGTCCATTTTACTGGCAACCATGGTTTTATCTTGACACCATGCATACTACAGTCATGAAAAAGACATTTACTGAAATTAACTCTTATCATATCAACATTGAAAAAATGGCAGTTAATAAATTTTAAAGAATGAGTATTCACATTGTTAATTTTAACAGTTCTAAACGAAACGTTTTTGAATACATTGTTTACTATATTGCTATTTGTTATTTTAACATCACCTAAACTGCCGTTTTCAAAACAACATTTTTTCAATATGCTTTCATTCACAACAGTGTGTGATAAATAGAGATTACTTATGTTTTGCTTTATTAATGCCACGTCATTAAAATGACTATATTTAATAAAGCAACCATCATTGAGTAGTGTTTTAAGATTGACTAAATTAGTTGCATCTTCACGTACCATCGTGGCAACTGGAACAGGCAACGACATGAAAACTTCTTCATTCACCATCAAGTGGATCATGCATTGCGTTCCCTTTGTCATATCCACACTTACGCTACAAATATCGTTGTAATGCGAAGAGTGCATTTCAGGAAACAAATTAAACACGGTATCTTGAAAGGCACTAAATCGTGTTAATAAATCCTGATAATGAACAGGTTTTGTTTCAAAATTATCATCAGCAAATCCAAGCACTATTGCATGCTCTACATCTAACGCAGTTTCAAATGACTCTTCTTCTGTAAAATCATTATTTAAAACCTCACCTGACGTATTATCACTGTCATAAAAAGTGCTCATCAATGCGATATTGTTTGTTACAGCGTCTTTTGCGATATTCTCACTAATTGCATATCGCCTGCTATAATCATAAAAATGAATAAACGCATCCTTTATAAAGGATATATATTGCTCTTTGTTAAAGTCAATACGACTGTATAATTTTTCAAAAATCACATTCGCAATCTTACTACCCATAGTATGCCTGTATAATAATGGGTGCGATTCAATCGTAAAATACTTGTCTAATTGATGTTGTAATTTATTCTCATAGTCCAGTGGGAAAAGAAATTTTTGTCTTTCAAGTTTCCCATTCGATATATTACGTATTCCAATGGTAATTCTTTCATTACCCACTTTTATTTCAACTTCGTTATCTTCTGATTTGCCAAGATATTTTTTAACATCAATCTCGAAAGCATTACTAAAAAATATATTAAATTGATAATTCGCTGATGGAATATTTTCCGCTAGCAACTCATCATTTTTTATGAGATCACTATCAGCATTTATTGCTAATATCAGATGCAAGTAGATGGTGTCCCATGTAGACAACTCACCCTTACGACTGGAATTTAATATCGCGAAAAATTCCCTCAGTGAATCGAGGAAATTATCACTTTGATTCAGTTGTGTGCCTGGAAATGATGATGCTTGATCAGATATATTGTTTATCATATTAAAAATCACCCAAGGGAAAAGATATTCCACTGAACTCCTCGTGCTTTATTATTATAAAAGCACAACGCATTTATACTCATATTAATTAACGAAACACTGATACAGCTTGATTTATTCTTCGCTCAAACTCATTAGCTTAAATTCTTTACCCACAACTGTAGCATATATAATATTATCAAAAGTCAAAGCTGGGACTATCAAATTTCGCTCATTTTCAAAAATACAATGTAATTTTAGCAATCATCTTAATCGCAGGATCTCTTATTACATGTGAAAAATTCTGTAATGATTAGACAATAACCGCGTTCATTTATCACGCGTTATAAATGTGAAACTGGCTTCTTGCAGATGCTCTTAACCTCTACAGGAGGATTTATCCCGCCATTTCAGAACTATCATATTTACCTTAAATGATCATTTCAGCCATATAACACGCTCAACCTCACAAATGGTTTACACTGTCTATTGTTTGGGTAATTTAAGTAAGTCAGCTACGAGCAACCTTGAGTGGGTAGCCAGCAATGGACTCAAACCTAATCAGGTGTTCAGATTGTTTCAGAATTGTACTAAAAACAATGTATTAAATAATCTGATAGTGTTTGGTCGTAGTGTGACACAGACAGCAAGCTAATAAGGAAATGATTATGCGCTACCGTTCACTATCTCTACTTATTCCATGTGCACTGCTGCTGAGTGCCTGTACCACCGTCACGCCAGCTTATAAAGATAACGGCCCCCGCACCGGTTCCTGTGTCCAGGGTGGCCCTGACAGCGTGGCTCAACAATTCTATGACTACCGCATTCAACATCGCAGCAATGACATTACCGCCCTGCGCCCCTATTTGAGTGACAAACTGGCAACCCTACTTAGCGATGCCAGCCGCGATAATAGTCATCGTGAATTGTTAAGCAGCGATCCGTTCTCCAGTCGAACCACCTTGCCAGACAGCGCCCACGTTGCCAGTGCATCGACTA
>ERZ1026903.1059-NODE-1059-length-10978-cov-3.933626_pt1 | contig 10978 bp, 9 predicted proteins | sample MGYA00380180_ERZ1026903 | MGnify/ENA primary metagenome ERZ1026903 (study PRJEB33269, sample SAMEA4719816) | human gut metagenome | biome: human-associated habitat; feature: organic feature; material: feces | place: Cameroon | collected 2013-10 ... | reverse complement strand
GTCACAGACACATGCTGGAATAGCTCAGTCGGTAGAGCACTTCACTCGTAATGAAGGGGTCGTCGGTTCAAGTCCGATTTCCAGCTTCAAAAAAAGGAATCCTTTGATCAGGATTCCTTTTTTGTTGTTATCCACAACATCTCTTATATTTCTTATTCTTTTACACCGCCAAGCGTCACACCTGCAACAATATATTTGGAAAGCAGGATATATACGATAATGATCGGCACGATCGCGATTGCTACCAGCATATATACTTTACCCATATCGAACTTCAGGAAGTCTGCACTTCGAAGAGATGCGATCAGGATCGGAAGTGTCTTCTTCTCATTACTGCTCAAGATCAGTCCCGGCAGGAAGTAGTTGTTCCATGCCTGAACGAATGTGAAGATCGCCTGTACTGCCATCGCCGGTTTCATGATCGGAATTACAATCTTGTTAAATGTATGGAATTCTCCGCTTCCGTCAATCCTTGCTGCTTCAATCAGTTCCAGCGGAAGTGATGACTGCATGTAACTGTACATGAAGTAGAATACCGCCGGTGCCGCGATCGATGGGAGGAACAACGGAACCAGACTGTCCATTAAGTCCATCTTGGTGATCAGGTTTACAAAGCCAAGTGCAGATACCTGTGTCGGCATTACCAGAATCAGCAGGATGAATAAAAATGCCGGTTTCCTTAATTTGAAATCATAAGCATATAACCCATAAGCGGTCATTGCAGAAAAATATGTAGACAGTGCTGCCGTGCATACAGACACGATCAGACTGTTCTTAATTCCCGACAGTACCGGGATGTTGGCATCATTCAGAACCGCTTTCAGATTCCGCACCAGATATTTTCCCGGAACGAATGAGAATCCTTTCTGGATCTGGAAATGATTTCTTGTCGCATTGACCAGCAGTACATAGAAGAAGAACAGGCACAGGAAGGAAAGTATGATCAATACAACATAGGCAATCGTCGTTCTTCCTTTATGAACTCTGTTATTTCCATTCGTTTTCTTTCCAGCCATGTTATTTTCCTCCCTTCTTGTGATGATGTTTCTTCTTCTCATCTTCCTGATTCAGTGTGAAGTAGACACCTACACACAGAATTGCACAGATGATGAACAATACTACAGATATCGCACCTGCTGCTCCATAGTTCTTACTATATAAATGGTTATTCAGATACATGATAACGGTTGTTGCAGTACGGTTCGGACTTCCTTTTCCGTTTGTCAGGATCTGTGGAATATCGAACATCTGCAGACCTCCGATCATGGATGTGATCAGTACATATACCAGGATCGGTCTGATCAGTGGAAGTGTGATTTTAAAGAATGTCTGTCTGTGATCTGCACCGTCAAGCTCTGCTGCTTCGAACATCGCCGGACTGATTCCCATGACTGCTGCCATCAGAAGGATCGTCGTATTACCGAACCACATCAGGAAGTTCATCAGTCCTACCAGACCTCTCGTTCCCGCAACCGTTGACAGGAACCGGATCGGTGTATGTATCACACCCATAGATTTCAGCAATCCATTTACCGGACCGTTCACAGAGAACAGGGCGAAGAACAGCATTGCGAATGCACTTGCCATGATCAGGTTCGGAAGATAGATCACAACTTTGAAAAATGTCTTTCCCTTGATCCGTAGTCTTACATCTGTAAACCAGGCCGCCAGAACCAGTGATACAATAATCTGTGGAATGAATCCGATCAGCCACATGACGATCGTATTACCGATGTATTTCGGCAGGTCCGCTGACAGAAGCTCCTGATAATTCTTAAGTCCTACAAAATTCGGTCCTACTACGGTAAGTCCGTCTCTGTAATATTCGAAAAAACTATAATAGAACGTGGATACCAACGGTACCAGCTGGAACACAAGGAACACAAGGAAAAACGGCAAGATGAAGAGGTATCCCCATTTTGCGTAACTTACTTTCTTTTTCGTTGCTGTTGCCTTCATGTGCATCCTCCTTTCTTGCCGTATATAAAATATGAATATTCTTTGCATCTTTAAGCAAAACAGAGTGGGCGATGATGCCCACCCTGTCCGGTCTTACTGTTAGTTAGATGGCCACTCAACTTTTTCCAGATTTGGATAAAGCTCTGTGATTGCCTTCTCAAAGTTCTTCTTAGCAGTATCTTCATCTACTTTACCATCGAAGTAATCTTTGAATGCAGCCTGAATCTTTTCGTTACATCCCTGATCATACTTGCCTGCATTGCTCATATCGATCTTTTCAGCCTGTTCTGCGAAAAGTTTGATGTGGTTCTGTCCACCGAGGAATGCTGAGCCATAATCCGGATCGTCAGCGATCTCTTTCATAGCTGATTTGTTATTTGTATAATCTTCTGTATCCAGTGTGATCTGTTTCATGATATCTTTGTCACATGTCAGTTTCTTCATGATATCAGCAACTGCGTCTTTGTTGTCTGTTCCTGTTGCTGCACAGATCCATGTTCCGCCCCAGTAATATGGTTCCGGTCCCTGGCATACTGCGTAATCACCGTAGATACCATTGCCAACTTCCTGTTTTCCGTCAGGATCTGCAAGGGAGTTGCCAAGAAGTGTGAAGTTGATTCCCCATGTTGAATAGAAGAATCCGAATACCTTTCCTTCTGGTCCCTGATCTTTTGCCCATGCGTCATCCCACAGAGATGTCTTATTGTTGTAACCTTTATCTGTAAATGTCTTGGTCTGGTCTACCCATTTCATAATGTTCTCATCAACTTTTACTGTCTTGCCATCTACCCAAGGAGCAGCTACGTTGTTTGAGAATGTACGGTATGCATCGTCATATCCGGATAACATCTTGTATCCTTTTTCATTTGTCTTTTCAGCAACTGCGTTGAACTTATCCCAGTCAGCAACTGCTGCCTGTACCTGTTCCGGATCGTCTGTTCCGAGAACATCTTTGGCGATGGAACGGCGGTATGCGAACAGTCCAGGTGTTGCCTGCCATGTCGTACCTTTCTGTGTTCCGTCTACAGTTACGATATCCTTTGTATACTGATACTGTTCTGACAGATCATCGTCTGTAAGTCCGAGATCCTTGATATCCATTGTGTAATCAGAATCTACATACTTTAATGCGTAGTCTGCTTCAATCAGGAATATATCGATCTTATCATCTGCAGATGCTTTCTCCTGATTCAGGAGAGCTTCATCCAGTTTGTTCTGATAGTTGTTATTCTCATTTGGATTGATCGTCCATTTTACAACGGTTCCGTCCTTTAATGTTGTTGTGGACTTATCCTTTGCAACTTTCTCCACTTCCGGATAGTAATCATTGAATCTGCTCTGGAATTCATCGTTCCAGCACCAGATGTTCAAGGTCTTACCGGCATCGCCCGAATCGTCTTTTTTCGAACTGTCGCTTCCGCTGCCGCTGCCTCCGCATCCTGCAAGAGAAAGTGCCATGATTGATGCCAATGACATACTAATGAGCTTTTTTGTTCTTTTTTTCATAAAGATCTACCTCCCTTTCAAATTTGTTTTACACTTTTTCCTTCTATCAGCCGTCCTGTTACCATTATCTTCTCCGGTATGCTGGTCTTTGGATTCTCAATTACATCCACCAGTCTTCTTGCCGATTCTCTTCCGATCGCTTCTGCATCCTGATAATAAGTTGTCAGCTTCGGCCGCAACACTTCAGATAATGTAATTCCGTCATATCCTGTCACACTTACATCATCCGGAATGGAAAACCCCATTCTTTCTAACTGATTCATCCCTCCAATATAAGAAAAATCATCCGGATACATGATCGCCGTCGGTTGGTCGTCAAGCTGCATCAGATATTCTGTCGCCTTTGCGCTGGATTTCGGATCATGATACACCGCTTTTATAACATATTCTTCCGGAACCTCTATTCCGTTCTGTTCACATCCCCTGTAGAATCCGAGCAGTCTCTTTTCTGTAACGGATGTATGCTCTCCATGGATGAATGCGATCTTGCGGTGTCCCTTTCCTGCCAGATAATTCACCAGACTGTATGTGCCGTCAACATTATCCGACATGACACAGTTCAGATTATCCGCTGCGAAATCAATAGTAACAGTCGGGATGTCACTCCTCATCAGTTCGACAACTCCCGGATTATAAAAATCTACGCTTGCTATTACCACTCCGTCACACTTGCGGTACCGGCAATGTTCGGCAAATGATATCTTTTCACCTCCTATGTTCTGGCTGATAAATGTTATATCATACCCAAGCCGTTCTGCTTCTTCCTTCGTGCTGTTTAAGATCGCCGAGAAATATTCATGTGTCAGTCCACACATGGTATCGTCTACGAACAGTACTCCGATATTATGTGAAATATTCGTCTTCAACTGTCTTGCTGCTGCATTCGGCATATAGTGCATCTCCTGTGCCGTCCGCTTTACCAGTTCTATTGTCTCTTTACTGATATCTTCATAACCATTCAGTGCTTTGCTGACGGTAGCCGGTGACACGTTGCAGCGCTTCGATATATCTTTGATCGTTACCATGCATTTCCTCCTTTCTCGTTTTTTCGAACGTCCCGAATACGTTTTCGTAGTTTTATAATAAATCGTCTACACAACTTCGTCAATACTTTTAAATTCACAATTTTTTCACATTTTTCTTGTACATTTTGCACAAAGGTTAGTTTTATACTATTATTTTTATTTACATTTTGACCATGACACTCTTATAATAAAAATAGATTACGAAATCGTGTTCGGAATATTTTTATTAGAAAGGGGCTATTATATGAAATTCGGTTACTTCGATGATGTCAACAAAGAATACGTCATCACCACACCTAAGACACCGCTGCCTTGGATCAATTATCTTGGTACTCAGGACTTTTTCAGCCTGATATCCAATACTGCCGGCGGCTATTCATTCTATAAAGATGCCAAGCTTCTCCGGCTGACGCGCTACCGTTATAACAATAGTCCAATGGATCAGAACGGCCGCTATTACTATATCAAAGAAGGCGATACGGTCTGGAATCCAGGATGGCAGCCGGTCCAGACACCGTTAGATTCTTACCAGTGCCGCCACGGACTCGGATATACCGTCTTTGAAAGTTCAAAGAACAGCCTGTATGCGAAGCTTCTTGCTTTCGTTCCCGTCCATGACAACTGTGAGATCAATCTTCTTACACTGACCAATTATACGGATGTGGAAAAGGAATTCGATCTTTTCAGCTATATTGAATTCTGTCTCTGGAATGCAGCGGACGATTCTTCGAACTTCCAGAGAAATTTTTCTACAGGTGAAGTAGAGGTTGCCGGAAGTACCATTTATCACAAGACGGAATACCGGGAACGCCGCAATCACTATGCGGTATATTCGGTCAATCATCCGGTCAACGGATTTGATACTTCCAGAGATGCCTTTATCGGACTGTATAACAGTCCTGCTGATCCGCAGGCAGTCAGAAACGGCTCCTGCTCCGACAGCATTGCACATGGATGGGCTCCTGTTGCGAGCCACCATATCCACCTGAAGCTAAGACCCGGCGATTCGGTATCTCTGGTCTTTGTCCTGGGATATTGTGAGAATCCAAAGGATAAAAAGTTCAGTGCACCTGGCGTCATCAATAAAGAACCTGCCGACAGACTGCTTGCCAGATACCAGACAACGGAACAGGTAATGAACGCATTTCAGGAATTGAAAGATTACTGGACAACGCTTCTGTCCGCCTATATGGTTCAGACCGAAGATGTCAGACTGAACCGTATGGTGAATATATGGAACCAGTATCAGTGTATGGTTACATTTAACATGAGCCGCAGTGCAAGCTACTACGAGAGCGGACTGGGACGCGGGATGGGATTCCGCGATTCCTGTCAGGATCTGCTCGGCTTTGTCCATCTGATCCCGGAACGCGCCCGCCAGCGTATCCTGGATATTGCAGCCACGCAATTTCCTGACGGAAGTGCTTACCACCAGTATCAGCCGCTCACCAAGCGCGGTAACATGGATGTCGGAAGCGGGTTCAACGATGATCCTTTGTGGCTGATTGCGGGAACAGCTGCTTATCTGCGCGAGACAGGAGATTTTTCTATCCTTGAGGAACCTTGTACATTCGATAATGATGCAGATAACACGGCTCCTTTGATGGAACATCTAAGACGGAGTTTTCAGTATACCGCAACCCACAAAGGTCCTCACGGACTGCCGCTCATCGGACGGGCAGACTGGAATGACTGTCTGAATCTGAACTGCTTTTCTGAAGAGCCGGGTGAGAGTTTCCAGACGACCGGACCAAACGACGGACCGGTAGCCGAAAGTGTATTCATTGCCGGTATGTTCGTAAAATACGGACGGGAATATGCAGAGATCTGTGATGCACTCCACCAGGACGATGAGCGGGATGCTGTATTAAAAGAAGTGGCCGCTATGGAGGAAACTGTTATGGATGCCGGCTGGGACGGGGACTGGTTCCTGCGTGCTTATGATGCCATGTCCAATCCGGTCGGAAGCAAGGTCTGCGAAGAAGGCCAGATCTTCATCGAACCACAGGGAATGTGTGTGATGGCAGGCATCGGTACTTCTGCTTCCTCCGACGGAACGCCGTCTGCTGCAGAACGTGCACTTAAAAGCGTAAAAGAACGCCTGGATACCAAATACGGTATTGTTCTTCAGACACCGGCTTATACAACCTATCACGTAGAGCTGGGAGAGATCTCCTCTTATCCTCCGGGATATAAAGAAAATGCCGGTATCTTCTGCCATAACAATCCATGGATCAGCTGTGCCGAGACTGTTCTCGGTCATGGAAACCGGGCTTTCGAGGTCTTCAAAAAGACATGTCCTGCTTATCTGGAAGATCAAAGTGAGATCCGCAGGACCGAGCCGTATGTCTACTGTCAGATGATGGCCGGCCGGGATGCTCCGACTCACGGAGAAGGCAAGAACAGCTGGCTTACCGGAACAGCTGCCTGGACATTTACCTGTATCAGCCAGTATATTCTCGGTATCCAGCCGACTTTACAGGGACTGCGTATCAATCCATGTATCCCGTCTGACTGGAACGGTTATACCTGCCGCCGTACTTACCGCGGTGTCTCTTACGATATTACGATTGATAACAGTGCACATGTAGAGTCCGGAGTCGCATCTGTCACGGTTGACGGGCAGCCGGTAGAAGGAACTGTTATTCCGTTCGATGCCGCTAAGAAGACCTGTAAGGTAAAGGTTGTCTTAGGATAATTACAAAATGCGCCATACAATACAGAAGCAGATCTGCTTCCTGTATTGTATGGCGCATTTTGTATGCGTTTCTATATGTTTCTATGCATTTTTCTGCATGTGTACCGTCATCTGCGGATACGGGATTTCGATACCGTTCTCATCCAGTGAAAGCTTGATCTCTTCCAGAAGCCTCCATCTTGTTGTCCAGTATTCCTCATTCTTCACCCATGCACGAATTCCAAGTACTACCGCACTGTCTGCCAGCTCATGAACAAATACATTGATCTGTTCATTTTTGATAATACATTCGTCTTTTACAAGCAGGTTTTCGATCACACTTTTCGCCTGACGGATGTCTGCATCATAAGAGATGCCCACCCGCAGGTCAAGCTGTCTTTCATCTTTCGCTGTTGCGTTTGTAATACTGTTATTCGTCAACATTCCATTTGGGATTACAATCGTCTTATTATCGATCGTACTGAGCTTGGTATAGAAAATCTGGATCTCTTTTACCGTTCCTTCTTTTCCATTGGTGTCTTCGATAATATAATCTCCGACTACGAAAGGTTTTAAAAGAAGGATCAGCACTCCACCTGCGAAGTTCGAAAGACTCCCCTGTAATGCAAGACCGATCGCCACACCACCGGATGCCAGCACTGCCGCTACGGACGTTGTATCGAATCCAAGGCTGGAGATCAGACTGAAGACGAGCAGGGCATACAATCCATATTTCAACAGGGAATCAACAAACTGTTCCACTCCCTTGTCCGCACCGGAACGCTCAAAGGAACGTCTGACAATCTTCCTGATCCATCTGATCACCAGCCGGCCGATGAAAAATGCCACCAGTGCCGCCAGTACTTCCAGTCCAAATGTGATCAGTCCCGGTATGCTGTCCTGTACATATTGTGTCAGCTGATTGACCTGTTTGACCGCTTCCTGGGTCGCATCGGTTACTTCCTGCGTTGTATCTGCAATTGTTGTATCTGTCATATGTTATACTCCTCTTGTTGTCATCTGTTTCAGCGCAAGAAATGCGCTTACATTTCCCCTCTTGTCTCCGGTAGTCCTGTGTGAGAACAGAATGTCCGGATTGCAGTGTGTACATACATTGGTCACTGCAATATGCTCTTCTACAATCCCCGCCTCTCTGAAGATCAGCTCATTGGCTCTCCAGAGATTCAACTGGTATTTTCCATTCTCTTTTTTATAAAACAGTTCCGGCCAGTACTCTTCATCAAAACTTTTCCGGAATTCCTGTATCACATCTTCACTCACTTCATAACAGTCCTGACAGATAGATGGGCCGATTGCTGCCAGGATGTCTTTCGGATCAGAGCCATACGTCTTCTGCATCAGCTCTACCGTAACTTTTCCCATCTTACCAACTGTTCCACGCCACCCGGAATGCGAAAGTCCGATTGCCTTCTTCACCGGATCTACAAAATACAGCGGAACACAGTCTGCGTAGAACGTGACCAGACAAATTCCCGGCACATTCGTGATCATTCCATCCGTTTCCTGAAAGCGCTTTCCTTTATCCTCTGCCTTTACCACAGCCACATTGGTTGTGTGTGTCTGATTGGTAAATGTCATATCTTCTGGCTGTACACCAAGTGCGCCTGCGATCCTTCTCTGGTTTTCTTTTACATCTTCCGGATCATCACCTCTGGTCGTGCTGATATTCATCGTTGCCCAGCACCCCTTACTGACACCGCCGAGTCTGGTCGAGAAACCGTGATTTACAATTCCTGTCTTTTCCAGCATCGGATAACTTAAGAACGGAACTCCGTTCACTTCTTTTTCATCAAATATGTGTTCTTGATTTTTGTAATGTAAACCCAGACTCATGCCGTATTTCATCCTTTCTGTTTCAGATATACTTTTTCAGATATGTTTATTCCGCATAATCAAATGCGTTCCGGTAAAGGATCACCGTATCCTTCTCTATACTGACCACATCAAACCGGCATGGCACTTCATCGATTCCATTTACCGTCATATAATAAAGCGCACTTTTGGAAATGACCCGTTGTTTTGCCGGATTCACCGCCTCAGACGGATGTCCTTTTTCATCCGAAGCACGGTATTTTACCTCACAGAAGACCAGGTATTCCGCGTCTTTTGCTATGATATCAATCTCTCCGGTCTTACACCGGTAGTTATACTCCAAGATCTCATACCCTTCTTGTTCCAGATATTCCCCTGCAAGCCGTTCATAATAGCTCCCGGTCTCCCGGTTATTCTTCCATTCTCTTTTTGTGTCTCCGGTCATATACCTCCCGTCCGTCTTGTCTTCATTCACGGACCCGTCATTATTTCCTTCTGCCTGTGATCTATTTTTAGATGTATTTTTTAATAAATGTCATCCGGTGGATTGGCGATGGTCCTAATTCTTTCAGGCCTTCGATATGTTTCTTCGTGCCGTATCCTTTATTGCTCGCAAAATCATACCCCGGCATCACCGCATCATATTCCACCATCAGACGGTCCCTTGTCACTTTGGCAATGATACTTGCCGCTGCAATGGACACGCTTTTCGCATCGCCTTTGATGATTGGCACCTGCGGGATCTCCACTCCAGGTATCGTCACAGCATCATTCAGAAGCAGATCCGGCTGCACCTTCAGATTCGTGATCGCCATCCGCATTGCTTCATACGTTGCCTGCAGGATGTTGATCTCATCAATTCTTGCCGGACTCACGATCCCGATCCCTGTTGCTACCGCGCGCTCCATGATCTCATCGTAAAGTGCTTCTCTTTTCTTTTCAGACAATTTCTTGGAATCATTCAGATACAGGATCGGATCATCTTTTGGCAGAATCACTGCACCGGCCACCACCGGACCGGCAAATGGTCCGCGTCCGACCTCGTCAATTCCACAGATATACTGACAGTCACTGTGTTCCTTTTCATAGACACTCATAGCTTCTGTCCGTTCCAGTTCTTTCTGAAGTTTTTCCTGCTGTTTTTTTCGTTTTTCTTCTTCTCTTTTATTCATGTCGGATCACTCCTATATTGTCAAATGGATAGATACGCACCCAGGCTCTGCCGATCAGGTCTTTTCTTGTCAGCACTCCCACACTTGGATCTCTGCTGTCCATACTGTGATTACGGTTATCGCCCATCACAAAGTATTCGTCTTCTCCCAGCACGACCGGCTCTGCCGCCGTCTGCGGATCTTTGATCCGTTCTCTGCCATAGATATCACTGTCCAGCTTTTTTCCATCAATATACACATATCCATCCTGAATCTGTACGGTCTCTCCCGGCATTCCGATGATACGTTTGATATAATATGTATCTTCCTCGTATTTATAAGGAAATACAATAATATCATAGCGTTTCGGATCCCGGAACCGGTAACTGATCTTATCAACGATCAGATTATCTCCATTCTGCAGAGTTGTCTCCATAGACGAGCCGCTCACCCGGGTTCTCTGTCCGACAAATGTGATGATCAGATAGGTCAGTCCGATAATGATCAGTATATACATAAGCCAGCCGCCCAGTTCACTTAAGATGCTGCTCTCTTCTTCCTCTCTCTTTGAACGTCCAGACATATTCTTTTGTCGTTTCCCTTCTTAAATTCTATACGTACCCTGGCCTTTTACATACATCTGTCTTTTCTAGTATGCATCCGGGTATTCCAGCGTCAGTCTTCCAAGACGTCCGTTCCGGAAGTCATCCATCAGAAGAACCGATGCTTTCTCTGTATCCAGTTCATTTCCACGGACAAGACAATGTCTGCTTTCGGCAATCTTTGCAATCATGCCATATGGGTCCGCAACTTCTTCTACATTATAT
>ERZ1026903.1048-NODE-1048-length-11059-cov-11.515085_pt1 | contig 11059 bp, 8 predicted proteins | sample MGYA00380180_ERZ1026903 | MGnify/ENA primary metagenome ERZ1026903 (study PRJEB33269, sample SAMEA4719816) | human gut metagenome | biome: human-associated habitat; feature: organic feature; material: feces | place: Cameroon | collected 2013-10 ... | reverse complement strand
CAGAGCATACGCTGCAAGCCATGCCTATTACTGGAATTGTTTTCTTCATTTTTGTCCTTTTAAATGCGTAAGATACTTATAGTGTGAGCACTAATGCCCACAAGCTTTTCGCTTTACAAAAGTACAAAAATAATTCGTGATGCTAACAATATGTAATATTTTATTAGAATAAATTAGGAGAATGTGTCATCTTATCTAATGCAAAAAGGGCAGACTCCAAACCCACTTGGAATCTGCCCTCATCATTTATGTAAAATCATCAACTTATGAAAATTCACATTACTTTACTTCGATCTTCTTGGTTGTCTTAGCCTCTTCTTTAGGAGTAAGCTTTGGAATCTCAACCTCAAGAACACCGTCAGTTACCTTTGCTGAAATATGCTCACGGTCGGCATCCTCAGGCAAGGTGTAACACTGCTGGTAGTTGCTGTAAGAGAACTCACGACGCAGATAGTGCTCGTGCTTGTCTTCATCCTTATGTTCCATCTTGTTCTCAATGGCGATGCAGAGATTGCCGTCATTGTCGAGATTGACACGAACCCATTCCTTCTTCAAGCCAGGAGCAGCAACCTCCATGGTGTAGACTTTATCGTTCATCTTGATATTGGTGGCAGGAGCTGTAGCGACATTTACGCGTGGCATCAAGTCGGTATCAAAGAAAGTGTCATCAAACCAATTACTCAACCAATTAGAATCATTATTTCTACGAGCTAATAACATAATTAAAACCTCCAATTTTCTTTTACTCGTCCTCTCGGTGTCTTGCGGCTCCGTCGGGATTTCGATTTGTTATACTTTTGTTTATTATTCACTTTTGTTTGATTGCCTCGAGTCTCAAGACTCAGCCAACTGATTGATTGTCATCGTCTTGTAGCTTTCCGCTTTCACGGATGGATAGAGCAAGATACGTGCCAGTTCACGATGCAGTCCTTTTGTTGCCAGTTCTGTCGCAGGCAAATGCCAAAGGTGTCAGCAAAGTTTAAAATAATTATACTTTGCTGACAAAGCTGTCGGCAAAGTATAAGGTAATGATACAGCAGTTGACATTATTTATTCGCCACTCTTGATTCATTCGCCACTCTTGATTCATTCGCCACTCTTGCGAAAGGTCATCAAAAGTCGAATTTGACCAAAATGATCATGACCAAAATGACACAGGCTCTTTTATTTCTGTCTGAATACCATGAAAAAAAACGAAGATGCCATTGTAGTAAATATTTATGGCAATCATCTTAACGCTGTGGCTTGGTGAAAAAATGATGTGATTTTTCGCTCATATTTACCCATTCTGTATTTTTTTATAGTCTTTCTGTGTAAAAATAATATAAAAAGCAGTAATTTTAAAAACGTTTTATTATATTTGCCCGAAAATTGCTATGACTAAGAATCTATTTCGATACTTCTCTACAAAACACGTTTGCAGAAAAATCTGCTTTAAAAACTTTCTGAAAGAACCTAATAGTGAAGTTTGCAAATGTGTGATATCTAAGAAATATTTGGAAGGAAAAAGTCTGAAGGCAAATGAGGCAGCAAAAATGACTGCAGAAGAAGATTAATACAAATAAATAAAGTATGGCTAAGAATTTTGAAGATTTTAAAAGACTTTATCCTCTTTCAAAGACTTTGCGCTTTGAAGCAAAACCTATTGGTGCCACTTTGGATAATATAATCAAAAGTGGTTTGCTGGATGAAGATGAACACAGAGCTGCAAGCTATGTGAAGGTGAAGAAATTGATTGATGAATACCACAAGGTATTTATTGATAGAGTGTTGGATAATGGATGTTTGCCTTTGAAAAATGAAGGTCATAATAATTCATTGACAGAATATTATGATAGCTATGTATCTAAGTCACAAAACGAAGATGCAAAAAAAGCGTTTGAGAAAAATCAGCAAAATCTTCTTTCTATTATAGCGAAGAAGTTGACAGGGGATAAGGCTTATGCTAATTTATTTGGTAATAAACTTATAGAGTCATATAAGGATAAAGCAGATAAGACAAAGATAATTGATTCTGATTTGATTCAATTCATCAATACTGCAGATTCAACTCAGCTTGATTCAATGACACAAGATGAGGCCAAAGAACTTGTAAAAGAATTCTGGGGTTTTACTACTTATTTTGTCGGCTTCTTTGATAATCGTAAAAATATGTATACGGCAGAAGAGAAGTCAACAGGTATTGCTTTTCGTCTAATCAAAGAAAACCTTCCAAAGTTCATTGATAATATGGAGGCTTTCAAGAAAGCGATAACCAGACCTGAGATACAAGCTAACATGGATGAGTTATACTCTAATTTTTCTGAATACTTAAATGTAGAAAGTATTCAGGAGATGTTCCAGCTTGACTATTACAATATGCTCCTTACTCAAAAACAGATTGATGTCTATAATGCTATAATTGGAGGAAAAACCGATGATGAGCACGATGTTAAGATTAAAGGTATCAACGAGTATATCAATCTCTACAATCAGCAGCATAAAGATGACAAGTTACCAAAACTTAAGGCTTTGTTTAAGCAGATTCTTAGTGATAGAAATGCAATATCTTGGTTGCCAGAAGAATTCAATAGTGATCAGGAGGTCTTGAATGCTATCAAGGATTGCTATGAGCGATTGTCTGAAAATGTTTTGGGTGATAAGGTTCTCAAGTCTTTGCTTGGTTCTTTGGCAGATTATTCTCTCGATGGGATATTTATCCGTAATGACTTGCAGTTGACTGATATTTCTCAGAAAATGTTTGGAAATTGGGGTGTGATTCAGAATGCCATCATGCAGAATATAAAGCATGTTGCTCCTGCCAGAAAGCATAAGGAATCAGAGGAAGATTACGAAAAAAGAATTGCTGGTATATTTAAAAAGGCTGATAGCTTTAGTATCAGTTATATAAATGATTGTTTGAACGAAGGAGACCCAAATAATGCCTACTTTGTAGAGAACTATTTTGCGACATTTGGAGCGGTAAATACTCCAACAATGCAGCGTGAGAACCTGTTTGCGCTTGTTCAAAATGCGTATACAGAAGTTGCTGCATTACTTCATTCTGATTATCCTACAGCAAAGCATCTGGCACAGGACAAGGCTAATGTTGCTAAAATCAAAGCACTGTTGGATGCAATAAAGTCTTTGCAGCATTTCGTGAAGCCTCTGTTGGGCAAGGGAGATGAAAGTGATAAAGATGAACGCTTCTATGGTGAATTGGCTTCGTTGTGGGCAGAACTTGAAACAGTAACACCATTGTATAATATGATACGTAATTACATGACTCGTAAGCCATATTCTCAAAAGAAGATAAAACTTAACTTTGAGAATCCTCAATTGCTTGGTGGTTGGGATGCAAATAAGGAGAAAGACTATGCAACCATTATTTTACGACGTAATGGTTTGTATTATCTTGCTATTATGAACAAAGACTCAAAGAAGCTATTGGGCAAGTCTATGCCGTCAGATGGGGAGTGCTATGAGAAGATGGTATATAAGTTATTGCCTGGTGCTAATAAGATGCTTCCAAAGGTATTCTTTGCTAAATCCAGAATGGATGATTTCAAACCAAGTAAAGAACTTATAGAGAAATATAATAATGGCACTCACAAAAAGGGAAAGAATTTTGATATTCAAGATTGCCATAATTTGATAGATTACTTTAAGCAGTCTATTGATAAGCATGAGGATTGGAGTAAGTTTGGGTTTAATTTTTCTGATACTTCTACATATGAAGACCTCAGTGGATTCTATCGTGAAGTTGAACAGCAGGGTTATAAGTTGTCTTTTGCAAGAGTATCTGCTTCGTATATCAACCAGCTTGTTGAAGAGGGAAAGATGTATCTGTTCCAAATCTACAATAAGGATTTCTCAGAGTATAGCAAGGGTACTCCAAATATGCATACTCTTTATTGGAAAGCTTTGTTTGATGAACGAAATCTGGCAGATGTGGTTTATAAGCTTAACGGACAGGCTGAAATGTTCTATCGTAAGAAAAGTATAGAAAATACTCATCCAACTCATCCTGCTAATCATCCTATTCAGAATAAGAATAAGGACAATAAGAAAAAAGAGAGTTTGTTCGAATATGATCTTATAAAAGATCGTCGTTACACTGTTGATAAATTTATGTTCCATGTGCCAATCACTATGAATTTCAAGAGCGTTGGCTCAGAGAATATCAATCAAGGTGTGAAGGAGTATCTTCATCATGCTGATGATATGCATATTATTGGTATTGATCGTGGTGAACGTCATTTACTGTATCTTGTTGTTATTGATTTGCAAGGCAATATCAAAGAACAATACTCGCTCAATGAAATTGTGAATGAGTATAATGGTAATAACTACCATACCAATTATCACGATTTGTTGGATGCTCGTGAGGATGAACGCCTTAAAGCTCGTCAAAGTTGGCAGACCATAGAGAATATCAAAGAGCTGAAAGAAGGCTATTTGTCTCAGGTTATCCATAAAATTACACAGCTCATGGTTAAATATCATGCCATTGTTGTATTGGAGGATTTGAACATGGGATTTATGCGTGGCCGTCAAAAGGTAGAAAAGCAAGTGTATCAGAAGTTTGAGAAAATGCTGATAGACAAGCTTAACTATCTTGTTGACAAGAAGGCTGATGCCACGCAGTCGGGTGGTCTGTTGAATGCTTACCAGTTAACGAGTAAGTTTGATAGTTTCCAAAAGTTAGGAAAACAGAGTGGATTCTTGTTCTATATTCCTGCATGGAATACATCTAAGATTGACCCTGTTACTGGATTTGTCAATTTATTAGATACACGTTATCAAAATGTGGAGAAAGCAAAGGTGCTTTTCTCTAAGTTTGATGCTATCCGTTATAATAAGGATAAAGAATGGTTTGAGTTTAATCTCGACTATGACAAGTTTGGTAAGAAAGCAGAAGGTACAAGGACTAAGTGGACTTTATGCACCCGAGGAATGCGTATTGATACTTTCAGAAATAAAGAAAAGAACTCACAGTGGGACAATCAGGAAGTTGACTTGACTGCCGAGTTGAAATCTTTATTAGAGCATTATTATATTGATATTCATGGTAATCTCAAGGAAGCTATCAGTGCACAAACAGACAAGGCGTTCTTTACTGGATTGCTGCACATTTTGAAGTTGACTTTACAGATGCGTAATAGTATTACTGGAACTGAAACAGATTATCTGGTATCTCCTGTTGCCGATGAGAATGGAATATTCTATGATAGTCGTTCTTGTGGTGATGAACTTCCTGAGAATGCGGATGCTAATGGTGCTTACAACATCGCTCGCAAGGGACTGATGTTGGTTGAGCAGATAAAAGATGCTGAGGATTTGGATAATGTGAAGTTTGATATTTCCAACAAGGCGTGGCTCAATTTTGTACAACAAAAGCCATATAAGAATGGATGATTATATTCAGCTTTCAACGTTGAATGACTTTATCTTCTGTCCGTACTCCATATACTTGCATAGTGTGTATATGGAGTCGGATGGAGATTTATATAAAGCCGCTCCACAAACCAAAGGTACTTTAGCGCACCAAGGCGTGGATGAAAAGAAAGGGAGTACTCGAAAGAGTGATATTATGTCGCTCTCTGTCTATTGTGATGAGTTAGGCATATCTGGCAAGATAGATGTCTATAAACAGGACAAGCGTTTATTGATAGAACGTAAGAACAATCTCAAACGCATCTTTCGTGGCCAGATTTATCAACTTTGGGGACAATATTTCTGCTTGAAAGAAATGGGATATGAAGTTGAACAACTTGCTTTCTATGAAATTTCGACGAATAAGATGATACCAGTTGAATTGCCGGGAGAAATAGGAAAACAGGAATTGGTAGGATTCATAGAGCAGTTTAAACATTATAATCCTGCTTCTACTACGATACAGGTAAATCCAAACAAGTGCATCCATTGCATCTATTGCAATCTTTGCGATAAAACCAATACTGATAATGTTTACACATAAAGACATAGAAATGCGAACTATATTCGTGGTCAATTGCATTGAGCACGACCGTAGTCTTCGGGTAAATAGCGGAGAACTGATGTTAGAGGAGAGTGAAGGTGATAAGAAAAAGACCTTGACTAAGTTCCCCTTCCAAAAGTTGTTGGCGCTTTTCATCATCGGCCACATCACAGTTACAACTCCGTTGATTGATAAATGCAAAAAATATGGAGTCGCTTTAGTGGTGATGAAGCCCAATCTTCGTCCTGTTTTCTTTTGGGCAAACTCTGCCGAAGCAAACTATCTGCTTCGGAAAAGGCAGTTTGAATACAGTGCTGAAGATCTTAGCATCGCAAAATGCATTGTATATAATAAGGTGTTGAATCAGAAAACTGCATTATCAAAGACTCGAAAGAAGGATTGCTATACTGTGGATGCCATCAAGCAATGTGATGCTGCATTAGTTACTTTGCCAGACATTGATGAATATAATCAATTGATGGGATTGGAAGGTATGGTTGCCAAGACCTTTTTTTCTGCATATTATCAGAATCAAAACTGGAGAGGAAGACATCCAAGGATGAAGAGCGATGTGCTGAATGTGACATTGGATATCGGTTACTCAATTCTATTCAACTTTATGGAGAGTTTCATTCGTATGTTTGGTTTTGACCTGTATGTTGGTGTGTATCATCGATTATGGTTCAAACGCAAATCTTTGGTGTGTGACTTAATGGAACCTTTCAGGTGCATTATTGACCATGCAGTGTTGTTGGCGTTTAATAGAAAGCAGTTCTCAGAGAAAGATTTTACTCTTATAAAGCAGGAATATCATTTGAAATATGAGAAGTGTGCTGACTACTATAGGGTATTTTATGATGAGTTGATTGCTCGTAAAATGGACATATTCAAGTTTGTTCAGCAATACTATCGTTGTTTCATGGGGTGTAAGACTGTAAAAGAGTATCCAATATTTGAGTTTTAGATGGTAATTGTTAGTTATGACAAGCATTTTACAGCTGATGATAGTGTAATTCTCTTTGATGTGGATTCAGACAAGCTTACTAAGTATGGTAATGCTATTCATAGAGACAAACCAATAGTCTATTTTTGATATGCAAACATAGATCTCTATGTTTTGCTGTATTTTGTACAAACATCAGATAATCAGTGAGTTCTTTGACTTTTTGTGTTATTTATTATTCGAGGGGGATGTTTTTTCTAAAAAAATATCATTCTAAATATGCAGTGTTTAAAGGATTTTTTATACCTTTGCACATATTTAGGGGCTAATAAGCCATTTTAATTTCTACTATTGTAGATTGTATGCTGTATCCATGAAGAAGTGGATGGCTAATAAGCCATTTTAATTTCTACTATTGTAGATATGGGCGACTACCGTCGCAACGCGAAGAGGGCTAATAAGCCATTTTAATTTCTACTATTGTAGATCGTATTCAGCTTAACGCAACGCTGATCATGGCTAATAAGCCATTTTAATTTCTACTATTGTAGATGACAGCCAAACATAAATGTGTATTTTGGGCTAATAAGCCATTTTAATTTCTACTATTGTAGATGGTAAATCATCTCTGGAAATATCCTGAGCGGCTAATAAGCCATTTTAATTTCTACTATTGTAGATGTTCGAGCTGTGCTCCATCAGGCACAGCTGGCTAATAAGCCATTTTAATTTCTACTATTGTAGATCATTGGTTGATTATCAAGACAAGAAAGGGGGCTAATAAGCCATTTTAATTTCTACTATTGTAGATAAATCGGGCGGTAGTGTATGAAACAGAAAGGCTAATAAGCCATTTTAATTTCTACTATTGTAGATAAGTCTGATTTTGCTTTGAAATTTAATCATGGCTAATAAGCCATTTTAATTTCTACTATTGTAGATACCGATTTGACGGTGGTTTCTTTGATGCGGGGCTAATAAGCCATTTTAATTTCTACTATTGTAGATAGTTCGTGAAGCACGGCAAAGAACATGATGGCTAATAAGCCATTTTAATTTCTACTATTGTAGATTTAGTAAAAGTCCAACCCCCTCGTTAATGGCTAATAAGCCATTTTAATTTCTACTATTGTAGATTACAAAAAAAATGTTTTGGACGAAATGAGTGGGCTAATAAGCCATTTTAATTTCTACTATTGTAGATTCTGATTTTCGTTCCACTTGAATATTAGGGCTAATAAGCCATTTTAATTTCTACTATTGTAGATGAGATGGTTTCCTGAGGTTTACCGTAAGGCTAATAAGCCATTTTAATTTCTACTATTGTAGATGTATACCTTGCACATATACTTTTCGAGAGCGGCTAATAAGCCATTTTAATTTCTACTATTGTAGATCATCTGATGTGCCAACACCATGGGCGAATACGGCTAATAAGCCATTTTAATTTCTACTATTGTAGATTTTAGTACCTTGCCATCAAACTTTCGGCAGGCTAATAAGCCATTTTAATTTCTACTATTGTAGATAAAATACACGTTCACCACACGCACCACCGGCTAATAAGCCATTTTAATTTCTACTATTGTAGATATGCGGAATTTTAAACGGTTGCCCCCCGGCTAATAAGCCATTTTAATTTCTACTATTGTAGATTATAAGTGAATTTGGTAGTCTTTTAATGGCTAATAAGCCATTTTAATTTCTACTATTGTAGATCCGACAATACTTACCTTTGCATACAGTTGATGGCTAATAAGCCATTTTAATTTCTACTATTGTAGATACTGATATGACTGCTTCTACCGACCAAAAGTGGCTAATAAGCCATTTTAATTTCTACTATTGTAGATTTACGTCCGTTTGACTCAACTGTGAAAGCGGGCTAATAAGCCATTTTAATTTCTACTATTGTAGATATCGAAGTCGATTAAAATAACAGCCCCTGCAAGGCTAATAAGCCATTTTAATTTCTACTATTGTAGATGAGGTCGAGCAAAAGAGTAGTAGCACTAACTTGGGCTAATAAGCCATTTTAATTTCTACTATTGTAGATTGGTATTGACCGTTTTACTTTGCCATCTGGGCTAATAAGCCATTTTAATTTCTACTATTGTAGATCACCAAGGACGGAAAGCTCTCGCCCCCTGTGGCTAATAAGCCATTTTAATTTCTACTATTGTAGATTCTTTCTCGGTGCAGTTGTCCTCGTTGGGGCTAATAAGCCATTTTAATTTCTACTATTGTAGATCTTGATAGTTCTACCAAACGTGCCCAAATGGCTAATAAGCCATTTTAATTTCTACTATTGTAGATTAAATCAGTGGTCTGGCACTGCTAATGACGGGCTAATAAGCCATTTTAATTTCTACTATTGTAGATATCAATGCTATTGTGAAGCGTTCAGGCGGGCTAATAAGCCATTTTAATTTCTACTATTGTAGATAGATGTAAAGCTAACGTCCTTTAAGCTTAGGCTAATAAGCCATTTTAATTTCTACTATTGTAGATAGTTCAACAAGGCGAATAAGGATAATGCTCTATTATTTTGCGAATATCGTTTCGATATTAATTATTATTTTTATGATGTGAAAAGAATAAAGCATATATCATTTAGGAGAATTTATAGAAATGGCATAAATCATGCGAAAAGTTTCATCAAAAGTCGAGTTTGACCAAAATGACTATGAACCATTGGGTGAGTCATAAGTCAAATCCTATTCACTCGGAAAAGTCACGCAGATGTCACAGATTTACACAGAACCTAAAACGTTGAATATAAGTGCATTGTATTAAAAAATTAACGAGTGATTTCTGTATCTGTTTTCAGAACATCTAACAGGACTTCCTGTCAATTTGGTTACCAAATAATGTTAATTGGCTACCAAATAATTGTTGTTTCAATAAAAAAGCGTATCTTTGCAGAAGATAAAGCTGCACTCGGCACAATGAAAACATGTTTTCATTGCGCTCGTTTGCATAATCTTTGCATCATAAACAAATATATTGAATGATGGTTGTAGTTAGCACAAGAGACTTTCGCACTAATCAGACAAAGTATCTGAATTTGGCAAAAGCAGGAGAGCACGTAGTCCTAAAATCGCGTGCAGGCAATTTCCGCATCTTCCCCGATAACGGAAGCAATACCATTGACGCACCGCGCGACTTGATGAAAGAACTCAGAAACGCTTTGACGGAGGTAAAAGAAGCCATTGCCGGAAAGCGTAAACTTCAATCTGCAGAAAGTTTGCTCGATGAGTTGTAATATTACGATATCGGTTTCTGACGACTTTGCAAAAGAAGCAAAACGTCTCGCTAAGAAATATCCAAGTTTTAAACAAGACTATAAGGATTTTCTTGTAAGCATTAAGAATAATCCCCTGCAAGGCGATGAGATTACAAAAAACATACGTAAAATCCGTATGGCTATCAAAGCTAAAGGCAAAGGAAAATCTGGTGGAGCAAGGGTCATTACTTTCAATATCCTTACAGATATAAAAAATGGTCATGTGGTTTTTCTTCTTCTCTATGATAAAGAGGATGCTTCAACAGTCAAAGTCAATGTTGTCAAGCAACTTGTGCGAGACATGGGATTTGATCTTGAATAGAATCTATAATGAAGCTGTTGGACTCTAACGAATTCCAACAGCATCTTGTCGTATATGCAGGAGAAATCATTAAATAGTTGTGATTTAAATATTTGATCCTTGTTTATTGCAAAAGCAGTAACTTTAAAATCAAAATGACTAATGACTAAATCTTGCGAAAAGTCATCAAAAGTCGAATTTGACCAAAATGACCATGACCAAAATGACCACAATACAAAAATCAGGCTCATCCCTTATGGAGCGAGACATAGAATGATTTCATCAATATAAGTATTTATCAAGACTGTTTTTTATTTTTGTCAAGAAGATTTTTGTCTTGTCAAGAATTTGAGAATTTAAGAATTTTTCTCTGATTACCAATCCGCTACGCGCGGTGAACGTTGTTTCTCTAATTCTCTAATTCTTGACAAAAATACTCTTGGCTAAGAATTATTCTCCGTCACCAGTGCCGCCGCCTTCGGTCTGTGAGCCTCCACCACCTTGGGTGTTGTCGGTGCTACCGCCAGTCTGAGAACCGCTGCCGCCAGTCTGAGAACCACCGCCTTCGGT
>ERZ1026903.1046-NODE-1046-length-11063-cov-3.462028_pt1 | contig 11063 bp, 7 predicted proteins | sample MGYA00380180_ERZ1026903 | MGnify/ENA primary metagenome ERZ1026903 (study PRJEB33269, sample SAMEA4719816) | human gut metagenome | biome: human-associated habitat; feature: organic feature; material: feces | place: Cameroon | collected 2013-10 ... | reverse complement strand
ACACCGATGCGGCGGCCGCAGCGCAAGGTGCCGATTCTACTGCGAACCAGGCCACGGACGATGCCGATCAATCGCCCGCAACCTTTGATACCCAACAATTCCTGAACGGACTGGACGCGATTTTCGATCGCCACGCGGCAGCCACCGAAGCCGGTCCGTACTTGGAACAGGCGATGGTGGACGCGGAAAACGCCGGCGACGAGGCCGGACTGCTCACCGTACTCAACGAAACGATGGGCTTCTATCGCTCGCAGGGCCGGCACAAGGAGAATCAGTGGATCGTGCAGCGGGCGCTGGAACTGGCCGCTCGTATGGGCTTGACCACCGGCACATCCGAGGCGTGGGCCACCACGCTAATCAATTGCGCTACCGCGATGCGCGCGGCCCAACAATACGATCAGGCCGAGGATTTGTATCATCAGGCGCAGAGTGTCTGCCGGCATTCGCTGGCACCCACCGACCGTAGGCTCGCAGCACTGCACAACAATCTGTCGATGCTCTACAGCGAGACGAATCGGCCCGACAAGGCGGAACTGGAGTTGCGTGAAGCGCTGCGCATTATCGAAGCCTCGAGCGTGAACCCGGACGCGGATATCGACGTGGCCAGCTCGCACACGAATCTGGCGTTGACCCTGCTGACCGAACACAAGTTGGAGGGCGCGCATTGGCATGCAGCCAAGGCACTGGAAATCTATCGCACCGGCCATCTGGAACATTCCGCGCATTATGCCTCCGCACTGGCGGGCTTCGCGCAGGTGTGCTTTGCCGAGAGACGGCATGCGGATGCGGTTACTGGATACCGGCATGCGCTGGCCGTGATCGAGGAATGTTACGGCAAGGACACCGATTACTGGCGTATCACCGCCGACAATCTGCGGCAGGCCGAGGAAGAGGCGGCGAAGGCCGGGGTGACGGTTGACAATGCGGGTGTTGCCGGCGATGCAGGCACGCCACCCCAGTCCGGATCGCGGCTGCCGGACAGCCCGGCACAGGGCAAGACCGGTGCGGACGTCGAGGCACGGGTCGGCTCCGCGTCATCGGCCGTGGACGCGGATACGCCGGGCGCATTGGCGCAGGCGTTACCCGAGACCGGTGCGGACGCGACATCTTCCCCATCCACCGTTTCGGTGTCGAACGGTTCTGCGGGCGCGGCCGAGGCCGTTTCCGCATGCCCGGTGTCCGGACTGAAGCTGGCCCGCGCGTTCTGGACGCAGATGGGCAAGCCGATGATTGCGGCGAAGTATCCGCAGTATGCCGGGCGTATCGCCGCCGGTCTGGTGGGCCATGGCTCGGAATGCTACGGATTCGATGATACGTATTCGCAGGACCACGATTTCGGCCCGCGCTTCTGCCTGTGGCTTACGGATGAGGATTACGCGACCATCGGCGAGCAACTTGAGGCCGATTACGAGGCACTGCCGCGCAAGTTCAGCGTGGATGCGCAAGGCCGCGTGACGTTCGAGGCACATGCCAGATCCGATGCTTCCGGGACATTCCCCTCCGCAGGTGCAGGCTCCACCGTCATACCCGATGCGACAAACGCACCCACCCCCGGCACCGCTACGGACGATACCGCTACTGCCGAGTCAGGCGCGGCGTCCTCTGATGTGGCGGAAGCGATGACGACTCCGATTGATGCACCGCTCTCCCCCGTCACGCCGCGCGCACAGGGCGCGAATCGCCGTGACGGCGTGTTCCGCATCGGTGACTTCTTTGAGTCGATCACCGGGTATCGCACTGCGCCGGCGCAGACCGCGCCGCATGAGTGGCTGATGCTTCAGGAATCGACCTTGGCCGCCGCCACCAATGGCGAGGTGTTCGCCGATCCCACCGGTCTGTTTTCCAAGACGCGCCAAGGGTTCAAAAACATGCCAGACGATGTGCGGCTCGCGCTGATTTCCAAGCGATTGGGCATGATCGCCCAGGCCGGTCAATATAATCTGCCGCGTTCGTTGAAGCGCGGCGACGGCGCGGCCGCATGGCTGTCCATCCACGAGTTCGTGCAGGCCACCGCCTCGTTGGTGTTCCTGGTTAACGTGCCGATGGTGGTGGGCTATATGCCGTATTACAAGTGGCAGTTCGCAGCATTGCGCAAGCTGTCTGGCTCGATGTTCGCGCTATTGCCGAACGTGGGCGAACAGTTGGAAACCGTGATGCGATTGAGTTCGGCAGCCTGCTATGGAGGGGCCGGATTCGGCGAAGGCGGCAAGGGCGCGGCTACAGCAATCGAGAAAATCAACGATATCGTGGAGCAGATTGCGGCGGATATCGTCAAGGAACTCAAACGCGAACACCTGACCACGTCCGGCGAGACCTTCCTCGAATGGCAGCGCCCGTATGTCGAGGACCACATCGCCTCTGATGATCCGGTGCTTAAAAGTTTGTAGATTCAAGCTCCCTCTGTCACGGCTTCGCCGTGCCATCTCCCTCATCAGAGGGAGATATTAGTGAAAGGAACGTCGATGACCAACGAACTGACTGATGATGAACTGCGCGAGGCTATTGTGCGCCATGAATGGGATCAGTTCCAGCGCACCAACAATGAGGGTGGACGCGCGGCATGCCAAGGCAACTGGCCGGTGTTCCACCAGATGCGGCTGGCCCAGTTCCTCACATGGGAGCGGCCATTACTCACCAGCTATGCCGCTGATCTTGACGCGGCCGACCACGTGGGCCGCAACCTCGTGACCGAAAAATACGGCCGCATGATGGCCTCCACCGCGCCGGAAGATTTCACGAAGAACATAGAGCCGTATATTCCGCGTCCCTCTGAAGAGCGCGTGGCCCGTCAGGAACAGGTCATCACCCAGCAGGTCGCCTGGGCCAAGGATTTCCGCGAGCGCTACCCCAAGCTCGGCGAGGCGATGCGCGTACTCACCACCACCGAAGACACACCATCTGCCACCTCATTCGAAACCTATCTGCGCGGCGAGCTTGGTACGTATTCCGACCAGACCTTCGAACGTTACGAAGCGATGATTGGCGAGCGCGCCGCAGCCAGCCCGCAACGCAATATCACTGAGGAAACCTTGTTGCACACAGTCCAGCTCGGCGGTTTCGACACCTTAGAGGAGGCCGAAGCCTCCCAAGCGTAATACTCAGCCATTCACTGTGTATCGGACACCCCGACTGATGTACGTCGGCCGGCCATACCCAGGCCAACGCAATCTGCCGATCGCCCCACACCCAGACCACCAACGCAGCCTGCCCGCCAGGTCCCATTTACCAGCGCACATCGGCAGAATTACAGCGAGAATAGGCCCCAAAATGCCAGTGTCATCAGTGTGGCGAGAGTGCCGAGCGCTACCATCACGCATATGACGCGCCGCACACCGACGATATCGGCGCGGCAATACCAGACACGTTCCATTTCCCAAGCAAACAGCACCACCAACAGCATGGTCGCTATTCGCAGCACCACCCATCCGACGGCAAACAGCCGCGGTTGAGGCATAACCAATACAGCCGATACGCCTACGGCGCTCATATAGCCGTACAACAGCCCAGTAATCACCATCACCGCTGTGCCGATACCGGCAGATAAGCCGGCAATGCCGTGCAACGTACGCTGTTGGGCGGCTCCCAGCCCACTCGGCGTCGCATGCATGGCCCGCACAGTCGCCACACTACGTCGCCCGGCCAGCAACGTCTGTAGCCAAGAAAACACAGTCAAGCCAATACCTAATATCGCCGCCATCACGATCAGCACGGGCCCTGCCACCATCAGACCGGCCAGCACGCCGAGCGAGCCGACGATACCGGATCTGGTACGTTGCGGCGCGGCGAAGCGCTGGTGAGGTGTCGCACCGGCGACTTGGGGCGTTGCCCATCCATCGGCTTTGGTTCCGGCAGTCACACCGTTCACCCAATTTTCCAGCGCTTGCGTATAGCCTTCGGCCAATGGCAGGTTCGGGGTGAATAAGCCCTCACCAGCCCGCATCTGATGGTTGCCGGCGAAATAGCGTACGGTGACGTTCTCGTTGCCGGACTTGTTGGCCGTGGCGATGATCCGCTGCGCCCCCTGTTCGATGGGCATGGCCGTATCGTAGGTGCCGTAGTTCACCAGCACCGGCATGGTGAGGGATTTCAGATACCGGTCGGCATCAAAGTCGGCATAGGCCAGATCGAATGGCGCGTAGTCCAGCGACATCAATTTGGCCATGTCTTTGACCACGGGCTTGGGCGCGCCGGCCTCATGCGTATAGGCGCTGACAGCCATGGCCATTTGCTCACGTCCATTGAACACCGGTGCGGATGTAAGTACGGCAAAGGCAATGTCTTGCCGTTTCGAGGTTAGAATCGTGGCGATCCAGGTGCCTTCGGATTCGGCGTAGATGCCGGTTTTGGCGGGGTCCACGCCGCTTATGCCACGCAGCACGTCGAGCGAACGCCCGTATTCGCGAGCAAAACGCGGGTAGTCGCGATGCAGCACGGTGTAGTTGTCGTTGCGCTTGGCCGGCACCAAGGTCACGATGCCGGCAGAGGCCATGGCGTTGGCGATATCGCCGAAATCCTCGGCACCGCTGGTACCGGACCCGTGAATGAACAGACAAGCCGGGCGTGGCCCGGGAGCGTCGACCGGTTCACGTAGTACGGCGGGTAGCGTGACGCCGTCGCCGGTCTTGATGGATAGTCGGGTTTCACGCGTACGATATCGCCCCTCGTGGGGAATGTTCGCATGGGCAGGGGTGATGGTGGTGTCGGCAGAAGCGATAGCGATGTGCTTGGTGTAGGGCCGTGTGTTCCATTGCGGCATCATCGCCCAGCCAAGTGTGGCGAATACCAGCGTCATCGCCATCGCGGTGGCGATGACGCTCGCTACCCGCCGCGCCGAAATCCGTTTCATAGTTACTATGCCTCCCCCCCCCATCAGCATAGAACGGTCGGCTCTTATCGGTCGGCTCCCGTCATAATGTGCTTCTACTGGGACCGTAATGCAATGGTTGTAACGCTATTTTCTCTTCTTGACGGCACCGACTATGGCCCATACAACGGCCACTATTACCAGAATCAGTCCCACTACGGCGCAAATAATAGCCGTCAGCAATTGCGGATTCGGCGAGAACAACGAAATCATCCGATCCGGAGATATGTACCCGAAAACCAGCGCGATCACGCCGATAATCACGCCTAATAGTCCGAATACCACAGTAGGCGCGCTGGTGCTCTGTTTCTGGATGTTCTTGGCACTCTTGACATCCTTAGCATTCTGGACGTTCTTGGCGCTCTGGACGTTCTTGGCGCTCCCCCCAGGCTGGCATGGTTTGCCGGCGGTCTGAGACTGCCCATAGGGAGGTCGTGCTGAAGATGCTGCGTACATCGGCACATCATCGGCAGATGGAATCGGCCCACCATCTCCCTCCACGGCATCGGCAACTGTTTCCAGGGCAATCCGATCTGTGGTTGGTTCGATGGGCGATGGAGAGGCAGCTGTTGCCTGCGTATCCACATCCGAGACCGACGCATCCGCATGATTGTCGGGGACGGGCAGCACAGCCGTTTCGTCATCATCCGCTGCGGATGGCAGCACCGTGGTATCGGTTCGGTCATCGACGGTCACCATGGTTGTGGTCGCGGTGGTCGCGTCGGTTTCGGAAGGTATGGCCGTGGTCGGTGTCGCATCCTCGATGGAGGCGAATTCCTTGGTTTCATCAGTCATGATTCCATCTCCTAGTTGCAACGGCTTGATCATTCCGATTGTTCGGTTGTGTTCTTGCTTGTACTGTTGCCGTCGTATATATCGGCAAGCGGCTGGAACGTAGAGCCTTCCCAATCGGAGGCGTACACCACGTTGACACGTGCTTCCACCACATAGGGAATATTGATTTTTAATTCTGGGCCGTTGTCCGGCATGGCGGATTCCTTATACAACCATTCGTGATCAGGCCCATTGGTGGCACTTTCAGCTTCGAAGAAAACAAAGCTTGGACCCATGTAGTTGTTGTATACCATCTCGTATTTGCCGCCAACGTCACTCGAAGTGGAGTAGTAGGAGTCGGCGGTGCCGAAGGCGTAAGTGCAGGAATCCGGCAGAACGATATGCACTTGCGCCTGTGTTGCGGCTATGGTGATGGTACCGACCGGGCAATTACTGATGGAAGTTTTGCCATCCAGCATCTTCACCGTGTGCGGTCCATGTGTCTTGTCCCAATCGGACCAATCAATGATTGCCTGATCGGTGTTGTAGTTTTCACCGCTGAACGCCACACCTTGCTGCAATGTTTCAAACGTGGCATCGCTGGCATCGGCAACGAAGATGCCATCCTTTTGCACATCGTTCATGCCGTCGCTGTTTCTCGCACTGACAGATTGGCTCAGTGAAACAACAGTATTGATGCCGCTGGCACCAAGATCACGGTAGTACACGCCATACGTGCCTGAAACGATGGTCATGCAGAGCGCGCATCCACCGGCAACCAGTCCGAGAGGAATCAGACCACCGGTACGCCGTCCTCTGAATCCGAGAATGATGACCACCAGCCCCATCACTATGCATACTGCGGCAATCCAGATGGTGCCCAGACGCATAATGCCGATAATGCCCATGTCGTTTACCCAAATCAGTCCCATCAGACCGGCAAAGGAGAGGAAGGTAAGGCCCAGTATGCTCAAGACCACGATTGGGCCCGCCGGCTTGCGGCGCTTGGACTCGGTGGGGGCATAGGCCGTCGCATTCATACGGTCGGGGGCAAACGGCCCGTTGGGTACTGTGCCGGGCATCGCGCCGGGCACAGTACCCGGCATCACGCTGGGCATCGACTGATAGACAGGCTGTGAAACAGGCTGTGAAACACTAGGCGCGGTTTGTGAAACAGGTTGTGAAACAGGTTGTGGAAAAGGTTGCGGAGCTGAATACAAAGGAGATTGAGGTACTGGTTGCGCGGCTGGATATGACACAGGCTGTGAAACCGGTCGCGGCGCAGATGCCCCGAATCCGTACCCTTCCTGCTGGCGAATGCCGCTTTTGGCCAACAGCCATAGCGCTAAGGCGGCGAGCGCAATACAACCCCACCCCGCACCTGGAATCACGATTGCCACGGCGAGGAACAGGAAGCATCCCAGACAATTCCAGTCCCATTGGCCGGCAATGAGGTCCTCGGCCAAGATGTGCCCATCGCGTACATCCGGCATCAGAAACCAGCCGAGTGCGTACAGAGCTGCGCCAAAACCGAAGAACAATGTACATACAATCACCAACGCACGTACTAATGTGGGGCTCCAGCCAAGCCGTAAAGCGATGCCGCTGCATACGCCGCCGATCCACCGGTCGTCGCCGCGAACCAGTCCACTGGATCGCACCCAAGTGAAGAAGCGTCGCGATGTCTTGTTTTTTTGCGGACCAGGCTGCGGCTGTGGCTGATATGGATTCGCGTTTGGATTGCTCATGATTCCATTACACCGCCCGACCACTGCCACAACGCTCGGGGAACACCCTGATTGTTCCCTGAACACCGGGTAAAACCCCGGCCGCAACGCCCTGAGCGCGGCACAATAGGAGTATGACGTCATCTCCCGAACCATTGCTGCCCGCGCGCATGCCGTTGATGCGCCCCCGGCAGGGCCGTTGGCTCACCGGCGTGTGCAAGGGCATCGCCCTGCACTTGGGCATCGGCGTGGCATGGGTTCGGATTGCGTTCATCGCACTGACCGTCCTCTACGGCGCAGGCATCATCGCTTATGTATTCCTGTGGGTGTTCATGCCTGCCGGAGACCCGGTGGCGGCTGCGGCTCGCACAGTGCCCGTTAATCAGGCGCCGCTTGCGCGAGGCAATCAGCCACTTGCCGCTCATGACGACGAATCGGCTGCCGCACCGGAATCATTGTCCGAGGCCATCCAACGTGCTCCGAAACCGGCCGTCGTGGCATTGGCCGGTTTCGCGTTGATGGCCACTGGACTGTTGCTCACCAGCACCGGTGCGGATGTCCAGATTGTGTTTCCGCTGCTGGTAGGGTTGGGCGGCATCGCACTGGCATGGATGAATCTTAGTCCGCGAGGCACGCAGCTGTTGTCTATGTTGGGCGGCATCGCACTGATTTTCATGGGATGGGCATTGTATGTGCATAATGTCAGCATTCCTGGGTGGGGCACCTCTCCTCGACGCATTGTTGCCAGCGGATTCATGATGATCGTCGGTATCGTGGTGGCGGTGATGCCGTGGGCGAACGCGATGCTGCAACGACTCACCCACGAGCAGGCATTGAAGGAGCGCGAAGAGGAGCGCGCGGACATGACCGCCCATCTGCATGATGGCGTGCTGCAAACGTTGGCGCTGATTCAGCTGCACTCCGAGGAACCGACCACCGTATTCGCCCTGGCGCGTAGCCAAGAGCGCGAGCTGCGCGAATGGCTGTATCAGGAACGTTCCACATCGGATCGTTCGGTGGGAACCGGATTGAAGCAGATCGCCGCCGAAGTGGAGGACGAGCACGGCAAGCCGATTGAGGTGGTCACCGTGGGCGACGCGCGGCCGAGCGCCCAGACCGATGCGCTGCTGGACGCCACCCGTCAGGCGTTGGTCAATGCGGTCACGCATGGCGGCGAGCCGGTGTCTTTGTATTGCGAGGCCAGCGACACGATGGTTGAAGTGTTCGTGCGCGACCATGGCGAAGGCTTCGATATGGACGCCATTCCGCCCGACCGGCTGGGCATCCGCGAATCGATTATCGGCCGAATCAAACGCCGCGGCGGTACAGTGGAAATCGTATCCAGAGCCGGCTGGGGCACCGAAGTGAGAATGCATATGCCGATTGCATTGAAATCGACACAAGGAGAGCATCGATGAGTGAAGCTGCAGCAGACCGCATTCGCGTGGCGGTAGTGGATGACCACGAAATGTTCCGTGCGGGCGTAATCGCCACATTGCGCGATTCCTTCGATATCGTCGGCCAAGCGGCGGACGTGCCCGGTTCGGTGGCGATGATCGCACAGACCAAGCCGCAGGTGGTGTTGCTGGATGTGCATGTGCCCGGCGGTGAAGGTGGCGGCGGTGCCGAGATCCTCGCCAAATCGCGCCCCTACTCCCCTACCACTGTGTTTCTGGCGTTGTCGGTTTCGGATGCGCCGCAGGATGTGGGGGCGGTGATTCGCGCCGGCGCCCAGGGCTATGTGACCAAGACGATTACCGGCGCTGATTTGATTTCATCCATCAAGCAGGTGCATGAGGGCTATGCCGTGTTCTCGCCAAAACTGGCCGGTTTTGTGCTTTCGGCCTTCCAGGGTGTGCCGGCGGCGGGGTCTGATGGCGGCGCTGATGGTGCGGCACGGGCTCATGATGAGGAGCTGGACCGGCTATCCGCCCGCGAGCAGGAGGTCATGCGGCTGATCGCACGCGGATACACGTATAAAGAGGTGGCGGCCGAACTGTTCATTTCGATCAAGACGGTAGAAACGCACGTGAGCTCGGTGCTGCGAAAGCTTCAGCTTTCGAATCGCACCGAGCTCACCCGCTGGGCCGCCGATAGGCGCATTGTGTGATAAACGACAGATGAGCTCCCCCATCAGAGGGAGCTCATCTGCTCATATCACTCCGCGTCGCGGAAACCGTTGGGGTTCTTGGTCTGCCAGTTGAGGGAGGAGGCGGCCATGTCGTCGATGGTCAGCTCGGCCTTCCAGCCAAGCTCCTTCTCCGCCTTGGAAGCGTCGGCGTAGCAGGCGGCGATGTCACCGGGGCGACGCGGCTTGATCGCGTACGGAATCGGATGACCGGCGGCCTTCTCGTAAGCCTTGATAACCTCAAGCACGGAGTAGCCGTGGCCAGTACCCAGGTTGTAGACGAACACGCCTTCCTTGTCGATGTGGTCAATGACGGCCACGTGACCCTTGGCCAGGTCGACCACGTGGATGTAGTCACGCACACCAGTGCCGTCGGGCGTGTCGTAGTCGTCGCCGTAGACCTGGACTTCCTTGAGCTCGCCGACCGCGACCTTGGCCACGTACGGGGTGAGGTTCGCCGGAATACCCTTCGGGTCTTCGCCCAGCAGGCCGGACTCGTGCGCGCCGACCGGGTTGAAGTAGCGCAGCAGCACGATGGTCCAGGACGAATCGGCCACATGTACGTCGCGCAGAATCTGCTCCTGGAACAGCTTGGAGGTGCCGTACGGGTTGGTGGTGCCGCCGGTCGGCGTCTCCTCGGTAATCGGCAGTTCCTTCGGCGTGCCGTACACGGTGGCGGAGGAGGAGAAGATGATCTTCTTGACGTTGTGCTTCTTCATCACCTTGAGCAGCACAAGCGTGGAGTACAGGTTGTTGTCGTAGTATTCGATCGGCTTGGCCACGGACTCGCCCACGGCCTTGAGACCGGCGAAGTGAATGACCCAATCGATGTTGTTTTCGGTGAAGACGCGTTCCATAAGCGCCTCATCGCGCACGTCACCGTCGTAACGCTTGACCGGCTTGCCGGTGATCTGCTCGACGCGCTCAAGCGCCACGGGAGACGAGTTGCCGTAGTTATCTACGGAAATAACGTCGTAGCCCTTGTCGAGCAGTTCGATGTCGGTGTGGGTGGCGATGAATCCAGCACCGCCCGTAACCAGAACAGTAGTCATATCTCCTCCTTTGGAAGGACTTGCCTTCGGTTTTCCTTCAGTATTGAGCTTACTTCACTTGACCTGTTTCACCTAGCGGCAAAACCAAGGCTTTCGAGGAATGTTTGCGTGGTGGCTTTCTGCTTGAAGACGGCCGTGTTGCCGAGGATGCGGTAGCAGACGCTGCCGAGCTCGTCACGTACGGCTTGGTGGATGGCCTCGCGGTCGCGGTTTCCGGCCAATGTTTCAGCGAGTTCGCCCCATTCGAGACTGAATTCGCTGACTTCATCGGGCAAATCGCGGCCTTCGGCGAGCGCCTCCTCGACGATGCCGAGCTGGTCGACGAGCCGTCCGGGCAGGATGAACAGGCCTTGGGCTTCGATCAGTCCAATCGGCTCCTGCTTGACCGGCCAGTATTCGGGGTGTGCATGGAAAATACCTTCCGGGTACTCGTCGCTGATCGCATTGTTGCGGAAGATGAGACTCATCTCATAGCCACGTTCGGTGATGATCGCGCTGGGCGAGAGGGCGGATTGGCG
>ERZ1026903.1037-NODE-1037-length-11112-cov-8.451298_pt1 | contig 11112 bp, 7 predicted proteins | sample MGYA00380180_ERZ1026903 | MGnify/ENA primary metagenome ERZ1026903 (study PRJEB33269, sample SAMEA4719816) | human gut metagenome | biome: human-associated habitat; feature: organic feature; material: feces | place: Cameroon | collected 2013-10 ... | reverse complement strand
CCTTGGTGTTCTGCACGGTGATGGCTGTGATGGCCGAACTGGCATAAACGCCCAATGCCGACATCGTCTTGATGTCTGCCTGAATGCCAGCTCCTCCGCAACTGTCGGATCCGGCAATAGTCAATGCTGTGTAGTATTTCATATCTTCCTTTTTATCGTTGATATTTCTTAAAATCTGTGGGCAAAGATACGTTGTTTTTTTGAAAACTCCAAATAATTGTATGCCGAGTAGTTGCTATTGGGTAAAAATCCCGTTTTTTATGCGGCTTCCGTAATTGTTTTGATTGTTTTTCTCTCTTTTGAGCTTTGCCTGAAGTCCACTTTCAGAACATGACTCAGCGAGATACGTTTCAATGCAGCAAAGTCGATGATGCTACTAATGCCTCAGTAGAATCATTGAAATCTTAAATCAAGCCTGTAGTTCTTTATTTGTTGAATAGACCACAGATTCCTTTTGTTGTCGGAGGAATATTACGGATGGAGCCATCAGCATTATTGTAGAGTGGTTCGCAGACAACCGACCGGCTGAAACTGCCTCCTTCAGGCAGGCCGCCATTATGGGAAAAGAAGAGCCACTGACCTTTGTACTGCACAATGGCGGGATGCGTTGTATTCGAGTTTCCGGCAATCTCGCTGATGACGCCCTGCGTCTTGTATGGACCCATGACGTTGTCGGCTATGGCGTATGCTATCTTCTCTGGCCACCCAGAGGCGTAAGTAAGATAATAGCGACCTTGGTATTTATGGAGCCATGGAGCTTCCTCGAAAGGGTGCTCGGTACTGATAGCGATGCGATGGATGTCGCTGTCGATGCAGCACCACCCGTGCTTCGAGTCGAAACAATCCTGACGGGTAAGCAGTGGCTTTCCTATAGCATCCTTATAAGGCCCGGTTATCTTGTCGCTCACAGCTACGCCGATACCGCTGCCGTTGGTGGATACGTAGAAATAGTATTTGTCGTTGCGCTTTGCCACATGTCCGGCGTAAGCCTATTTGCTGGTGGCCCACTTGAAGTCGAATACGGTTAAAGGACATGGATGTTGCGTCCAGTGAGTCATGTCAGTAGTTGAGAAAAGTTGCCAGTCACGCATTACGTAGCCTTTCTGTCTGCCCTCCATATCGTGACCAGTGAAAAGCCATAGTGTGTCGTTTTCTACCATTGCGGCGGGATCGGCCGTATAGATGTGCCGAATAATAGGATTGCCGTGACTTTCGAAATGGTAGGTGGCAACATAGCCCCACTGTTCCTGCACACGCTGCATCTCAGCCTCAGTGAGCGATATAACCGATCCGTGGCGGGGGAAGAAGTCCTTAGTGAACGATTGAGGTTGCTCGGTGAAATGATTCAAATCTGTTGAGGTTTGAAACTCATAGCGACCACTGCTGTAGAGGTCGTACATTAGCACCCACTTCTCCTGTCCATTGAGTTTGAAGACACTACTACCCTCTACGCCTGTCTTGACGTTAGCGTAGGCATCGATGTATTGGAAATCCTCTTTCCATGGACCGCGTAGCCTCTTCGCTGTGGTCTGCTGTATGCCGTTCTTTATCTCCTTCCCCTCTGCATCCTTCGTATTACCTTTGTAGAACATGTGCCATGTGCCGTCGGGACCTTCCACAATGTCGTTGTCTATGCAGCCGTATTTAGCACGGAACAGCACCTTGGGTTCGCTCTCGAAGGCAGTGAAATCGCGGTTGGCGTAGGCGTAGTAGGTGACAAGAGCATCGCTGTTGCGACGTTTCAGAGTGAAATAAATCATGTATTTTTTCACTTTGCGGTCGTAGATGGTCTGTGGTGCCCACACCCAGTAGGCATCAGCGAAGTGACGAGAGAATTTCTTCGCAAGATTCACTCTTGCATGCGTCCAATGAATGAGGTCGGTGGAACGCAGTAGCACTACACCTGGATTCTCCTTCCATCCCTGCTTCGGGTCGCGGGTGTGCATGTCTGTTGCCACTATAAGATATTCGCCCTGTTCACCGCGCAGGATGTGCGGGTCGCGTATGCCACCGCTCTCACTGATGCTGTCTGATGCAATGATAGGCTTGTTGCTGTTGAGTGCATGCCAGTTGATGGCATCGTCGCTAATGGCAAAGCGTAGTGCCTCCTGGTTCTCGCCACGTCCTTCAAAGTAAGCGAAAAGGTAGCCAGAGAAAGAACCTGAGGTCTGGGCCTGTAATGTGCTCAGTGTCAGTGAGCACATTACAGTAGCCAATAGAAATTTTCTTATTGTCATAGTTTATGAGTATTTATTGTTTAAACTTATTTATTCCATTTACATTCCAATCTCCGAGCTTCTTCTTCCGTAATCTGTACCACGGCACCATGTTTTGGTGAGACGCAGCCCTCCATCTTCATGCAGTCATCGGAAAACTGACCCAGGTGGGTGAAATGCTCCAAGTCAGTACTCTCGTCGAAGCCGAAGGTGTGGGGATTGTTGCGGTAGATGTCGTACATGAGGACGTATGCACCATCGCTGATGCGCTGCCATACGTTGGGGGCTTCGTGACCGCGTCGCTCGGTGCTGACACGCTGGGGATTGACGGTGTATGGACCCGTGATATGGTCGGCGGTGGCACGGCAGATGCAGGCACCGCTCTCGTGTGAGACGTAGAAGAGATGGTACTTGCCGCCATGCTTGACAATGTCACCGTCGATGACGCTGTATTTTCGGTCGGGTGCTTCAAGCAGCAGTTTGGGCATGGTGAGCAACTTGTTGTAATCGTTGTTGATGTAACAGTAGTAGAGGGCATTGTTCTGTTTGCCGTGGCGCATCGTGAAGTGAATCATCAACTGCCCCGTCTCGTCATCGTATGTCGTCTCTGGTGCCCAGACACAGCCTATGTCAGCGAGCGGAAGGCTACTGTTTGGTGAGCTTTGCCCGGGAATGTTGGCGAGCTGGGTGAAGTTGATGTTGGCGCGCGTCCAGTGGAGCAGGTCATGACTCTTCATTAGCACCAGTCCTCGGTTGTTGCCCCATCCGAATTGCTTGTCATCGCGTTCCCATTTCGTTGTACGGTAGCCATCGCGTTGTGCGAAGATGTGCAGGTCGGTCATAGAGAGATAGAATGCACCGTCAGGGCCACGAAAGATGTGGGGGTCGCGGATGCCGCGTTGCTCGGCTATGGTATCACCCGCAATGACGGGACGGTCGCCGTTTAGGGCTTTCCAGTGGTAGCCATCGTGACTGATGGCCATGTGGAGGCTATGGTCCGCATCCTTGTGATAGACCATGAGGTAGGCGCTCATCTTTTCACTTGGAGGGGTGGCCATGGCGTCTTTGCCTATTAGTAGAAGGCAACTTGTGAGAACTATAAATAAAATCTTTTTCATCGGATGATAATCTTTTTATTTTTGTGAATATAAATGCCTCTTCTTAGGGATGGGGTCAGGGCATCGGCCACCTTGTGTCCCATGAGGTCATAGACAGCATCGCTGCTTTCATCCATCTGGATATTTCGGATGGCTGTTGGCGTCTTTTTGATGACACGCAGAATACCGTCTTTCAGATGGGTGGTGTCCCAAAATAGGCATTTTTCTGCATCTATGGTGTCATTCTCCAGTACAGGTGTACCAGCAAAGGTGGTAGCTTTCCAAAGTACTACGCTATCGCCCTCAGCAGGTGCGAACGATTTGGAATAATGGAATTGGATGATACCATTCATGGTTAGTCGCTTTATATTGCCAAGGCTTGTGCCGCCAGTGCTGATGGCTGTTGCGGCTCGTCCGATGCCGAGTTGCAGGACGGAGCCTTTGGCGAAGGTGACGTTTTTGTTGCCAAAGTTGATGACGCCAGTTGTGGCTGTTGCGTAAGAACCGACTTGCAGAGTGCCTCCATTCTGAATATTGTAGGCAGAATTGGTGAGGTTGCCTTTGGCGTTTGTGGCGCCTGAGAGGATGGCTCCCTTTTTCACGGTGAGGGTTCCCTTGCCGAGTGTGGCTTTGTTGCCAAAGTGCAGCTCGCCCTCGTTTACAGTGGTGGTACCTGTGTGGTCGCTGGTTCCGTTGAGAGTGACTTTGCCCGTGCCGACCTTGACGAGGTTGGAATTGCTTGTAACGGTACCACTCCACGTCCAGTTTGTCTCGTTGCCAATGCGCCATGTGTTTGGTGCCTCGCTGATGCGTGCTCCAGCAGCTTCAAAGCCGCCAAGCTTGCCCTTGTCGCCCTTCACACACCCAAAGGTCATGGTCTTGCCTGAGTTCTTCACCTCCACGTTGTCGGCAATCTGGAGCGTTCCCTTCTGCATGGCAGATGAGTTGTCGAAGATGAAGAATCCCCAGTTGTTAGTGCCCACGGTCTTCAGCGTACCCTCAAACTGTGCAAGATTGGCACCGAAGGCGGTACGTGCCGCGCCGCCGTTGGTTGGAGGGCATTCCACGTTGAGCGTACCTTCGCCCTTCACGGTGTGGGTGTAGGAGCATCGCTCGGCGAGACTGTAGGTGCCCGTCTTGCCCTTTGGCACGATGATAGGATATGAGGAGGTGATGTAGAGACCACCTGGGCGAAGCGTGCCTCCTTCTAGGACAACGGCCTTAGCGGGCAGATTATGACCGAGAAGCTCGTAGCTGCCGGCCTTGATGCAGAGCGTGTCGAGTTTAGGACTTGCCGCACTGATTTGGAGGAATCCTGAGCCTTTCACCGTCAGTTTCGTACCAGAGAAAGGGGCTGCCATTGAAAAGCCTGCCTGCTTGTTGAGCACACCGCCCTCGCTGCTTTGCATCATCATTGGGGATTCCTGGCGCACTACATGCGTGGTGCGCAGTTCGGCACCATTCTCCATAATGAACTCCTCAGGTTTGGTGGTCATGGCACCGAGGGCACCACGTGCCTGGTTGCTGTTGGCTAACGATTTGATGGTGGTGATGCCGCCTGAGAGACGCACACCCCCTGTGAAGCCGTTGTCGGTGTTGATGGTCAGCGTGCCGGTGTTGGTCTTGACAAGCGCACCATTGCCCATGATGGAACCTCTACCATCCACGGTAAAGTTCTTTGATCCTTCTACAAAAATGCTGCCGGCCTGAAGGTCGCCGATGAGATTAACGGTGGTCTGTGCGGCAGTTTCATCGAAATACACCTTGTCGCCTACGACAAAGACTTCTGACTGTCCATTCTCTGCAGCGAAGTTCTCTGTCTTGGCAAAGTCCCACGTTGTGCCGTTATTACCTGTCCAGACAATGGCTTTTGCTTCGCGAAGGGACAAAACGGTCAGATAGACGTTGCCTTCCTCGTAAGAGAGTGTGGCTTTCTGCGTGACAGGGATGCCTTCAATGATTATGTCGTCAATAGAGCCTATTATGGTATCGACGGTGGCCAGCAGATAACGGCCGTCTGCTATGTTTTCGGCGTTTTTGAATTCAAACACTGGTGTGAGGTATTTAGGACCGTACTCCCAGTTTTTCTTTTCGATGGAAAGCGTGGTGGCGGTGACATGGTCTGCCGTCTCGCCATCAATGTCGAATACAATACGTGAGCCGAATCCCATCTCCAGTGCTTTAGTCTTCACGTTACCAATTTTTCCTTCGCCACCTGGGCGCAGCTTGGCATCGTAGTCCATCTTAATGCACTTGAACTCTCCGCCGTCACTATTAAGACATGCAAAACGGTTGAGCCATAGAGGAGAGTTGAGCAATGTTCCGTCGAACTGCAGTGTTCCCGCCCAGATGTCTGTGGAACCAGTGTATGTCTGTGCCACCTTAGGCAGGACGAGTGTGCCATCGCCCTGTTTCACTAATCGCATGTCGCCCGAGAAAGCAGCTCCCGTCACTGTATGTGTATAGTATTTGTAGATGATTTCAGAACGGTTGTTGAGGGTTGATGTTCCATTGATATCCGTACCTTGTACCCATGACGGAGCATTGTCGGTGAAGATATATGGCTGTGCGCCTTCGCTGACGCTGATGGTGGCGTCGGTCTGGTCGCAGAGCATCACGTGCTCACCGTTCAACGAAGAATTGATGACACTTCCGTTGTTGATTTCTGTGCGCCCCGTGTTGGTGAGTGGTGGCGGAGCCATGGTGATGCCTTCCAACTCGCCTACAAAGTAGCTTACATGCGGTGGCTGGTTGTAACCCAAGCACTCCCACACCATGGCCTGACGGTATTGGTGATCGTGCCACAGGGTGTAGAGACGATGACGAGTGGGGTGAGGCGTGGTGTAGATGCGCAGGGCGGTGCTGCCGTTGGTGCGCAGCACAATCTCCTCGCGCCAGTCGCCGAAGATGTCACCTGTAGCACAGGCGTTGTTCTTCGACCAGTTGTTCATGTTGCAATTGGCCGACATGAAGATGCGTCCGCCACCGGGCTTCGTTACAGCAGCATCCTTTTCCGTGCCGGGGCTGTCAAGCAATTCGTCAAGTAGGTCGCCGTCCCAATATATGCGAGAGTTCAGGCTGATGCCGAAGCCAATCTCTGTATTCACTTTGTCGGCTACACAACTTACCATTCCGCTAGACCCGATAGTAGCACCGGTGGCACCGGGGAAGGCGTTAGAGAAATTTCCGCAAAGTGCACGTCCGTCATCGCCACTACCAACCCAGCGATAGTATATTTCACCGGTAGTGGCGTTGCGATAATTCATGCAGGGGTGATGCTCCAGGCAGGCAAATTGCTCCTGACCGTGGCGATAGGGGTCGAAGTCACCGCAGTGCTGTGCATCGCCGTGACCCAGACCGGTGGTAGAAAGGCCCTTGCCGTTGTCATCGATGACCATTGAACCATAGACAATCTCATCGCGTCCGTCCCAATCGACATCGGCAATGGCATAGTTATGATAACCCTGTCCGAACCATGGGCTATTACTGTCGTAGCAGTGCCAGCGCCAACGCTCGGTCAACTCATGGGTGGTACGGTTCACGTCGAGGGCTATCATCTTTTCGCGGGTATAGATTCCGCGACCGAGGAAAATGCTGGCATGGCGACCGTCGAGGAACGGGGCACCGAAGAAATGCTTTGTGGGACGATGGCCCTTGATACCTGATCCCCAGATGGCGCCCTCTGCAGATTCGCCTAGCAGGTCGGCAGTTTCGCCCACGTCATAGCGGGGAAGCGGGTAGACGATGGGTTGATAGGCGTAAGTATTTGTCGCCTTATCCCATGTGGAGCGGTCTTTCAAGTTGTAGGGCTTTGCCGTTGCGCCCTCCATATATAATAGGTATTCGGCTCCCTGATTGGTGTAAGCTATATCGTTCCAACGGGTATCAACCTTCATGTTGCCCACGTTGATGGTACTGCCGTCGGCGGCGTGGATGATCATATTGTCGGCACCGCGCATCAGCAGTTCGCACTTGCCATCTTCGTCCCAGTCGTAGAGTACCAGGTCCCATTGCTCGTCGGCTCCAGCCATAAGGTTCGGACCAAGGTCGATGGTCCACAACCTTTCACCTTTTATATTATAGCACTCATAGAAGTTGTAGGCTACCTTGTTGGCAGTCAAGCGCAGGTCCTTGCTGTTGTTTCGCTTTACGATGAACTCTGTAATGCCGTCACCATCTACGTCACCGAGCGAGACATCGTTCAAGATGTAACCCTGAGAGGTCGTGACATCCTTGCCGTTACGGTCGAGAACGGGCTTGGCGGGGATGTCCAGATAACCATTGTTCCAACGTGTCACCTCAGCACAGCGCTCCTGTTCCACACCGCGTACCACGGCTGCCACTTGATACTTGCTCGTAGCATTGCCTGCTGTGTGGCAGAAGTTCGAGACCGTCAGTCCTTCCTTCAATAGTTTGCCATTACAGTAGAGGTTGTAGGTCACATCGTAGTACTCCTCAGCGAAGATGCGCCAGGAGATGAAGTTTCCGCTACCACTACCTCCGTTTGAGTTGGCAGGGATGGCCACCAGACCGCGGTCGAGCCGGTCGGTGTGGCGTTGTGCTGACATCGTGGTTGCGACTATCAGCATCATGAGGAACAAAGCGATGCGCAACCCACCGCTCTTTGAAGATTTTGCTTTCATACTTCTCTTTATTTATTTGTGTATCATTAGTTGTTTATATTTTCGGCTGCAAAGTAACATATTTTTTCACTAGGTAAAGTTCAAATTCTCGGCATTCGTCTGCATTTTTTCGGCAAATAGCCATCTTTGTCGATTTTTTTTTCTATTTTTGCACTCAAAAATGATTGAAAATGAATAGAAGAGTATTTTTTATCGGCTTTTTGCTGCTCTGTATGGTCAATGTGTCCATGGGGCAGTCTTTGCCCAGCACACGTAGTTTCACTACACGCGACGGGCTTGCTAGTAACGTGGTGAACACCGTCATACAAGACCGACAAGGCTACATTTGGATCGGTACGAATTTAGGATTGACGCGCTACGATGGTTACCGGTTTGTGAACTTTTTCGTCGAGGAGAAGGGCATGCGGCTGATGCAGAACGTGACACGCATTGTGGAGGATACCGTGCATAAGGCTCTCCTTATGTCAGGCAACGACTACAAGGTACTTCGCTTCGACCTGCAGGAAATGCGTTTTACCCCAAGCGACCGCCTTACACTTCCAGCTCATGACGAAAGGGAGATGCGGTTACACGAGCAAAAGGCCTTTGGCTTGGGCGTGAAGACAAAGAATATGACATCAAAACACGTCAGTGTACATTATGCTTTACTTAATGACGGACGTGAGGTTTATACAACCTATGATAACGGCATCTTCATCTACAATCCGCAGAAGTGTAAGCTGCTGCATCTCAGTGCCACGGATGAAAGTCCCATTATTCCATCTGATTACGTGAATGATGTGCTACGTGATCGCTCTGGCAACGTATGGCTCGCCACCACATTTGGTGGTGTATGTATTCTGCAATTCGATGCCCAACCGCTGAAGAATCGATTGTTGGTGGAGAACGCAACATTAGCACAAACAAACAGTATCCGTTCATTCTCACAACTCTCGGACACAGAAGTCGCCATTTCGAATATGGAGGGCGATGTCTATAGATACAATCTCGTTACGACCCAAAGCGATTTACTTTTGCGAAAAACACATCGTGTCTATACCACCGCTACAGATAGTAAAGGTCGCCTATGGGTAGGTACACGTGGTGGAGGCTTGTGGATTGATAACCGACATCTCAATGAGTCCGACGGGTTGCGGGCAGGTATCATCTTCGACATCCTTTTCGGTGAGGATGGCACGACATGGCTCTCAACACTTGATGCTGGGCTTGTGGAAATGCGCGAAAAGAGCGATGGAGTGTTTTCGTTTAAGTATCACCTCGAAAAGGAGCAGGTGCATCAGGCGATATTCGACGGTGGTGGGTGCCTGTGGGTGGCAACTGAGTCTGGAGTCTTTAAGATGAAGGGTAAAGACTTTTTGCATATTTACAATAAAGGACGTGTAGAATGTTTGGCCTGTGGCAAGGACGGAAAAATTCTGGCAGGAACCATCGGAATGGGACTGGTGCGCATCGCTGGTAACGGCACAGCTGAGTACATCACCACAGAAGACGGACTTGCCAATAATAGCGTAAAAGCTATTTTAGTAGATAAAGAAGGTACTGTAATAGCAACAACCGATGAAGGAATCTCCGTCATCAATCACAGCGATGGCAGCATCCGAAACCTATATTGCTCATCTGATGTCCTCTCAAATGTCTACAACGAGAATGCCGCCATACTGACCCGCAACGGGCAAATACTGCTGGGCAACTTGAACGGATGGGTACAGTTGGAAATCAACGATGAAAAATGGAAATTAGAGAATGCCAGAACAATATCTCCACATATTACTGGCGTCACTGTCAACGGCGTCCCCACTTATCATGGCGATTTCAACGATGTTCATTTAGCTCATAATCAGAATAACATCTGTATCGATTTCTCATCTTTTGTATATGCAGGACAGTCATCTGTAATCTATAGCTACTGGCTTGAAGGGCTTGATGCCGATTGGCTCTCATCCACTTCCAATCCGGTAGCACTCTATAACAACCTATCGCCTGGCCATTACCGATTCCATGTTCGTTCAAAAATGGCAGGCGGACAATGGGGCAAAGAGACCGTGCTTGACATACACATTGCACAACCATGGTGGTGGACATGGTGGATGCGCTTATTCTACGTAGCCCTTATCATATTTTTTGTTTGGTACGAATGGCATCAGTATCAGCAACGTCTTTCCCTGCGCCGACAACTCGACCAACGTCTGGCTGTTCTATATGCTACGGAAAATATGACATCATCCGCCCCTATAACGAGTGATATGGACGAAGATATCTCTATAAATGACAAATCTGAACAGGAAGGAGCTACAGATGTTGAGGCGCAATCCGCTGACTCCAAAAATCAGGTTGATAGGGAATTTTTGGACAGACTTGACCGCTTTATTCTCGCTAACATACTCGAGTCAGATTTGGATATTTCAACCCTCGCTGCCGAGATGTGCATGAGTCATAGTACGCTCTATCGCAGAGTCAAATCAATGACAGGCATGGCCACCAATGCATATATCCGCAAGCACCGCCTCACTAAAGCCATGCATCTTCTCCGTGAAGGCAATAACGTCTCCGAAGTTGCCATCATGTGCGGTTTCAATAGCCCAAACTATTTTTCTCGTTGTTTCAAGTCTGAATATGGTATTTCGCCATCAGATGTAAGTTCAAAACAGTGTTAAGTTAATATTTAATAGTCTGTAAATCAATAATTTATATAAAGGAATAGTTATGAAGACTTAACTTTAAAAAGTTGGTCAAGTCGCTGATTTTCAGTAACTTTGCAAATCACTACAAACGCAAAATTATATGAATTCAGGACTTGACCAATTTATGGATACCTTTAACAAGACTATGGTAGATTTCTATATCAGCGTCATTAAGCGTTATTGCAAGGAACTTTTCAAACTCTCAACCCTCATAGTTGCAGATGCTTACTTCTCTACAATTACATTTGTTAATGAGATAAAGAAAGAAGGGCTCTCTTTGATAAGCCGCTTTCGTGACAACGCTTCTACATACACCTCACTTTCGGGTGAAGGGGTACTTCTTTATTATAGAAGGATGGATTGGTAATGATGAAGAATGTATAAATGGAAAAAGCCTTCTGAAATTTCTTTCAGAAGGCTTTTGCGGAGAGAGAGGGATTCGAACCCCCGGTACCTCTCGGTACGACGGTTTTCA
>ERZ1026903.1036-NODE-1036-length-11112-cov-63.076693_pt1 | contig 11112 bp, 9 predicted proteins | sample MGYA00380180_ERZ1026903 | MGnify/ENA primary metagenome ERZ1026903 (study PRJEB33269, sample SAMEA4719816) | human gut metagenome | biome: human-associated habitat; feature: organic feature; material: feces | place: Cameroon | collected 2013-10 ... | reverse complement strand
GATAGAAAAGGCTTTGGCTGCGAACAAAAAGAACATTGAAATCACTTTAGATGCAGATGCAGGTAGAGATGTGCTTAAGAAGATAAAAGATGCCCTAAGTAGTGCAGATAAGGGCAGTATTGAATTAACTGTTAACGGAGTTGAGACATTATGTGCTGAAGCATTTCTGGAGTGTACTCAGCTAAAATCAATAAACTTGCCAAATGTTAAAAGCATTGGGCAATCAGCCTTTTATGGTTGCGACAATATGGAAGCTGTTAATGCTCCAAATGCAACAAGCATAGGTGACATGGCTTTTGTGTCCTGCTCATGGCTCAGAAAAGTGACATTGGGGAATATATCCAAGGCTGGTACGGAAATCTTTTATTTTTGTGATACAGAGAACGTTATAGATTTGGTGTTGTCTGGCGACCAGAGAAAGATGTCTGATAAATATACAGAAACAGGATGGGAGCCTGATCCTGACGGGGAAAATTATAAAAACTCCCTGGAACATCGTACTTGTGATTTTCTTGGCTATAGATTTAAATCTATAAGTTGCGGAGACAGGATATACTACTTATACTCCTAAGTTGGGCAAGAGTATGAGGTGCTCGGCAATTATATTTACCCGCACCTCACGGGAAACGACAAGGGTCTATATGCCACGATGACAAGTGGCGTATAGACCCTTGATTATATGGTAATATTCGAAATCTACATCTCCGCTTTCAGCAGCTTAATCTCTTCTGCCGTCAGCCCCGTCATATCCATGACAGATGCATCATCCATTCCATTTGCCAGCATCTTCTTAGCAATCTCAAGGCTTCGCTGGTTCATGCCTTCTTCCTTACCTTTCTGGTATCTGTCATCCAGGAGGGTTCTTTCAACACTTACGGAATCCCAGAATTTGTCGTAGGCACGGAGCTCGGCATCTGTGAATCCGGATATTTCCAGCTCCTCTACGGCTTTTCCAATCTCCGGGTCATTGAGCAGATCGGAAGGAATATCCTTCGTATTGGAATTGATTTCCGTGAGGAAACGGAGCCACAAGACCATCATACGCTTGTCGGCAATGGAATGTGGAGTGAACTTAGGGAGTTCTATGAAGGTGAAATGCAAGCCCTCGATGACCTTATTGCTGTCCTTATCGTGCACGATGCGGTAGTTGTGGATGAAATCTGGAGTGTCATGCACAAAGATGTCATTCACAAGATTCAAGGAATATACGGGTTGCAATTCGCTGTATTTTCCTCCCTTTTTAGCCTGACTCACATAGAGTTTGGATGCATTGAACAGTACTCGCTGCTGAAAAGCGTCAGACCATTCCATCTGCATTTCCACGCAGAACTTCCTGCCTCTGGCATCTGTGCAGAGTACATCCACTATGGTATTCTTGCCCCCTTCGAGCTGGGGTACAAGTTCTGTGGGCAGATACTTGATTTCGTGTATCTGCTCCTCTTCGCTGAGTGGCAGGAGGGCGTTCAGAAGGCTAATCAGTCTTTTTGGATGATTGCCGAATATCTTCTTGAACGTGAGGTCTGCCTTAGGATCTAAGTACTTCATAACCATCTGTTTTAAAATCTACAGCGCAAAGTTACGACTTTATTTTCAAACCCGCAAGAGATTTCAGGGAAAAGTTTCAGAAAAAGTTAGGAACCTACATATTTTATGTTATAAGGTAAATATCTGTGTAAATCTGTGAAATCTGTGGGACAAAGAACAAGTCCCACAGATTTCACAGATTTACACGGATTCAATGCCAAGGGTCTATACGCCACGATGAACAGGTGGCGTATAGACCCTTGATTATATGGTGATATTCGTAATCAACATGGCATCAAACCAAAGTTGTCATTTTCAAGAAATCTCGCAGATGAATGTGCTTAATGCCATCAATATTGGTTTGACCGTAAAGCCTATCCATAGAAATTACGTATTTGGGATGACTGTCTTTTATCAATTTCAAATTGCCGAATTCACGCTCTACCGTTTCCTCAGAAGCCAGCAGATAGGTAACTTGCACATACGCCACACTATCCGCTTTCTCGGCAACAAAATCAATCTCAGCCTTATACATCTGACCAACATATACTTTATACCCCATCCTGCACAAATGGATATATACAGCGTTCTCCATCACCTTTTCGATATCAAAACGCCTGTTGCCACCTATAATATGATTCCTGATTCCCAGGTCTTCGAAATAGAACTTGTCGCCTAACTCGAAAAGTCGCTTGCCATGAATGTCGTATCTGTTAACTCGATCGATAATAAAAGCATTGCTTAAATACTCCAAATACGTGAGAATCATCTTGGCAGACGTTTCGGTGTTCTGGCTTTTCAGAAATTTTACAATACTCGTTGCTGAGAATTGTTTACCGATATTATCGCTCACAAACTTCAGCAGCGTTCGCAACAATGGTATGTTTCTGATGTTTTCTCGCTCTATGATATCACGAAGTACTATCGTATTATACACATTGTCAAGATAATCTTCTACCAAATCCGTATTTTCCAATCCTAAACTGCGCAACTGAGGGAGCCCGCCATACTGCAGATACAGGTTCAAGGAAGCATCATCATCCTTCAGTTCATGGAACGTCAGGAACTCTTCATAGCAGAGTCCTCTAATGCGATAAGCAATATATCTGCCTCTCAGGCGAGTTGCCAGTTCGCCCGAAAGCATCTTGGCGTTGCTGCCGGTAATCATAATCTGGCAGGTATCATCCGATTGGATACTGAGGAGTGCTTTCTCGAAATCAGAAATCTCCTGCACCTCATCAATAAACAGATAGTTTTCCTTACCCTCAACGATGTTGGCTGCTACATAAGCCTCCAGATCCTGATAGTTGGCTATCATATCAAATGAGGTTTTCTCCTTATCTATATAGATAACGTGATTTTCTTCATTCTCAGCGATGTGATTATAAATTCGCCGCATCACACAACTCTTGCCGACACGCCTCTGGCCCGTCAATGCAATCATCATTCCACGTCCAAACATGCGTTCGATACGATTGGAATACCCTAGTCTTTCTAATATCTTTTGTTTCATACGAGTAAAACTTTCCGCAAAGATACTCTTTTTGTTTCGTATAAGTAACAAAAACAATAGTTTTTTTGTTTTTATTACTTATAATTAACAGGTTGGTGCACTCAGCACCTCACGGGAAACGACAAGGGTCTATATGCCACGATGAACAGGTGGCGTATAGACCCTTGATTATATGGTGATATTCGTTATCTATATCTCCGCTATTTTATTTATTATGAATTGAAAGTTCTGCAAATATAGTATTGTCAGACTCTCCTGACAGATGGAAAATTTAAACTATATACTAGCGTTTCTGCAAAAAAAACAGTTTTTCCTTGGTATTTTCAGAGAAAAATCGTATATTTGCCAACAGATATTAATTATCTCAATATTTGGCCATGGGTAAATATATTAACCCCTTTACCGATTGGGGCTTCAAACGCCTCTTCGGACAAGAATTCAGCAAAGACTTGCTGATTAGTTTCTTGAACGACTTGTTGGTTGACGAAATGCATATCAGGGATGTCACCTTCAAGGACAAAGAGCAGCTGGCAGATGCAAAAGATTTGCGTGGCTGCATCTTTGACATTTATTGTGAAACCGACGATGGAAAACATTTCATCGTTGAGATGCAAAACAGATGGGTTCCGTTTTTCGTAAACCGCTCCATCTATTATGCCAGCAAGGCTATTGTCGGGCAACGTAAGAAAACAAAAGAGCAGAAACCTGCACTCTATCAGATTATGCCCGTGTATGTAGTCTGCCTGATGAACTTCATGCCAAAAGACAATACGGTGACGAAATTCAGAACCGATGTTGCCCTGTATGAAAAAGGAAGTCGAGATGTCTTTTCAGACAATCTTCACTTCATCTACTTATCTCTTCCTTTCTTCGACAAGAAAGCAGAAGAATGTGATAGTGATTTTGACAAATGGATTTATGTATTAAAACATATGGAAGCATTAGAGAGAATGCCTTTTACGGCACAGAAGAAGATTTTCAAGCGCCTCGCTGAACTGGCAGATTCCCGCTGCCTGAGTCAGGAAGAGCAAGAAAAATATGATGAGAGCTTAAAGGCTGCCGATGATTACTACGGCGTCCTGATGAGTTATTACATGAATGGTATTGATGAAGGTGTTGCCAAAGGTGAAGCAAGGGGTAGCCATCATAAAAGGCTGGAAATTGCCAAAAAAATGATGGCAAAGGGTATGGATGAAAATACCATCATGGAAATAACGGGGTTAACCCAAGAAGAAATCAGAAAGTTGATATCATAGATATGATAAAGAAATTTCCCCATCCTGCTTTCTCAAGCCGGATGGGGGAATTTCTTTATCTGTTATTTCTGAGATAATATTTTATTTTTCTATCTGTTCCTGGGTAAGTCCGGCATACTTCATAATCAGATTGATGTCAACGCCATCAGCAAGCATGTTCCTGACAATATCCAGGGCTTTCTGGTTCATTCCTAATTCCATACATATTTTCCTCCCTAGTTCTATACCCTCCGCAAGACCTTCTTGCTTCGCCGTATCAATGCAGTTCTTGATATCCCGATATGCCATCTTACTTGCTTCATACTCCCTCATTTCCTGAGGTGTGAACTTGGCAATCTCGGCTTCCTCAAAGAGACGGTCGAAAACCTTGTCGCACAACTCCTTTGGGCGTTGGGTAAGTTTATAGAGGTTCTTCAGCGCATAAAGCCACTGCGTCCCGGCGGATTTGAAATCCGCCGTAAAAAAAGGTTCGACCTATTAAAACCGGGGGATTTGTAATCCCCCAACAAGCTGGATGGTTCAGCCGAAATCTTCGAAATTATTCCTGAGAAGTAGGAATATTATATAACAAAAATGATGGTCTCGCGTTTTGTGAGGCCATTTTTTTTGTCTTGATAAGGGGTTATATGCCACAAAACGGTGGTGTATAGCCCCTTTGTTTAATTTGAAAAACGCAAAAAAAGAGGGGGAAATTTTGTTGGTAGGGGGGTAAATTCTGTTTTATTTGCTGTCGCATTCCTACGAATGCGACACATTGGTAAAAAAAAAAGAACACCTATTTTCTGATATTTTTTGTATATTTGCAACACGAAAGTTAGAACATCGTTCCTTACCTTTACAATATAAACTAAAGAAATAAATATGGTGAATTATTTGACAACACGGATTAAGCTATTGATAGCTATGCTTGCTATCATCCTTCCTTTTTCTGTTGCGCAAGCAGAAGATAAGGAAGATGAAATGACTGGTTCGCAAGGATGGTATGCCGGTGTAGAGGCAGGAATGCCTTTCGGCTTCTCTACCTTCTCGAGTTTCGGACACGACAAGACCCGACTCGGTTGGGCCGCCGGATTTTACGGCGGCTATCGTTTCAATAATATATGGTCGGCAGAGTTGTCGGCAAAATACGGAGAGATGAACCTGTCGGCGCAAGACTGCTGCGCAGAACGCAACTACTGGCTGGGAAGCGATGGCGTAGTCTATAAGGCAAGTGTCTTGGACATGGATTGCTGGGAGTATACCCATCTGAAAAGCCATGTCAGGATGGCACAGTTTGGGGCAAGAGTCAATATCAATCTGCTGGCTTTCTTCCCTCAGACGGCAAACAGCCGCTGGGAGGTGGCAGCCTCACCTCATTTATATATGGTCACCACCAAGGCTGATATCCAGAACCTGGCGGATGATAAAGAGGTAAAGAAGGGTTCCACCAACTGTCACCTGGGATATGGAGCAGACCTGCAGGTGGGCTATCAGCTGAATGCCCGCCTGAAACTGGGTATCTATTCGGGGGTGACCCGACTCACGGGTAAACGCCTGGATGGTATGCCGGAGTATCTGCACAAGAACAACTATGTATGGGAAAGCGGCATCAGACTGGGAGTGAATCTCTCAAAAGATGAAAAAGCCAGCAGAGTAGAGACAACAAAACATCAGTAACCCATAAAACAAGATAGGAAATGAAAGCAAAAAGAAGATTTAATATTTGGTTATGGGTGCTGTTATGCGTCCCATGCCTGTTGGCAAGCTGCGACCATGATGTTCATGATGGTGAGGATGAGGGTGGCTTGTCAGTATCGCTTACTTGGGCAGACGAAGCCGACCAAGGCACGGAAGTGAAGGATGTGAAGCTCTGGATATTCAATGCCGATGACGGTTCGCTTGTAGAGGAAAAACATTATGGCAGTGCGCAGGAGGTGGCAAGCCAGAGATTCCAACTCCCGGAAGGAACCTACCGCATACTGACTACCACCAACCTAACAGAACCGTTCTTTATCAGCGAACAGACCCGGGCTTTGACCAACTGGAACAATATTCTGATAAGTTTGACCAATCCGAAGAATGTTAGGAACAATGCCTATTTCGGAGTTGCCGATGTGAAGATTGTCAACAAGGAAGGCAGCTATGTGGTGCAAAACCCTATGAAGAGCGTGCTTGCCGAACTGACCCTCATCATCGAGAACATACCGAAAGGCACAGAGATGAGTGGCAAGGCGTTGGATTGTGCTGGGTGTCTGTTCCCTACACAGAAGAACAGTGATGGAGAATACGGTTTGCCGAGCATAGAGCCAACGGAAGTGGAACTCCCTACCCTCCTGGCTACGGAATCAACCCTGAAATCGGAAGTCATCCGACTGATGCCAACCATACAGGGAAGCCCCGCCTCTCATATTTATCTCCGACTACAGCTCCCTGACAAGACCTTGCAGGAGTTTGACATCACTGCTCCTGCGATGAAGGTTGGAGGAAAGTATGAACTAAGGTTCAAGTACGAAGAAATGCAGCCGAAGATGAATCTGCAAACGGGCATCAATGGCTGGAATGACCTCAACAAAGAAGTAACAATCAAATAAAAATATTAACTTTTAATACATTCATAATATGAAAAAGATGACTAAGTTTTTTGCCCTTGCACTCTTGGCTGGTGCAATGTTTTCATGCAGTACAGAAGATACAGCTTCTACAACACAAAATGGTAAGGTTGCCGTACAGTTTACTGGTGGTATCAGCGTAAACACCCGTGCTGCCGGTCAAGCTTGGGCTGATGGTGACAGAATCGGTATCTTCATGACTGAAGCTGGTAAGACACTCTCTGCGGATGTAATCAAAGAGGGTGTTGACAATGTTTGCTATCAGACAAGTGGAAGTAGTGCCTTTTCACCTATTTCTGGAGGTAAGACTATTTTCTTCCCAATAGATGGAGATGTGGACTTCTATTCTTACTATCCACAGGCCACTGTCAATGACTACAAGGTAGCACTTGATGTAACAGACCAAACGAAACAAGAAGCTATCGACTTTATGTATGCCAAGACTGAAGGCTGCAACAAAGCTACGCCACAGGTAGAACTAAAATTCAACCATATGTTGAGTAACTTGGTTCTGAATGTTCAGCCAGGTAATGGATTGACGGAAGATGATCTCAATAAATTGAAGGTCACCATTAAAGACCAGAATACCACAGCCACCTTCAATTTGGCAGATGGCTTAATCTCTGACGAAGGAAATCCTACCAATATCCAGATGAAAGCTGTCCAAGTCGGCAAGAAATACGAAGCCATCCTGCTTCCAACGAAATCAACAACCAGAGAAATTGAGTTTGACTTGGACAATGGGCATGATGCTCCGTTCGTCTGGACTATGGCGACAGACCTCAAGGGCGGTAATTTATACAATTACACCACCGTGAAGCTGACCAGAACTAGTGTGGAACTTTCTGGTACTATCAAACCTTGGAATGAGGTTAAAAATGACAATGAGAATATAGCAGAATAACAGATATTATGAAGATAAGATTTTTTGCACTTGCAGCGCTCGCCCTCTTACTGGGCGCCTGCAACAACGACAACGAGAACCTGAACGGCGCCCCCGTGGTCGCCCAGTTTACCGCCGACATCGCCCCTGCCACCCGCGCCAGCGGAACCACTTGGGACAACGGTGACCGTATCGGCATCACCGACATCGGCAACGATACCCAGTACGGCAACGTGCCTTTTATCCTGAAGAACGGGAAATTTGAGGCAGAAGGAAAGGTCATCTATATCGAAGATACAAAGACCCATACTTTCCGCGCCTACTATCCGTACAACGCGGCGGGAGGCATCCTCACAGCCACGACCGATGCCACGGCGCAGCAGAACCAGCCTGCCATCGACTTCCTCTTTGCTTCAGGAGCCACGGGAGACAAAAACAGCCCGGTAGTAAGCTTCACCGACAAAACCGGCAAAGGCGGTGAAGACAACTCCTTCCAACACCGCATGAGCCGGATAACCCTTACCTTCGAGGCGGGCGACGGCGTGGATTTCAACGTGGTCAAGCCTGAACGGTACACGCTGGACGGATTGTTACTCACCGGTACGTTCAACACGGCCGACGGTATTGCCACCGCAGACAACGGGGCACAGACCGGAGAACTGACCATGAATTTGGCAGACGGCAATCTCACGTCATCGATCATCCTCTTCCCGCAGACAGTTGCATCCCTGCCGTTGGTTGTGAATTACAAAGGTCAGGAATATCATGCCACACTCACCATGCCCGATGGCGCACTGCTGGCGGGCAACAACTATACCTATACTGTCAAGGTGCGCAACAAAGTCCTTGAAGTCAGCGAAGCCACCATTGCAAAGTGGAACGATATAGACGGTGGAGATGTGGGTGCTGACCTGTAGGATTTTAATAATTAATCGATTAGAATGAAGAATTATGAGACATAGATTATTTATCCCCGCAGCCACCGCACTGCTGTTCGCCCTCGCCGCCTGCACGCAGGACGAACTTGCTGGCGATAACCGTCTGCCCGAAGGTGAATACCCCGTAGTCATCCGTGCCACCGGACTGTCTGTAGAGGCAACGCCGCAGACAGCCCCATCAACCCGTGCCACCGTGGAAGGCGACTGGCAGGGCGTCACTTCCGTGGCACTCAAGATGGGCGATGCGGTAAAGGAATACACCGTTACGGCTTCTACCGATTTCAAGAGTGCCACGCTTTCACGCGAGAACGACCCGTACTACTGGACCAGCCGCGACCCGATTACCGTATCGGCATGGTGGCCCTTCAACAATGCCGACATCACACAGATGCCTGCCGTGAAGGTGGCAGAAGACCAAAGCAAATTGGCTGACTTCCAGAACAGCGACTTCATCTCTGCTGAGAACCGGAAGGTGGAATTTAACAACCCGACTCTTGAATTTACCCACCGCACGGCACGCGTGACAATCGAACTGAAGCCCGGCACGGGATTCACGAGCGTCGCTGGTGCCACGGTGAGCCTCGTGAGCCTGTCCGCCGATAACGGCAACCCGACCGCCATCAAGACCTACAACGCAAGCGGCAACACCTACGAGGCACTGACCGCCCCGCAGACCGTTGCGGCAGGCAAACCGTTCGTCAAGGTGGAACTCGGCGGCGGCACCTTCTACTTCCGTCCGCAGAACAACGTCGTATTAGAGGCGGGTAACTGCTATAAATACACCGTCAAGGTGAACGCCACCGGCCTGACGTTAGAGGGTTGCACTATCGGTGACTGGGCTGACGGCGGCGGCGAGAGCGGCGAGGCTGAGGATTTGGGCTATTCTATACAGAACGACGGCAGTTACATGGTCTATAACGCTGACGGCCTACTGGCATGGAACAAAGCCGCACAAAAGGACGAATCGATTAATTGCACCCTCACCGCCGACATCGACCTGACGGGTAGGGATTGGACACGGATAGACACATGGCTTGGCTACTCCGGCGTCTTTAATGGGCAGGGACACCGCATTACGGGATTAAACTTTTCAGCAGCGACTACTGAACTTTTTGGGTTATTAAATGTACGTGGTGTGATAAAGAACCTACAACTCATAGATGTGAATCTGTATGGCAGTAGTGGATCAGCAGCTGGAATAGTGGAGCAAAATGAGGGTCAAATCATTGCCTGCTCTGTGACGGGAAAAATTTCTGCATATGGTAGAACTTGTGGTATAGCCGATTTAAATTATGGCAGTATCACAGCTTGCTGGTTTGACGGCACATTGAAAGATTATGAATCTGGAGCTATAGTGCGTTTCAACTACAATACTATAACTTCCTGTTATTGGGGAGGCAATGCCGAGCGAGGAGAATTCCGTAATTTTGGAGGAACGGTAGATGCCACGAAGGTGGACGGCGCGACCGTGAAATGGCAGACAGCCGTCGACGGCATGAACATCGCCCTCACCGACAATGACTACCAGTGGGCACTCGGCACAGACGGTCTGCCCGTACTGCAAAAGAAACAATAACAACCCCTAAACAACACGCATCATGAAACGAACAACCATCCATATATCCGCAGCCATCGCCCTGCTGCTCGGCCTTGCCGCCTGCACACAGGACGAAGCGGGCTTCCTACCAGAAGGGGCGGAAGGCACACCCATCGTCTTCACCGCCACGGGGCTGAACCCCGCCGCGACAGCCACCGCCGGCACCCGTGCCCCAGCGGATGGCAATTGGACGGGTGTGCAGAGCGTGGCAGTCATGATGGACGGCATGGTGAAGACGTACAACGTGACGCCCTCCACCGCCGACCCCACCAGCGCCACGCTGACCTCCACCGACCCGTACTACTGGACCAACCACAAAGACATCACCGTCACAGCGTGGTGGCCCTACACCGCTGGCGAGACAATCCCGCCTGCGGTAAAGGTAAAAGCCAACCAAAGTGCCCAGAAAGACTTTGAGGGCAGCGACCTCATCGTAGCCGACGGACAGACGGTGACCTACGGTAGCCCCACGCTCCGCTTCACCCACCGCACGGCGCGAGTGACCATCGTTCTGACGGACTACACCGAGGGGCTGGCATCCGTGCAGATGACGGGACTCTCCACCGAAGGCGACAACCCGGATATAATCATCCCGTATGACAAGGGCAGCAACACCTACACCGCCATCGTAGCCCCGCAAAGTGTGGCAGCTGGCACGACCTTCATCACCTGCACCTTCACTAACGGCAAGACCTTCGTTTATAAGATGAAGAATGCTACCGACTGGCAGGCGGGCGGTGAATATACCTACACCGTCTCCCTCGCTGCGGCAAAAGACCTGGGCTATACCATAGAGAGCAACGGCAGCTACAC
>ERZ1026903.1032-NODE-1032-length-11133-cov-3.513631_pt1 | contig 11133 bp, 9 predicted proteins | sample MGYA00380180_ERZ1026903 | MGnify/ENA primary metagenome ERZ1026903 (study PRJEB33269, sample SAMEA4719816) | human gut metagenome | biome: human-associated habitat; feature: organic feature; material: feces | place: Cameroon | collected 2013-10 ... | reverse complement strand
TTATTAGATAATGTTTTAGAATACTCCAGTCTTTCTGTATCCCCGCAGTCCATGGAAATGAAGAGATCATATACTTTCTCTTCATCATCCACAGACTCCAGGATTGTCTCTGTCCCTTTTAAGAAATGAAACGATTCCGGGATATCTTTCAGATAAATATCCACGGTTTTATCACTGTAGTTTTCACGGATATACTGTCCGAGTCCCACACAGGAACCCACACAGTCTCCATCCGGACGCACATGTCCGCCGATCGCGATTGTGGACACGTTCTCCAATACTTTATTCAGCATCTTCCTCAACACCTTCCGTTTTCAGGTCTTTGGTTACTTCATCAATCTTCTTTGACATATTCACACCATACTCAATGGACTGATCCAGTACAAACTTGATCTCAGGTGTATTACGCAGATTCAGTGTTCTGGCCAGTTCACGACGGATATAGCCTTCTGCACTCTGCAGCCCCTTAATTGTCTGCTCCTGCTCATAAGCATCTCCAAGTACACTGATATATGCCTTACATGTCTTAAGATCCGGTGCAACTTCTGCAGCCACGACCGAAGTCCACGGTGCAACACGCGGGTCTTTTAATCCCCCGCGGATGATGTTCGATAACTCATGCTGCACTTCTGTATTTACTCTTGTATTCTTAATGCTTCTTTTTCTCATTTATATCAACTCCTAGCGTGGAATCTCTACCATCTTGAATGCCTCTACGAGGTCTCCTTCTTTGATGTCATTGAAGTTTGCAAATACGAATCCACATTCGTAACCTGCTTTTACTTCTTTTACATCATCTTTGAATCTCTTCAGAGATGCCAGAGGTCCTTCAAATATTACAATACCGTCACGTGTCAGGCGGACAGAGCAGTCTCTTTCAAATACACCATCCAGAACATAAGATCCTGCAATTGTTCCGACTCCGGAAGCCTTGAATGTCTGACGTACTTCTGCGTGTCCGAGTACCTTCTCCTCAAATACAGGATCCAGCATACCCTTCATAGCTGCTTCTACATCTTCGATTGCATTGTAGATGACACGGTACAGACGGATATCTACACCTTCACGGTCTGCTGTTTCTTTTGCTGTTGCATCCGGACGAACGTTGAATCCGATGATGATCGCATTTGATGCAGAAGCCAGACTTACGTCAGATTCATTGATTGCACCAACGCCGCCGTGAATGATCTTAACGACTACTTCATCATTAGACAGCTTCAGTAAGCTCTGTTTGATTGCTTCTACAGATCCCTGTACATCTGCCTTTACTACGATACCAAGTTCTTTTAAGTTGCCTTCCTGAATCTGTGTAAACAGGTCATCCAGAGAAAGTTTAGATTTTGTCTCTTCCAGAAGTTTTACCTTGCTCTGTGAAATGAATGTCTCTGCAAAGTTTCTTGCTTCTTTTTCATTTCCACATCCGACGATAACTTCTCCGGCATTCGGTACATCGTTAAGTCCAAGGATCTCTACCGGTGTAGACGGACCTGCTTCTTTGACTCTTCTTCCCTTGTCATCCATCATGGCTCTTACTTTACCAAATGCAGAACCTGCTGCGATCGGATCTCCGACACGGAGTGTTCCCTTCTGAACCAGGATATTTGCAACGGAACCTCTTCCCTTATCCAGTTTTGCTTCCAGTACAAGACCTCTTGCACGGCGGTTTGGATTGGCTTTTAATTCCATTACTTCTGCTGTTAAAGCGATCATTTCCATCAGATCTTCCAGACCTTCTCCTGTCTTGGCAGATACCGGAACGAAGATTGTGCTTCCACCCCAGTCTTCCGGAATCAGTTCGTATTCTGTCAGTTCCTGTTTTACACGGTCAATGTTGGCACTTGGTTTATCCATCTTGTTGACAGCTACGATGATCTCTACACCTGCAGCTTTTGCATGGTTAATCGCTTCTACTGTCTGCGGCATAACACCATCGTCTGCTGCTACTACGAGAACTGCGATATCTGTAGAGCTTGCTCCACGCATACGCATTGCTGTGAACGCCTCATGTCCCGGAGTATCCAGGAATGTAATCTTCTCTCCGTTGATCTCTACAACATAAGCACCGATGTGCTGTGTGATACCGCCGGCCTCACGGTCGATGACATTTGTATGACGGATTGCATCCAGAAGGGAAGTTTTACCGTGGTCAACGTGACCCATAACGCAGACTACAGGCGGACGTTTCTTCATCTTCTTTTCGTCCTCTTCTTCTTCTTTTAGAAGTTCTTCGATCACGTCTACAACTTCTTCTTTCTCGCAGAGAACGTCGAATTCCAGCGCGATCTCTTCTGCTGTCTCATAATCGATCTCCTGGTTCACCGTAGCAACTTTTCCCTGCATAAAGAGCTTTTTGATAATTACAGACGGAACAATCTTCATCTTATCAGCCAGTTCTTTGATTGTCAGAACCTCTGGGATTGTGATCTGTTTGATCTCTTCCTCTACCTTCTGCTCTTTCTGCTGTGGTTTCTGAAGCTGCTGTTTTGGCTCGTTTTTCTTCTTGCCCTTTGGCATTCTTTCTTCATCATCACGACGATAATCTTTCTTCTTGTGATCGTCTTTTCCCTTGGCATTCTTTCTCTGTGGTTTCTGTCCTTCGATTGCAGGAGCCGGAATGCTTGGGTTGTTCTTTCTGTCATTTCTTCTGTTGTCGTTTCTGTCTCCGAATTTACGTCCCTGTCTGTCATCGCCACGGTTATTGTCTCGTCTGTTATCACGGTCTCCCTGGTTTCTGTCGGAGCGTCCATTCTGCGGGCGGTCTCCTCTCTGGAATCTCTGTCCGCCTCTTCCTTCCTGGCGGTCACCGTTACGTCCGTCTCTTCCGCCACGTCTTTCACCACCACGGTTATTTCTGTTATCGGATCTGTCGTTTCTTTCAGATCTTTCATTTCTTTCAGATCTCTCCGGTCTTTCACTTCTTTCCGGGCGTCTGTTCTGTGTTCTTTCTGCTGCCGGCTTCTCTGTCCTCTTTGGAGCCTGTGCTTCTTCTGCAGACGCATTCTGTGCTGCTGAACGGTCAGAACGTCTTGCCGGACGGCCGTTATTTACCTGCATCGGTTTTCCCTGTCCGGAATTCTGACGATTTCCTCCGGATCTTCTTCCTTTGTTACCACCGTTCTGTGCATTCTGCGGACGTATTACATGCACGATATTCTTTTTCTTTGGTGTTTCTGATTTTTGTGTATTTTCGTTTGTATTTGTTTCTATATCTTTATTATTTGACATATAATCTGCCTCCTCTATGCAATTGTCTGATTCTCTGTGTCTATATGCTTCCGGATTCCTTTTGCAAATCCCTCATCCAGGATAACCAAAGATGCACGGAACTCTTTTCCCATTGCATGCCCCAATGTATCTTTATCTTTGTAAAAATAGATCGGGACCTGATAAAAATCACACATGTTCTGAAATTTCTTCTTGGTATTATCGGATGCATCGTCCGCAACGATCACAAGATATGCCCTTCCGGATTTTACTTCTTTCTCCGTACAGAACTCCCCGCTTGCAACCTTGCCGGCTTTCGTGGCAAGACCGATCATAGATAATGCTTTATTCTGACTCAAGTACTTCCATCTCCTTTTCCAGTGCTTCATACACTTCTTTCGGGATAGCCTGCTTAAAGGATCTCTCCAGGCCCTTATTCTTCACTGCTTTTGCAAGGCAATCACTGTTCGGGCAGAGATAAGCACCGCGTCCGTTCTTTCTTCCTGTTGCATCCAGTAGAAATTCTCCCTCCGATGTGCGGATGACACGAATCATCTCTTTTTTACTCTTCATTTCCTGACATCCTACGCATTTACGCATAGGAACTTTTTTATTTGCTCCCACGAATTATCACCTATTCCTCTGTATCCTCTACTTCATCGAATGTGATCTCTGCGTCGTCATCATCATATTCAGCATCTGCTGTGTTCTCTACATCGAATTCTTCTGCATCGTCATCGTACTCTTCTTCGTATACGCCTTCGCTTAATTCCATGTAGTTCTCCGGAAGTTCACCGGATTCGATTGCCTGTGTCTCATTCTTGATGTCGATCTTATATCCTGTCAGTCTTGCTGCCAGTCTTGCATTCTGACCTTCTTTACCGATAGCCAGTGATAACTGATAATCCGGAACGATAACGCTTGCTGTCTTTTCATCCGGATCAGCCATTACAGAAATAACCTTTGCAGGGCTTAATGCATTCTCGATCAGGATTGCCGGATTGTCACTCCAGTTGATGATGTCGATCTTCTCGCCGCGCAGTTCATTGACGATCGCATTGACTCTGGCTCCGTTCATACCAACGCATGCACCGACCGGATCTACATCAGGATCGTTAGACCATACAGCGATCTTTGTTCTGCTTCCTGCTTCTCTTGCGATACTCTTGATCTCTACGATACCGTCCTTTACTTCTGTAACTTCTGATTCAAACAGACGTTTTACAAGTTCCGGATGTGTACGGGATACCAGGATCTTAGGTCCCTTTGTCGTATTCTTTACTTCTACGATATATAATTTGATACGTTCTGTCGGTTTGAAGACCTCACCTTTTACCTGCTCATTCTCTGTCAGCATAGCATCTGCTTTACCAAGGTTGATGCTGACATTCTTTCCAACATAACGCTGTACGATACCTGTCACGATATCTTTTTCTTTTTCAAAATACTGATCGTATACAACCTTACGCTCTTCTTCACGGATCTTCTGTAAGATCAGGTTCTTTGCATTCTGTGTTGCAATACGTCCGAATGATTTGGACTCGATCGGAATATGCACGATATCACCAAGCTCGAACTTGCTGTCGATCTCTTTTGCATCTTCCAGGCTGATCTGTTCCAGTTTGTCTTCTACTTCTTCTACAACTGTTTTCTCAGCGTATAACTGATACTCGCATGTCTCCTTGTTCATGATCAGTTTGATGTTGTCTGTCTTACCGAAATGGTTCTTACAGGCGTTCATCAGTGAATTTTCAATGGCGTCTAACAGTGTCTCTTTACTGATATCTTTCTCTTTCTCCAGTATATTTAACGCTTCTAATAATTCTGTATTCATGGTCTGTTCCTCCTTACTTATCCATGCCGTTTAAAAATCAAATGCTAATCGGATCAGTGCGATCTCGCTTTTTTCAAATGTTTTCTCAGTCTCATCTTCCATCTCGATCGTAACCGTTGTCTCATCGTAATCCTTTAAGATTCCGGTGAATTCCTTCTTTCTGTCGATCATACGGTAGGTTCTGATCTCAACTTCTTCTCCAAGGCTTCTCTTGAAGTCCTTTTCCTTCTTCAGTGGTCTGCCAAGTCCCGGTGAGCTGACTTCCAGAATATACGAATCTTCGATATAATCTTTCTCGTCCAGAATATCGGAAAGTCTGCGGCTTACAACCTCACAGTCATTCACTCCGATTCCACCCGGTTTATCAATATATGCACGAAGGTACCAGTTACTTCCTTCTTTTACATATTCGACATCCACCAGTTCAAATCCATACTCTTCCACGATTGGAAGCAGGATCTCTTCTGTTTTCTGTTCATACATTTCTCTTTTTGACAATCTAAAATCCTCCTTATGCAGACCTTACTTATCTATGTTTCTATATCAGTCGGCACTCTCTTATCTGCGCATACTTTGATATGCAACAAAGAAGAGTGAACAATATGTCCACTCTTCTGCCGATTGATTTATGTAACTAAATTAACTATAGCACTGTTCTTTTGTAAAATCAAGGGATTTTGCGTATTTTTTACACTTTTCCGTGTTTGAACGCCATCATCATCTCGTTTGTCAGGCTTAAGTCTTCTGCCTCTACCGGCATCTTATCCCGTTCAAACCACTCCGCCATGGCAAGTTCATCGGTATCCAGTGTGATACCGTTCTCCCCGTCCAGTTCACAGAAGAATCCCATCAGCAGCGTATCGGTAAATGACCACGGCTGGCTCTTATAATACCGCAGGTTCTTCACCTTCAGTCCGACCTCTTCCATGACCTCACGCCTTACCGTCTCTTCAATGGATTCGCCTGTTTCATTAAATCCTGCAAGCAGTGCATACTTTTTGTATTCTCTTCCCGCATACTTTGACATCAGGATCTTATCCCCATGTGTGACAGCTATGATCACCGCCGGACAGATCTTCGGGAATTCCATCATACCGCAGTCCGGGCAGCGCATCATACGCTCTTTGTCGTCATGCACCATCGGCTGTCCGCAGTGACCGCAGAACTTCCGCGACTGATACCAGCGGTAAAGCTGCCATCCCGTCACTGCCGCAAACTGTCTGTATTTCGGTCTTGCCTCGCGGAAATACTGATTGTCCTTCAGTTCGAATCCTGGGAAATTCTCCGGATCAATTCCTTCTGCCAGATAATATCCTTGTCCGTCAATTGAAAAGAGATACGTATACTCTTCATATACATCCGGATTGTAAACTGCCGCCTCTTTAAATGTAAGGAACGAGATCTCCTGATCCTCAATCTTCACCAGGATCTTTCTTCCTTCATAATATAAGATCACGCTGTCTTCCTTTGGCGGCTCCGGTACATATTCATTTCTATATACATGTGGTTCTATGTTCTGTATCATATCGTTTACCCTCTGTATTTGGTTCCTGTTCCGTCTCGTTTTGCAAGTTTCAGTCGGTTCAGGGTAACTTCTTTTTCATGGTATGAAATCTTACACTCGGTTCCTTCTTCAAACAGATACACATCTGTCAGTGCATCGTCTTTCTTCAGACGGATGCCGCGCACTCCGATCGCACCTTTCTTCTTCTCCGTCACTTCTGCTGCCGGGAAGCGTAAGAAGAATCCGTCCGTTGTCTGCAGTACGATATGCTGGTTCTCCGTCACAACCTGGATCTTCACGACCTCATCTTCCGGCTGAAGCTTAGTTGCTGTAATGGTACGCTTTGTTACCTGGAATTCCGTTCCTTCGACCTTCTTGATCATCCCCTGCTTTGTGGCAAATAAAAGCTTCGCATACCGCATCTGTTCGGAGTCGCAGATGTACACGATCTCTTCCTGCGTGCTGTCATAATTACTGATATTGTCGATCGGCTGTCCCTTGTCACGGAATTTTCCATATGGGATATCCATCACTTTCACCTGATGCATCTTTCCATCTTTTGTGAAAATGCAGATCTTGCCGGTATTCATGCAGTGCAGGATGTATTTATTCTCATTATCTGCCGCTTCTTTATTACGCTCGTAAGTACTTACATCTACCGTCTTCGCATATCCGAAACGGTCCATTAAGAACACAACTTCCTGTTCTTCGACTTTCTTCTCTTCAAATACAGCTTCTTCTGCATTCTCTACAACCGTACGTCTCTTTCTTGCGAATTCCTTCTTGATACGGTCCAGATCTTCCATGATAACTGCTGCCATCGAATCGTAATTATTCAGGATATCTTCATATTTTTCAATCTTAGCCAGCGTCTCTTCATGTTCTTTCTGAAGTGCTTCGATTTCCAGACCGATCAGCTTGTACAGACGCATCTCCAGGATTGCTGTTGCCTGACGCTCTGTAAATCTTAACATTCCCGCCATCTTTTTGGAAATGGAGGACTTGAACTTAATGTTCTCTGTCTCCCCGTTCATCAGACATGCCTTTGCGTCTTTTACATTCTGGCTTCCTCTTAAGATCTCGATGATCAGATCAATCACGTCACAGGCTTTGATCAGACCTTCCTGGATCTCTTTTTTATCCTGCTCTTTCTTAAGTAATGTCTTATATTTTCTCGTCGCCATATCGAACTGGAAGTCTACATGTGCCTCAATGATACGCTTCAGTCCCATGGTCTCCGGTCTTCCGTCCGCAACTGCCAGCATATTAACTCCAAAGGTATCTTCCAGTCGGGTCTTCTTATAGAGCATATTGGTCAGATTCTCTACGTCCGCACCTTTCTTCAGGTCAATGACGATACGAATTCCTTCTTTGGACGACTGATTGGAAATATCCACGATGTCTGTTGTCTTCTTGGTCTCTACCAGATTGCAGACATCATTTAAGAATTTCCCGATTCCCGCACCGATCATGGTATAAGGAATCTCTGTGATGACCAGACGTTTCTTTCCGCCCTTCATATCTTCTACTTCAACTTTTCCACGGATCTTGATCTTTCCGGTTCCTGTCTCGTAGATCTCCGGCAGGTCGTCTTTGTTGACCACGATTCCACCTGTCGGGAAATCCGGCCCTTTGATATATTTCATCAGCTGTCTGGTCGTGATCTCCTCATTTTTCATATAGGCTTTGACACCGTCTACAACCTCTCCCAGATTGTGTGTCGGGATACTGGTTGCCATACCGACCGCGATACCTTCCGCACCGTTCACCAGAAGGTTCGGGATACGCACTGGAAGTACGACCGGTTCCTTCTCCGTCTCGTCAAAGTTCGGCATGAAGTCTACAATATCCTTGTCCAGATCAGCCAGATACGCTTCCTGTGTGATCTTCGCAAGTCTCGCCTCAGTATAACGCATTGCGGCTGCACCGTCTCCTTCGATCGAACCGAAGTTACCGTGTCCGTCTACAAGGATCATTCCTTTTTTAAATTCCTGTGCCATGACCACCAGTGCGTCATAGATGGAACTGTCTCCGTGCGGGTGATATTTACCCATGGTATCTCCGACGATACGCGCACATTTACGGTACGGTTTGTCATACCGGATCCCCAGTTCGTGCATATCGTAAAGTGTACGTCTCTGTACTGGTTTCAGTCCGTCTCTTACATCCGGCAGGGCTCTGGCAATGATTACGCTCATTGCATAATCGATATATGATTTTTTCATCACGTCCGAATATTCGGTTCTGATGATCTGTGAATCCTGCATTGTATTTCTCCTATCCTATATATCTATATCTCTATATATCAAGTTCCGCTTCTGTCGCATTTTCATAAATAAATGAACGTCTTGGCGGTACTTCTGATCCCATCAGCATCTCGGTTACGCTGGATGCCATTCTTGCGTCTTCAATCTCTACCAGTTTCAGAAGTCTGGTTTCCGGGTTGAGGGTTGTCTCCCACAACTGTTCTGCATCCATCTCTCCCAGACCTTTGTATCTCTGTAAGGTAAATGGCCCGTCATGCGTCTTTCTGTATTTTTCCAGTGCTTTATCATCATACAGATATTCTTCCTCGCCTTTCTTCGGCATCGCCTTATAAAGAGGCGGCATCGCAATATAGACATGTCCTTCGAAAATCAGTTCCGGCATAAAGCGGTAGAACAACGTCAAAAGCAGTGTCGAGATATGGGCACCGTCCACGTCGGCATCGGCCATGATGATGATCTTGTCATACCGCAGCTTGCTGATATCAAAGTCATTCCCATATCCTTCGGAAAATCCGCAGCCAAATGCATTGATCATCGTCTTGATCTCTGCATTCGCCAGCACTTTATCGATACTTGCTTTTTCCACGTTCAGGATCTTACCACGGATTGGAAGGATTGCCTGGAACATACGGTCTCTGGCTGTCTTCGCAGACCCCCCGGCAGAGTCTCCCTCTACGATGAAGATCTCACATTTTGATGCATCACGGCTTTCGCAGTTCGCAAGCTTTCCGTTACTGTCAAAGGAATATTTCTGCTTGGTCAGAAGATTCGTCTTCGCACGCTCTTCCGTCTTACGGATCTTTGCCGCCTTCTCCGCACAGCCAATGACTTTCTTAAGCGTCTCCAGATTACGGTCAAAGAAACGGATGATCTCATCGTTCGTGACCTTACTGCAGGCCTTTGCCGCGTCCGGATTGTCAAGCTTGGTCTTCGTCTGACCTTCAAATCTCGGATCCGGGTGCTTGATCGATACGATTGCCGTCATACCGTTACGGATATCGGCTCCGGTAAAGTTTGCATCCTTTTCTTTCAGAATACCAAGTTCTCTTGCATACTGGTTGATCGCCGTTGTAAATGTCGTCTTGAATCCGGTCAGATGCGTTCCTCCTTCTGCATTGTAGATATTGTTACAGAAGCCAAGTACATTTTCATGGAACTCGTTGACGTACTGGAAGGCCACTTCTACTTCGATGCCTTCTGCTTCCCCTTTGAAATACACCGGATCATGTACGACTTCTTTTTTATGATTCAGTTCACGGATGAATCCAAGGATTCCGTCCGGCTCATGATAAATGATCTGTTCCGGTTCTGCTCCCCTTTTATCTTCAAATACGATCTTCAGATCCGGATTCAGATAAGCGGTCTCATGAAGACGGCTCTTTACCTCTTCTGCTTTGAACTTTGTCTTTTCAAATATCGTATCATCCGGAAGGAAATTCACTTTCGTTCCGGTCTTTCTTGTCTTTCCGATCGTCGGCAGTAATCCGTCTTCCAATTCGATCACCGGTTTTCCCTGTTCATACCGGTCATGGTGGATATATCCGTCCCTGCTGATCTGCACATCCATATAGGTAGACAGCGCATTTACAACAGAAGAACCGACACCATGCAAACCTCCGCTGGTCTTGTATGCCGAATCGTCGAATTTTCCGCCCGCATGAAGTGTCGTGTATACCACACGAGCTGCCGATACTCCTGTTGCATGAAGGTCTACCGGTACACCACGTCCGTTATCTGCGATCGTTGCCGAACCGTCTTTTTCCAGTGTCACATGAATCTCGCTGCAATATCCGGCAAGATGCTCATCCACCGCATTATCCACGATCTCATAGATCAGATGGTTCAGACCTTTGGTTGAAACACTTCCTATATACATTCCGGGTCTTTTTCTTACCGCTTCCAGTCCCTCCAGGATCGCGATACTCCCCGCATCATATGTATTCTTTTTCGCCATTCTCTCTATATCCTTTCTCCGTTTCCATCTGTATGACAGACATTGAAAAACATGACATCTGATACCTTCCACAAGTATCATACAGATTTTTCCATACTTTGAATATCTTATCATAAAAATATTTTCGAATCAAGACAGCACCTGATGCAGAAGCTCTGCAAGAAGTTCCATGGCATTTCGCATCTCTTCTACTGTATTCGTCTGCGCTCCTGCCTCGACCAGAAGTGTCTTCGGTTTGAAATGCATGTTATAGCGGTATGCCCGAAGGAAAATGTGTCTGGCAAATCCCGGATAATATTTGGCTGCTGCAATCTCCATCTGAAGGGAAAATGCAAGATTGTCTTCCAGATATGGATTCGGAAGATAACTG
>ERZ1026903.1029-NODE-1029-length-11158-cov-14.531298_pt1 | contig 11158 bp, 6 predicted proteins | sample MGYA00380180_ERZ1026903 | MGnify/ENA primary metagenome ERZ1026903 (study PRJEB33269, sample SAMEA4719816) | human gut metagenome | biome: human-associated habitat; feature: organic feature; material: feces | place: Cameroon | collected 2013-10 ... | reverse complement strand
AAATGGTATACTCTTCATGAGCATCTATGATTTCATGCTGAATGACTTATAATCATCGACTATAAAAAAAGGCTCCCTCACCATATCCCATGGCAAGGAAGCCTAAAATTATGAGAGAAGTTCCTCACGAAGAGGAACTTCTTTTGTTTGAGAGAGATTTTTATTGTCTTACGCCCCATGGATAATAAGCAACACGACTTGACAAAATGTAGACAAAGCTTTAATAATATAGGCGTATCCAGCATTACTATAATACCAAACACCATTAGCGTCACCCGTCACGGCAAAGGCCAATTTCACATGAGAGTCATCTACAGGAGTAACTTGGCTAGTCAGCTGTTCTTCATTCGCCTGTACACTATTTCCGATTAACAGCCAACTTATTCCTCGGCAGAATATTCTTCCATAACTAGGCTATAATCGCTACATACTGATAAAAAACTTCGGCAATTACTAGTAATAAGGGTACAAGAAGGCTTTTGAACAGATTCAAAGACCTAGAATATGAAGTGCAAGAAGGCTGTTTCGGGAAGATTCCCACTAGGCTCAGCAGACCTGCTGAGCCTAGTCAGCAGCTCTGCCGACTGCAGTCAGCAGGTCTGCCGAGCCTAGTGGCAACACTCTTTAGTCGTACAACAGTACACCCTATAGTTGTACAACCATACACCCTATAGTCGTACAACCATACACTTTATAGTTGTACAACTATAGCATTCACTCTTGTACAACCATTGGTCATACACCCAGACAATAAAAACAGCATCTAAAAATGTGGAGATACTCAGGCAAGAATATTGAAATTAAAATATTCCGGAATACAGTTTATACTGCAACAATAAATAAGAGGGTGTGTCATAAGTCCATGACGCACCCTTTTTCGCAAAAAACGCCTACTTGCAAACTTTTGTCTTGTTCTTTAAGAAAGTTTTCTGTTTTATTTACAACAAAGCCCAAACTTTCACAAGCTCGGGCTTTGTCTTTCTGCAAAAAAGTTGTATCTTTGCAGAAAACTTTTATAGAATATGGCAAAGATACAAATAAAATCCGAAACTAGGAAAGATTTGAGCTTTTTTCCTTCATCTTTTGAGGATTATATCCCAAAAGATGATAAAGTACGCATGTTAGATACCATAGTTCGCAGTATGGACAGTAAACCTTTGTTAAGTACATACGAAGGTACAGGTGCCCCTCCATATAGCCCGATGATGTTACTTAGCCTTGTCATATATTCCTACATCAATGGTGTATATTCCTGCCGTGGAATAGCCAGTTGCCTACGTTACGATATCCGTTATATGTGGATTTGTGGCGGTCAACGCCAATCATATTCAACGATTAACCGATTTCGTTCTGATCATCTTCTCAAATGTATCGATTACTATTTCGACAAGGTGGTGGCTATTCTGGTAGAAAAGGGTGTTATAACCCTGGAGGAACAATACGTTGATGGTACGAAGATAGAATCAAAGGCCAACAAGTATACTTTTGTTTGGAAGAAAACCGTGCAGAAAAACCGTGAGAAGCTTTTGGAAAAGACAGCAATAGCTCTCAGGCAGCTAAAAGAAAAGATAAAGTACCTTTCTGGAAACGAATATGACGAGAACAAGGAGAGTGTGCTGGAAAAATCGTACGACATAGACTCCACTATAAGAAGTTATGAGCAACAACTACAGTCTATTCCGGAGGAAAAACTCTCAAAAAGAGAACGCAACAAACTTGGTACTCGGATTAAACACTTGTATGACAATAGTAATAAAATGCGCGAATATGAGTCTTCATTGGAGATTCTTGGCAGCAGAAACAGTTATTCCAAGACAGACAAAGATGCCACATTCATGCGCCTCAAAGAGGATGCCATGAACAATGGACAGACTAAGCCTGCCTACAACCTGCAGATAGCCACCGAAAATCAGTATATCACGAACTTTGACTTATATTCAAATCCAACAGATACACTTACTTTCAAGCCTTTCATGCAGAAATTCAAATGGCGGCACGGCAGGCTGTCCCAAACCGTCACTGCAGATTCCGGCTATGGATCCTTAGAGAATTATGAGTTCATAGAAGAAGAGAACATGATAGGTTACGTTAAGTACAACTGGTTTCATAAGGAACAGCACAGACCATTCAAGGAAGATGCTTTTAACCAGGCAAATCTTTATTATAATAAGGAGGAAAACTACCTGGTTTGTCCTATGGGGCAACATATGGAAGAATGTGGGCAGCGACAGACAACTAGTGATTCCGGATATATTTCCGTCATAACCCTTTACAAGGCAAGGCGATGTAAGGGGTGTCCATTGGCTAGTATGTGCAAGACTTCCAAAGGAGACAGGGTTGCCGGAATTAATCATCGCCTTAATGCCTACAAGAAAGAAGCCTTTGACTTGTTGACATCTGAGCAAGGTTTGGAACACCGGAGCAAAAGACCGGTAGAGCCGGAGGCGGTTTTTGGGCAAATGAAGTTTGATATGGGGTATAAACGATTCCGACATTTTGGCAAAGAGAAGGTTTATATGGACTTCGGTGTTTATGCCATATCTGCCAACTTAAAAAAAATGTTAGGAATAAAGCGACATGAGTTGTAAAACTCAAAACAGCTGATGAAGCTGTAAGGGATAACTATGCCCTATTGTGAACTAAACTGAGAAATCTATATCTAAGGAAACTAAAAAGTAAATATTATAAACATTCTGTTACTGGTAGCTGTTAAGTCAAGATAAGATTTATGGAAATTAATAGATAGAAAAAGGGTGCGTCATGGACTTATGACACACCCTCCAGACGAGAGATTTTATGTATTCTTTTCACAAAGAATTCGGCTAAACATTATGTATATAATTTATTTACTTACTTTGCAAACCAGGATACAAAACTGCAGTAACCAAAGCATAACCTTTACGTACCATCGTTTTAGTTTCTGCTGTTGTGTTTGAGGTAAAGAACTGGAAACGAATAGTAGTTACTTCACCCGTATCCCATAGTCCATTATCTTTAAACGCCAAATCTGTTACTCCATAATCATCATAATACTCAAAGTAACCTATAAGACCTGCTTCTTTCTTGAACGTACGTACATTATTAACCTGATCCCACATCTGACACCATACATAACGAGTTACAATGGTCTTGTCAGTAGAAGAAACAGGAGACTGATATGTTCCCATATACTGTACGTTATTAATAGCAAGAGATAACTTATTCTTATCAAATACTACAGGAAGCGACAAGCCCCATTTAGGGAACTTCAATACACAATTATCAGGAGTACCTTCTAATGTTGCATCATAAGCAACTTGCTTTTGAGTACTATAATTATAACCATAGAAATAATATTCACCTGCAATATCCTTAGCAAATTCATACTGTGAAACACTGATGGTATCTTTTACATTGCCACATGAATAAGCTACCCAACCTCGACGGAGGTGACCACTGGTGTTCTCTGCCAGATCAACCTTCAAACTATCCTTTGTTGCATTAACAGTAATCCAACTATCAGAAGAACTTACTTCTACAGGCAAATCATGTTTCATGTAATATGAAAATGAAGTCGCAGCATCAGAAAACGCTGCAATGCCTGAATTTGCTCCATCTAAGACACAAACTGATCCTAACTGTGAGATATTTACAATAGTAGAATCTGTTTCTGAAGCCTTAAGAACTACGGTCGTATGACGAGATTCATTAGATGTATTCTGACCAACTGTCAGAGCTACAGTATTACCTTTTGCATCTACAGCAAGCCACTCGTCTACAGCATAAGCTTTCACGATATCCTTGTTCACGGAGATTTCATGTTCACCACCATTGGCATCAAACGACGTTTCGGCTGAAAGAACTTTCATTCCAGTTTCTTCCACCTTGTCATCATCATCACAGGAAGCCAGAATAAGGCTTCCCATTAAGATGAATGATAAATAATATATTCGTGATAATCTCATAACACTTTCTTTTAATTGTTACTTAACAAATTTCTTACCGAACACTGGGTTTGCATGAAAAGCCGGTACCTTATTACAAAGCATCTTTGTCTTCATCCTACCCTTTACCCTAGCAGCACTCGTTTCATCGGCCGGAATCTTGACTAGTACAGGACTCTGCATGATATCAAGATAGCCTTGAATATCATTAGAAGATGCAGGATTTGGTTTACATGCCTCCAAATATACTGAAGAAATCTTCTCTCCATTCACTTCGCCTTCTGAGAAGATAGCATAAGTACCATTTTCGGCATCATAGCTTACAGGTGCAGAATAAGTGAAATTAGTAGAGAGTGCACTCCAATATTGATCGCCTACGAAGATATTATAGACAGAGCAGGCTGTACCATCACTCAATGTTACTCCACCCAAATACTGGAAGCTACTCCAATCAAAGCTTAATGTCTCATCATTCCACTTCAATGTTGCATGTAAAGGAATTCTACCACCTAAATAAATTGGCATATCGATAGCATCGGCATTATCCGCAGTTACATCAAATGTACTCTGGCAAACATTACCATCATTATCATAATACTGCAATAGATAGGTACCAAAAATATCCTTGGCACACTCCATTTGAGAAACAACAAACTCGCCCTCACCATTTTCATTAGCGACCTTAACTGTTGCCTGACGAGGATGTCCCTCATTATTAGCAGTCACATTTAATGTAAGTCCATTCTCGCTTGCATTGATGGTCAGCCAATCAGCATCAGATGTATAAGTAAATGCATTAGCCATATTAAGCTTTATCTCCTTAGTCTGCGCCTCATCATTCAGAGCAACAGAAGCACCGACATTTTTAATAACATAACTTGGAGATATCAATGGCTGGAGAACTAGAGATTTTCCACTAGCAACATCCGTAGCTGTCAGATTCAATTCTCCATCCTTCTGTACAAAATTATGTGCATCATCAGCAAAAGCCACTGGCACAGCAATTCCATTTGGTGTAACACAATATGGATTACGAACTACAGACTTATCAGAAGCTACATAAGAATATCTACGACTATTAAATGAGACAACACCTTGTTCTACACCATCTTCCATCACACGATAACTGTCAAACATATTATCCTCGAAATCATAAATGGCGTTGAAATAGGTAGACCAATCCGTATTCTCCGGCAAGCGGATGAGACGCATTTTGTTACCCGTTGTACGTCCCTTTAAGTCAATCGTATCATTACTGATCTTCATGACAGAAAACTCGAAGTCTCCTCCATTGGTAGTACCATCCGAATTTGGATTAGCAAAATAATGCATCCATTCATTATAGGTATCAAATGTAAGAACAGGCCCCTGATCTTTCACTACATCATAAGATGAATGTGTTATATTTGTAGGGTCATCTACCAAATCTAATGCAACATCTGCCTTACCATCTTTAAACTTTACCAGATAAGTACATCCACCACTTGTATATTCATCTCCAAGATAATACTGAAAAGCCCAACCGCTGGTAGAAGACTCCAATATCTGCTTGGTTTCTTCTGTAGCATGCTCCAGTCTTTCTGCTGCTGATTCATCAAACAATTCCTTATCGTCATGCAGACAAGACTGAAAAGACAGCATGCTAATTACACCCATGATATATAATAAAAACTTTCTCATGTCTCATTACTTTAAATGTTCCAAATCCAATGAACTCATTTCTCGACCACGATGCTGAACAGCCTTGTGCAACTCGTCAATATCAAGATTCCAGGAATCCTTCATATAGGTACGAATCATCTCCAGTTTCTGGTTGATAATAGCAGCGCCTTTGGTGCCTGCTGTCTTCAACTTAGCTGCCCAGGCAGCATCTGTGCAAGTTACATACTGAGCCATTGTCTCAGCAAAATCCTCGCGACCTTCAACCATTGCATAATTACGTACAAATCCCTTCTTAAGGGCTGTCGCATTAGGAATCTGATACCAGTCACCGCTTACGTAATCAGATTCAGAAATACGATCGAAGTCTGTATTATAAGGCTTCTTCTGGTTCAAGATATGAGTAAACTCATGATGCATCGTAGTGAAATAATAAGTTGTCAGAGCGTCATAATCTTTCAATGTAGCATCATCCAGATTATTCACCATATAAAGAGTAACCTTGTAACCACCTTCGGCAGTACCCAGTACCATCGTACCCGTATTCTCATAAGCAGGCGAACCAATCAACGTGATGACACGAGGTACATTCGTCTTGATGAAATCCTGACCAGCAACCTCATTATAAGCATCAAACCACAGATATTTCACGATGATAGCCAACTTAGCCGACTTTGCAGAATCTGCAGGCACCAGATTGTACTTCATATCACTCTCTATCTTCTGCCATTTATACTGGAAATCCACATTATATGGATAAGTATAGTTCTTCAACAACCACTGGTCCAGGTTGTCACGAGCAGGCGAATCAGTAGGGAAGATAGTAGCTCCATCAGGATCATCATCTGAGCAAGAAACAAATCCCAAGCTCATGACAGCTACCATCAAAAGCAAATATATTTTTTTCATACTTTTATTCTTTAATTAAGCGTTTTTAAAAACATTACTTAGTACGTGGATTTGCCTCCAAGCCTGAGTTGATAACATCCTGTGGAAGCTGAATAGCACGACGAGGATCATCTACGGTCAAGCTGTCAGTCACATCAAGAATTTCATCATTCTTATTTAAGGTGCGGCGATAGATAACAATACCATAGCGTTTTACATCCTGCATACGCAATCCCTCATGCATGCTCAAGATACGTTTCAACTGCAAGATGCATTGCAAAACAGGTTCCTGAGTTTCTGCATCAATGGTAAATGCCGGATGCAAAGCCTTCTTTACAGTTGGCACCTTTGGAGTATAATACTTAATGCCTTTGTAGTATTCCTTAATACCATCTACAGAAAGTGTTACATTTCTTTTACTGAACACAGAAAGTTCAGTATTTACATCATCTACAGCCTTCTGGTATTCACCCTTCAAAGCATAAGCCTCAGCACGATCCATGAGCAACATGTCTGTATTAAACGCTGAAAATATGCTATGAGCATAACCTATTCCTGCCTGCAAATCTGTATATTCAAATTCATAAGGAATTTTGCGAAGAAAATATTTTGACAAAGCAGAATTACTCCATACCTTATAGTTAAAACCGGTATTGCTTCCCCATGGACCAGCAGCCTGCAACGTCTCTGTTGTTGCCAACACCTTTCCATGCGCATAACGGTCACCAGTTGAATATGGACCACCAACAACACCCCATGCAGAATAAGCTGTCTGCAATAGGAGGTTAGCATTATTTCCAGAATTTACATACGCTTCCGGCTGCACTTGATTGTTCATGCTCAAACTAGAAAGGCTAGCCCAGTCTCGCAACTGTGATGCGGGATTATCACCCAAAGCTTTGGTTGCATAATCTATAGCCTTGTCGTAATCCTGATAATAGAGGTAGAAACGAGTAGCAAATGCGTAAGCTGCCTTTTGGGTAAAATGGAACTTCGGGGTAGAATAGGTATTACCCACCAAAGGAAGACCTGCCTGAATATCTGCATCAATCTTCTTATATAAATCTTCCAAAGTACCGCGACTATACTTCTGACCTACTACAGTCTCCGTATGCTCTGGATAAGGCAATCCCAATTTGCTGGCAGCGTTAGTTTTGTCATATGCATCGCAGAATACGGTAGAAAGCATAAACTCTCCGTAAGCACGGCAGAGAAGAGCCTCTCCCAACTGAGCAGAATACTCTTTCTTTTCTGTATCAGACAGTTTAGCTATATATTCTATAGATGCATTAGCAGAAGAAATGGCCTTATAATACGCATTCCATAATTCCTGAGGACTCTCATCGTCCTGAATCTCTGTAATATCCTCCCATCGATAGGCCTGTCCCTGGAACTTGTCGTACTCTGTCCAACCAGTATTATCTATACAGTCAGTATTGTCAGAGTACATCTCCAACAAATAGGCAGGATAATGTGAAGAATAAGCACTGACGAGCAAGTTGCTCACATCATCAGTAGACTTCAATTCCATACGATTGTCTGGCAACTTATCCAAATAATCATCACAAGATGAAAATCCCAAGAGTGAAACTGCCAAAATCGTAGATAATAAATATTTTGTTCTTTTCATTGTGCTTGCATTTTATTAAAGTCCAACTTTAACTGTTAAAGTAAACTGTCTTGGAACTGGTGAAGAAACACCTCCTGAGCGGAAGAACTCCGGATCCTGACCATTCAACTTCTTATCAGCATAGATAAGGAAGAGGTTGGTTGCCTGTAATTTCAAAGACAGATTATTGAGCGGATGAATCCATGCCTTAGGGAAATCATAGCTCAATGATATTTCCTTCATTCTGATGAAGTCACCTTTGGCTATACGTACATCAGAATAGTTGTAGGCATTGTAACCATAGCGCAATTGCTTATTGTTCTGATACTGATAGTAGCTCAAAACAACAGGCACATCAGTATATTTTTCATCACCTGGCTGTACCCAACGATTCTTAAACTCCTTAGTCATAGAACTCAAATCAGAATAGGTAGCAGAGAATACAGGATCAAGACGTACAACATTTCCGAAAGAATAGGTCATGAACACATTCAGAGCAAAACCTTTATACTTGAAGATATTACCTAAAGAGCCCTGTACAGTTGGATCTGTAGGACCTTCGTACTTCAGAAAATCGAGGTTCTCACGCTCCTGGAAGTTGATATCATCAGAAGTCACTTTACCTTTCTCATTGAGGAAAGTTGGCAGACCATCTTCGTCCAAGCCCTGGAATTTTACAGAGAACAAAGAACGTACAGGATAACCTTCTCTACGACCACCCATATTGGTCATCAAGTCAATAGCACGGTCCTGGCTTTCCAAGTTAGTAATCTCTGTCTTTGTATGAGAGAAGATGAAACTTGTATTCCAAGAGAAATCCTTGTTCTTGATGTTGGTTGTACTGATACTTAATTCCTGACCGTTAGCCTTCATGTCCGCAGCATTAGCCCAACGGATTACCTCGCCACCGATACCCTGGGTTGTAACAGGACCAATTTCATCAAAGTTCTTACGAGAATAGATATCGAAAGACAAATTGATACGATCATTCAAGAAACCTGCCTCAAAACCAAAGTTAAACTCATGCTTTTTCTCATAAGTCAATTCATCATTTTCCAACTGGCTCAACTGGATACCAGTCTCCTTGTCACCTGTCAGCAAGCGCCAAGGTGAATATGCCTTATATACATTAGTAGAACTTGTATAACTAGTTGGAGGAGGTGTCGCTGTAAGTGAGTAAGAAGCCTTTAACTTCAAGTGAGAAATTGCAGGCATCCAAGACTGGAAGAATTTCTCCTGATCTACATTCCAAGAACCAGCCACGTTCCAAGTTGGAGTCCAACGTGCACTACGGCTACGCCCCATAGCATTACTACCCTCATAACGGTAGGTTCCATTAAGAATATATCTCTGCTTATAAGAATAGGTAGCATTGCCGAAGAAAGCTACAGAACGTGAGTTTGTATTAGAGAGAGAATAATAATCGGTATTCTCTTCCAAACTCTTCTTAAAGAACTGATATATATAGAATGGCACCTCACCCTTGTCATACTGCATACCCCAACCATTAAAGAAGGTACGGGTACGCTCAATGCCTGTAGTCTCCATACCGGCAAAGAGATTCATAAAATGAGTATTATGATCGAACGACTTGCTATAGTTGGCTGTAAAACGGAAGTTGTAATCCAACATACGATTATCTGTACGCTTATACATACCACCATTAGGCAAAACCGAGATTGGCAATGCGTATGGATTATCAGGGTCTGTATAAAGATACTTATTGGCATCACGAATCAGAGAGTTGCCCATAGCTCTATAAGACTCTGCCTGGTTAGAAGAGTCCTCTATTTTATACTCCTGACTTGTTGTCGTATATTTTACAGCTCCCAAAGCAGAAAGTTCCAAGTCTTTGATTGGCTTGTACTTCAATTCACCCTGAAACTTTGCATCAATAAAATTGATGTCAATATAGTTGGTTTCCAACTCATGCAAGATATTGAAAGCTGCATAGTTAGAATGATAATAAGCAGTTGGGTCAAGCGCACGAGAAGTGTTCAATGCATAAGAATATGGGTTGATATCAAAGTCACGCTTCACCTGTCCAGATACAACATCTACATCCTGGCTCAATGTACCAGGAGCTTTCTGGTTACGATAACTACCGCTACCGATAATATTGAATGAAAGATTGTCGAAAATCTTGTGAGTGATATTCAAGTTCAAGGTATAACGCTGAACCTTACTCTGCTTATACCATCCTGGATCGGTCATTACTGAAAGTGAACCATAATAGTTACTTTTATCAGTACCACCGCTCATACTTACAGAATGATTCATCATAATATCATTTGAGAACAATTCCTTGAACCAGTTAGTATTGCGGTATTCAGCAGCCTGCAGGTAAGCATTTTGTGCTTCCTGTGTATTAGCAAGTGCAAACTGACCGGTCTTGGCATCATAGGTATTGATAAGTTCATACATTTTACCATATACACCATAATCACTACCATTCAAAGTACTGGAAACTCCAAGCCAGCCTTTCTCCTTCAATTCCTTATAAATACCCATCTGTTCTTGCGAATTGAGGATATTAAAATCGCTATAACTAGGAATCATACGAGTAGTGAACTCACCCATATAATTAATGTGAGCCTGACCAGCCTTACCCTTCTTAGTGGTAACAACGATGACACCTGCCATGGCACGGGCACCATAAATAGAAGTAGCAGAACCATCCTTCAAAATCTGGAAACTTTCGATATCATCTGAGTTCAAACCGGCAATAGCTGAAGAGATCAAGGTTTCAGGGTCACCTGAAGACAAATCATCTGCATTGATATCGGTAACATCTTCCATGATGACACCATCTACAACCCAAAGAGGCTTAGAAGAACCATAAATAGAGGTTGCGCCACGTACACGAATCTTTGGCGCAGAACCAAATGTACCTGTCACGTTTTGAACAGACACACCGGCTGAACGACCTTCCAGGGAACGACTTACATCTGTAATACCATTAATCAAGGCATCGTTTGCAGTCAACTGATCTGTTGCACCAGTAAACATACGACGGTCTACATGCTGCATACCCGTTACAACCACCTCGCCCAAGCTCTTGCTATCTGCCTTCAGGCGG
>ERZ1026903.1028-NODE-1028-length-11159-cov-5.488112_pt1 | contig 11159 bp, 8 predicted proteins | sample MGYA00380180_ERZ1026903 | MGnify/ENA primary metagenome ERZ1026903 (study PRJEB33269, sample SAMEA4719816) | human gut metagenome | biome: human-associated habitat; feature: organic feature; material: feces | place: Cameroon | collected 2013-10 ... | reverse complement strand
GCACCGAAGTTATTACATCCAAATATGTTGTTATGCACAGTATGGTCGCATCCGTTGCGGAAACGATAACCATATCCCATGCTCTCCATCTCCTTAGTTGTAGGCCATGAGAACATCACCGTGTTATGATGGAAATCCACGTGCGACTTATGCGCGTTATTCTGCTGATTCAAGCCACCTGTAATCTCGCACGAAGCATAAAGATTAGAAACGAATACGTTGTTATAAATCTCCCAGAATCCACCCATATTAGTCATGATGATACCGTTGAACGAAGCGTTCAGGAACATACAGTTGCGAACAATCAGTCGTCCTGCCACCTTACCGCCAAGCAGACGCACTGTCTTGTTGGGCGGGTTACCAACCGGCATTACACGACCAGTTTCACAACCCTCCGGACAACCATAACGCGGGTCCGACGGGTCAGCCTTACAATACTCAAGCATCATGCCAAGGTCGAAGAAAATACCATCAATCACTATAGTCTGATCAGGATTCTTCAGACACTCTATCAGCAAAGCCGCCCTTGCTATGGTACCAGCCTGTTCCTTTCCCGGCTGAATACGAGTAACATATTTCAGCGGATTACGCTCAGTAAAATCATTATTCCATCCACCCTCCAAGCTCACGTACTTCTCCTTGATTTCCAGCCATCCACGGTCCAGATTACCCAGATAATTACCTTCGGCTATACGTATAACGTCGCCATCGTTAGCCAGGCTGATAGCCTTCTGCACATCGCGCAGCGGAGCATCCTTAGTACCCTGACTACGAGCTGAGCCTCTTTCGGCACTGACATACAAAACATTCTTGAATTTCACGTCGCCGCTTTTTTGCGCTACAGCAACATCCACATTAGAGTTTTGTGATACCTTTTCTACCACAGCTTCCTTCAGTTTCCCTTTCAGATTGTTCAAAAACTGAGCACTACAATCTACTGTCGCAGCAAACACCAAAGCCGCAGACAGTAACACCTTAATAATGTTACGTGCTTTCATACTAATACATTTTAAGATAAATAAAAAAAATCTCTATACTGTAATCTCTATATTTCACAAATATATATTTTCTTTCGTAGAAATCAAAGCGTTATGAGAGGAAATTACATAAAAGAAAACAGCGGCGCAAGCGAAGGCTTCCCCTACTCTTTGCCGCTGTCATGTTATCCATCAGCCCTACTTAGGCTGCTCTTCCTCTTTGTCGAGAGGCTTGTTAGGTTTCATTACCGGGCAAGTACCCTCTATCAGGTAAGACAGGCACCGGAAAATTCTGGAGATAATAGTCCACACTTTCTTCTTCATTACCCTTGCGATTCATCGTGAGCCACCTCTTGCGTTTCCACCACATCCTGTTTCTTCTTTCGCTCTATTACAGGCACACGCACATAATTCAGGTTCGAAAGCAAATCTACCATATCCCTTCCCGGACGGAACTTGAAACGCGCCTTGATAATGTTGGCAGAGGTAAAGTCCTCCTCGGTCTTCGCCCCCTTGCTTCGCAGTCCCACCTGAAGGCTGCCCAAGTCGCCCAGTCGTACAATCTCTCCCGCACTCAATCCCTGTTTTATCACGGCTGGCAGAGCACATAGCACCGCCATGATATCGGCATAAGTCACCGTACACATCTGCTGAATACGCTGCCCTATCTCTCTTACGTTCATCTCTCCCCTGGCCTGTGCCAAAGCATACAACAATTTCTCTTTACCATCAGGGTCCTTAAAGTCACGTTTTCTCACCAATGAATAAGCTACAGATTTTTCCATTTCTTCTTGTTTTTTAAGTTTAACACTGTTCTTTGTACAAACACGTTCGATATCGATTTCGTATTACAAAGATACTATGCCGCCATCCGGTCACTCAGCGGCTTTGAAGCGATTCGATGCTATTAATGAAATATTTTTTCAGAATAATGTTTTTCTACAACTCACTAGCCACATCGAAGCATGGACACTGCTTAGTCCACTCATCGGGCGTTATCACGCCATCACCGTTACGGTCCGCACTAAGATCACGATGCCCCACCACCCTATTGATGGTAGGATACAGCTGGCGCAGCACTTTAACCAGAGCACGTAGCGATACCTTCTGTCGCTCAGTCCTGGTATCGGCAGCACGTCCGTTCTTATCCAGTCCCCCTTCATAACAGATACCCAAAGAGTGAGCGTTATACCCCCGCGCATGCGCCCCCACCTTCTCGCTCGGTCTCATAGAGTTAATCTTCCCGTCGCGTTCTATATAATAATGATAGCCACAACCATTAAACCCCCGTTGCCTGTGCATACGGTCGAGAGCCAAAGGAGTGAGTCGCGAAGTTTCCTTGGTAGCCGAGCAATGAATCACAATCAAGTCTACCATCCTAGAGTTTTTTTCTTTTTCCATAATCGTTCAAAAGTTTATTGGTTACAATGCAAAGTTGCCCAAAAGATATTTGGCATTCAGCGGCTTTGAAGCGATTGGAGGAATGTGGTGGAAGTTTATTTTTAAGCGATGGATAATATCTTTCACAAAGATTATCTTTCAGAAAGATATATCAAAGAACATGTGGTTTTACATAGAGATTACATGTAAACATCGGTGTTAAGATACTAGAGCCATAGTAAACCGCCTCTGACAAGGCATTCTTAGTGACGAAAAACGGTAATTTTACCAGTTTTTGATAATAAGGCGCAATTATGAATATAAAAAACAGCCAACCCATCACGATTTTCATCACGAACGGATTGGCTGTTGGTATCTTATGTACACGGAACAAGTTTCTTATTGCTCTTTAAAATTCTTTACCCACTCTGCGGTAGCGAACATAGGTTCTCCTAAGGTATAACTACCAAATTCTGTAAGATGCTTAACTTGTAACGCCTTTAGCATATCCGCGAATCTCAGATTACCTAAAGTTATCTCTTCGTCAAAGCGGAAGAAGAAATAATTGCGTGCCGGTTTAGGTTCTTCACCCTCAGAGTATTCATCCATAGGATACCAAGTACCACGCATACGCTCTTCCAATACTTTCGAAGCGGTGTCTTTCACATGAAACACCCTATACTCTCCTGTCTCTTCCGCACCGTCAGTATAAAGCACCACAAAGTGGATGTTCTGTTTTTTATAAAAGCCTGCAGTATGAGCACCAGAACGAGGTTCTTCATCATTCAACTTCAAACGGACATTATACACCAAAGAACCCTTATCGTTATTGCCCATTATCCATTGCAGATGCTCTTCCGATTTGTAGTAACCTATAAGCACTCCCATCGACGGATCCTTTTCCAGATAATGCATGGTCAACCACTTAGGCATTTCTATAGGCTGTTGCATTTCCGCTTCTATCTTTGGCGTAAGCACCGCTTTCGGGTCGTTACCCATATCACACTTGTCTATTATAAATGCCTTAGACAGCATATCGAACTGCACCTGCGTATCGGTCCACTTCTGCCCTTGTTTGGGACGTGCGTAAGCAAAATACATTTCCCTATTCTCTCCATACGGCTGGAATACCCTACCGTTGAGTTCATAGAAATGCTGCTGAAGAAACAGATTGCCATCCACGCCCAACTTTGCACGCATGGCGTAAATCTGATACTCATTCTGTATTACTGCCCTTATTTCAGAGCGGAATATCTCTCTAACCTTTGCCTTCCATGCAGCCTTTTCGTTAGCCCTGTTTCTTGCATAGAGAAAGAGAACATAAAGAAAATTCACGTCATACTGCGAGAGGAACAACGTGTCACGGTCGAACAGTCTGTCTGGAAACTGGTAGCTAACCTTAGTGCAATGCTCACCCTTGCCATCGGTGTGCTTTATGATATTCCTTGCAGCGTTGTATCTATGGTCGTCGTACACAAACGCACTGATAAAGAAGTTAGGAATAACATCGTACCCTTCTGTAGCCTTTGTGTCTTGCAGATGTATGTTCTTGAACTTCTCCCTATCTGCCTGTCTGTTTTGGCGGTCTTCTTCGTCGTATGCCGTGTCGTCCGAAAGGAATAGGTTAATATTCCATTGAATAACATTGCGAGCGTATGTATACTGCTTATAGATAGATTCTGATGTAAGCGGATGTCCACTCTTATAATACTTAGAGTCGCCTATATAATACACCTCACGGTTTGACTGCCTATTAGCGGATGTCAACGCCAAGTCGGTGTACATATGGTCTACTCTCTTACCATCATTCTGATCTGCCAGTCCTTTAGGTATCCTTGAATGCGGAGTACCTATAAGCTCGTCTATCATCGTCTCGAATATCACTTCGAATTTCTTGGCGAGGATATATTCCTGAGCATGAGTATTGATGGCTATGCGATAGCTGTTTTCAAAGAAAGCGTAGCACAAATCCCATAACTGCAAAGCCTTGTCCGAGAAATATTTGTATTTTATCTGCATAAGCTTAGTCTTACCCATGCCATGCAGGTATTGCCTGAACTGCTTTCCTGTTATAAGGTCGTACTGAATGTTGATTGGAGCGTTAAATCCATACTCCTTATTAAGGTAATTCAGTATACTGTAAAATATAACGAATAACTCCTCTTCATAGTTTACGATGCGCTTCTTGTTAACCAAATGCAGATAAGTAGGTTCATCACCCTGCACTATTGCCATTTGCTGGTTGATAGTACGTGTCCAGTTTATCTTGTTATTGCCTCTATGAAGATTCTTTATGGTGAAGATAACAAAGTCACGGTTCTCCTGATTAAAGCTGATAAGCGACAGCACAATATCCAGATAAGTATTGGCTTTCGCCCGTTTTCCCTTTCCGGTCTGTGGCAGACGCTTGTAAAGAATAACCTTGCTTTGCGGATTGGCCTTATAGAACACGTTCAACGCCCTATAAATCCATACAGAAAACTCATAGATAAACTTTCTGTATTCATTGCTCAACTGCTGCTGTCCCTTAGGAGTCAGTACCTGCTCCGGCTTTACAGATTCGCCTGTAGGCATCGTTACACCAGCCAGCACCTCTTGGTTCCCTTCATCCTTCAGTAGAACCTTTGGCAATATGAAGACACAATCGTGCAAGTGCGGATTATAAAAATAGCCCACATACTGCACACTTACCTTCTTGTCTACGTCTTGCAGAACATATATGTCTTTCAAAACGTTCTCTACAAGGGCACTTTCATATTGGTGTTCTTCAAACAGAATGTACATTCCGAAATGCGATTATAATTTAAGCGTTATCTTCTAGCTTCTGCCATGCCAATACCTTTTCCAGAAAATCTACTAGGCGGTCAGCGTTTATATTTTCTCCTTCCTCATCGTAGAAGTCAGGGAAAGTAAGGTCTTTCTCAGTATTCTTTCCGTCCACTACCGTCTCGTATCTGAAGAGCGAAGCATCTTCAAAGCCGTAGTCTTTAAATACGTCGTTCCAAAGATAGAACACTACCTTACTTACAAATTTGTCACCCGATATCACCCCGTCTTTTGCCTTACAGAAGAAGTACCCCAGTTGCTTGTCGGCACTCGATGTCATCGAAGCGATTATATCGTTTATCTTTTGAATGAATGTCCACCATGAAAGTGAATCTTCACCGTTTATCTGTCTGTTGTTACCATCAGCGTCTTTCACTACAATCTTCCAATCAAGCGAGTTTCCGTTCTCGTCCTTACCCTCTTTAATCTTCATGTATTTCCATTCCCAGCGGCGTTTGAAAGCCGAGTCAATGGGGAAAAGGCTCTGGTCGCTAGTGTTCATGGTAGCCCAGATGTAGAGGTTATTGGGCAGAAGAAGAATCTCACCAGAAAGCACTTTGCTCACCATATCCTCACCCTTATATTGTGCGTTGATGCTTTCTGTCGATGCTATAGATAATCCCTTGAACGCTTTCGCCAACTGCTTCTTCATGTCATTATCGGCATTGATAGGATAATCAGAGAAACCGGCATTATTACGGTCCAACAACTGGAACAAGTCACCGAAAATCTGCGCACAGTTTCCTCTGTTTATTTCCTCTATTACAAGGAACTGTTTCTTTGGTTCTTTCTCACCGTCCGCTTCGGCATAGAACCTCCATGCTTGAATGTATGCTTTAAGGAAAGACTGGTCTACAAATTCATAGACAATCTTATTCTCGGTAAGCGTTACATCGCCCTCAATAACAGGATGGCCAGACAAATCACGCAGTATCACTTCTTTTGTGGTAGGTTTATATGCGCCCACAAATGTAGAGTAATCGCTGTCCGGATGGAATGTAGTGCGGATTACACTTTCTCCTTTTGTTACATCGTTAATGATATGTGATTTTCCTGTGCCCGGTGCACCGTAATAGATTTGCTGGAGAGATTTGTCGATAGAAAAGAGGATGTCAGCACGTTGTGTAATTCTATTTAACGCAGAATCATTATTGCTATAATGCATATAATAAGCCTTTGTGTTAACCGCCTCAAATTCAGATGGGACTAATACTGCCGCTTTATCTACAATATTTTGATTTATACTAATTTTTCCATTGTCGAACTTTATATTAGTATAATTCTGTAAATATACTCTAACCTTATCATGGCTACTTAACGGAATGTCAAATAAAGAATCTAACGCAGTATCAAAGTCTTGACATCCAGAATTCATACACTTGATTATATGGGCGTATATTGATGTAGGAACCCTTCCTTTCAAACTAGGCGCATATGGATTAGGAATAAAATAATTATGTGCCCAATGTACCATATAAGCAAATAAATCAGTAAGAGTGGACGCATGGTTAAACCGTGGATAACAAATTCCATTTTCTTCATAATAAAAAGCAAGTTGCCTTGCTATTTGACTATGCGTCTGCGTCCAACTGCTAATGTTTTTCTCTACATAAGCATTGAACCGATCTTTTGCCATAGGTTCCTTTGGCATATAGTTAAAAAACAACATCACCGTTTCCCATGACAGATTCTTACCTCTACAAATGGGAGAAGCTTCTTCGTTTGCTGCCATAATTCTTATGATTTATCTTTCTTCTTAACACTGAAATCCAAATAATAAATGCCATCACCGATTTTAGATATGTCGATATTTGTTCGACCGTATTTTATTAAATCTTTTTTTTCTATAACGTAATCATCAGACAAGTTTCCAAGCCTTTTCCGCAGGTATTTCCCAAGTATATTTTTACTTGGACTTGTACTGAGCTGTTTGGGATATATAACACCATCAATCTGTATTTGACCTTCCATTAGTCCGACCATAGAAGTCCCATCATCCCAAATCAACTCTACTTCGTCATTTTCTCTGTTGGGCTTACCTTTTGAATCTAAATTTGGTATACCGCTAACGTATTTCTTCTGTGGGAATATACCAGGAAACTTCCGGATATAATCTGTGGAAATTTTTATATACGCATCTCCTGGTGAGACGTGCCCTTTGGAACACCCCCAATTCAACCCTGATTTTTGTGGAACTAATCCATTTTCAGTTAAAAGAGACATACGGCAAATGCCTTCTGATAAGTAAGGTTGATTCTTTGTGCCATTTTTCTCCATGAGGTGTCTGCTTTTCTTAAAGCTTATCTTTCCTTCATTACATGGAATAGAATGTTCACGAACATATTTGAAATACTTTTGATATTCATCATAGTTTGATTCTTGAATGTCACATAGAGTTTCTTTGTAATCCTTACGCAACCCATTTATCGTAAAGTTTGCAGAGCCAATAAGTCCACCTGAAACTTTGTCATTAACAAACCAACAATAAATTTTAGAATGTATAGGTACTGTCGAGTAACTAATGCTAACATTGGGAAGCTTTTTGTCTAACTCTACAAGTTTTTTGTGCAAAGGTTCTGAAATATTATCGCAACCATACATACCATATATTACTTCAAATTGTATATTTGAAGGAAACGAAGATAAGGTTTTTATTATCTCAGCACCAACGTATCCTGATATCACAAAGAGTTTATTACTATTCTTTGCAATATCTGAATACAAAACAATATTTTCTAAATCTTTATAATACAACATTGTTTGAATATTTATTTAAAAGACAATGAAGAGCTTCTGCTATAAGCTTAGCAAAACCAGAAGGAACAGCATTACCTATCATTTTATATTGAGCCATACTTGGTCCTAAAAACTCAAAGTCATCGTCAAATGTTTGCAATCTTGCAGCTTCGCGAACAGTAATAGAACGTGCCTGTTTTGAATCTGGATGAATATGACGCATTCCATCCTTATACAAATGAGCAGGTATGGTATTGCTTTGTTCATCCCATCTAAGCACGTAATACTTATGGATATTGCTTATTTTTCCTGTTACTTTGGTATATAGTTCTTTTAAAGCCTCAATTGTAACGTATTCTTTGCGTCCTGTTTCTAAATCTTTGCATAGCAAACTGAATACTTCTTGATCGCGTACGCTGTGGAAGCGCGGATTATGATTTAAGACGCCATCACTTTCAATCGGTAAATGCGAATATTTTTTCCCATTTACACGAATAACTTCTTTTGACGGAAGGATAACAGGCAGATCTCCTATTGCATCTCTTACAGTCTTTGGAATAGCTTTTGCTTTAATTGAAGGCATAAGCACATCGTAAAACTCAGACAAAATAGGCTTAGAATAATCTATTTTTACGCCTTCTTGATTTCTAGTAAAACAATCTCTTCTCACCCCTAAAATTATCAAACGCTTTCTGTGCTGAGGTATTCCAAAGTCTGCTACATCATATACAGCCTTTTTAAAATCGTCTATAACTTCATATCCTGCCTCGTTAAATGCAGAATGTATTTTTTGTACTATTGGCGTTCCATCTGGTGCTGCACTAAGCATTCCTACAACGTTTTCAAATAAAAAGAACTTAGGCCTAAAAAAATTGAGTATCTTAATGTAACTTTCAAAAAGGTAATTCCGATAATCATTGCGCATACCATGAGGATCCCGAATTCTTCCCGCTAACGAATAAGCCTGACACGGAGGACCTCCTATCACAACATCGACAGGATTTTTACCTATCAATTTTTTCAAACCATCATTTTTCCCATATTCTGGATCATCAAATCCATTAATTAGTTCATCGGTTCTTTGTATGTCAAATCTTACAACTTCTTTATCCGCATTCTTGTGTCCCCAACGTCTTAGTAGGCGTTTAGCAAGTGTCTCACATGGATATTTTTCCCACTCTACACAAGCGAGAGTATTAAATCCTCCCTCCTGCATAAAACCATCCATCAATCCACCGCAACCGGCAAACAGGTCTATAGTATTATATATTTTTATAGCCATTTTTATCTAAATATTTTAGTAATTGTAAGCCTATTGCTTTTGCCATGAAACATGGTACTGCATTTCCGACCTGCTTGTCTTGTTGTCCCTTGTTCCCTAAAAATACAAAATCATCTGGAAAGGTTTGAAGTCTTGCACTTTCCCTAACTGTTGGACAACGATTCCACTTATAGTGGAAATTATTTCTGTGACCTGTGTCTATTGTCCGTGAAGGTTTATCGCTTCGATAGCGCGTCCATGCCATATGAAAGTTTCGACTTTCTCCTACTCCTTTAGGAAGATCTTTCCAATTACCACCATCTGGAACCAAGGCTATTGTATCTTTAACAAACTGCTTATGGTCTACTGCTTTGTGATTATAAAGCACATTGCAGTTTCCACGCATTAATCTTTGGAAGTCATTTTGAGGGTCCATTACATATTCCGAGATATCTGACCCTACATTATCTTCAAGACTTGGAAGATCTCCTATTGCCTGTTCACATGTTATATAATTATCTGGAGTATGTGAAGCCTCTGGAAAATCGAATTCACTTTCCCCATTTTTAAGTCCTATAAACACTAGTCTCTTTCGTATTTGAGGAACTCCATAATCTGCTGAACACAAAATCTTACACGACACTTTATACCCCATTTGGGTGAATCTTCTGATGATTTCATCTTTGACTTCACCTTTATAAAGAGTTGCCATGCCTGGTACATTTTCTATCATGAAAGCCATAGGGACATACCTTTTAACAGTCTCTATCATTGCCAAATAGAGTTTGTTACGTTCATCGTCAAAATTACGTGGCCCTGTGAGGCTGAATCCTTGACAAGGTGGACCTCCAATTATCACGTCTATTCTCTTTCCATTTAGTAATCTATCAATCTCTTCAAAAGTATCAGAGGCAGATAAATCTCCACAAAGTATTTTGCTTCCATGATGATTATGAGCATACGTTTTAAGTGCAGACTCATTAAAATCTACACCTAATACTATATTATATCCTGCCATCTCAAAACCTTTTGACAGCCCACCACATCCACAAAACAGATCTAATACGTTATAATTATTCTTTTTATTATACATTTCCATTACCAGTTTTCTCAATTATGTTTAATGACATATATGAGATGTAATTCCATATTCCCATATTGGTCATTCGTGATTTAATATTGCATCTAATTACTTGAATTCACCAACCAAACTTGATTTGATGAAATTCGTTCACTTTAATTTAGTTCTGTAAAAGCTTTTAAACAGCCTCCACTTCATTTTCTCTTGGCGCATAATCTGCAATCTCAATATCACCTAGCAATTGTTTAAAGCAAGAAACACAGAAACAGGTATGAAAATCGTAGTTCCTCACCAATTCTAGAGTTCTAAAATGTGCTTCCAATCCATATTTATAGCCATTTTTAGGGCTTTTTTAATGTATATTCAGTCTATCCGCACTATACATAAAAATGCGCACAAAATTAGCAAAAACCGCAGAAAAAGCATAGGGAAATGCTATATATTATCTTATTTTACTATATATCAACAAGTTATAATCCCCTCAAAAGCTAGAGGGAATTATAACTTAGCCATTTCATTATCTACGGCTCTCCCAAATGCTTAACAATCACCTTTACCTCATTCCTTGAGAACGAATGCTTTGCCGGGTTATACCCTATGCTCCGCAGCTCGTCCGATAAAGGCTTGCAGTACGCTATCCAGCGGCGAAGGTGCTGCTTGGCGGTGGTTGCGTTCACGTCGGGAAAGTAGAGGCTGGCAAGGCCCGTCTTCGTCATGGCACGGCACCGGAAAGGCGGCGGACACTCGTCTTCGGCGTATGGCGGACCGGGCCATCGTGTAGCGTAATACTCACCGTTAGTTGGCTTCAAACAAGTTTCTTTGCTCATAGGTATCAATCTTTTGTTCTTTTTTCTTTTTGGCTTCCTCAGCGTCTCTGGCTCGCTTTTTCATCAAGTTC
>ERZ1026903.1026-NODE-1026-length-11169-cov-5.677704_pt1 | contig 11169 bp, 8 predicted proteins | sample MGYA00380180_ERZ1026903 | MGnify/ENA primary metagenome ERZ1026903 (study PRJEB33269, sample SAMEA4719816) | human gut metagenome | biome: human-associated habitat; feature: organic feature; material: feces | place: Cameroon | collected 2013-10 ... | reverse complement strand
GTGTAATTGTTGAGGCGGGACTTACCAACTATCGTGTAGATCCAAGCCAGGGAACACACTTCTTCCAGAATCTTACATCGTTCGGGGTTGGATATTTCACCATCAACGCTTATATAAACGATGGCATCTACAATCAGGAGTTGCTTAACTCTATGCCTGCGGTAGAAGAAACCAAGTTCTTGCGGTGGGTACACTTCGATAAGCCGCTTACGGTAAAGATGAACGGAAAGAAGAAAGTAGGTGTGGTGCAGTTGCCCGATTGAGATTATCTTTTATTACGATACTCTAATGGGCTCATGCCTACATAACGTTTGAAGTATTTTCCGAAGAAAGACATATTGGCGAAGTTCAGCGAGTCGGCTATTTCCTGTATAGACAGGTTAGTCGACTTCAGCTGTGACTTGGCGTCCATAATAACCATGCGCGAAATTATTTCTATGCACGTGTTTCCGGTAGACTGTTTTACGGTAGTGCACAGATGCGCGTGTGTGATATTCATCTTTTCGGCATACCACGCCACGTTTCGGGTTTCCTTGTAATGTAGAGTCACTAATTGAGTGAAGTTTTTGCAGATAATTTCGCTTCTCGATGAGTTTGGCTTTACGTCTGTAGCGTTTTTAGAGTACATCATCTCTATCGCCGCATGTACATCATTATAAAGATGCGATGCCATAGTCCGCTTTACCGTTTCGCTGCAATACTCGTACACCTTTATTAATAAGCAGAAATAATCCTTTATTATCTCTGCGCTTTGCGGTTTCAGTGAGATGAGCGACCGTCTCATGGTGACATAGAAACCTTTCAGGTTGTCTGAGTGCAGTGCTGCCTGCTCTAAGTATTTCGAAGAGAATCCCCCTATATATAGTTCAATGTCGCCCGTAACGCTATGTATCTGTATGATGGTGCCGGGCAGAATAGTCACAAAATCGTTCGCCTTCACCTTAACACGGTTAAGGTTGACCGACGCTTCCACCTCGCCATTTGTGCATAGCACGAATATTTCCGATTTTATGCAGCACGGAAAGTCGGTATACAGCTCCAGCAATTCTTTAGTGATTCCGGTTCCTACCAGCCAGTCGGTAGGCAAGTCTATTTTAGGGAGTTCTTTTTCCATATCATCAATTCTTCCATTAAATCGTCTACATTGTAGAACACCTTTTTCTATATGTATAACCTTGTAAATATACTAATGATTTTCTGAATAACAACAGAATGCGTGCTATTAAAACTTATGTTCTATATTCAAGTCGTGAAAAGTATTAACAAAGTCATCTTACTTCGACCGAAGTGAATGCTTACTTCGACCGATACGAGCGTTCACATCGACCGTTACGAGCGTTCATAACGACCGAAGTAAGACAACGTTGTTGCGATATTTCTATAATTTACTTCCGTTCCGCCGTTTTTCAGTGTATGTCACTTTAAAAAAGGATAATCTAAAAAATAAAAAAAAGGCGATTTTACTTATTGCAAAAGGCTAATAATAAGGTGATATATTGTGTAAAATGGAGCAAATGATAAAAAATAGACTAAAAAACGAATAATTAGACCTTTTGAGGTTTTCCGGAACATTGTTATTTTGCACTCGTAAATAAAGTACTAAAAACAACAAAGAAAAATGAGACACAGATTTGTTTTATTTTACAGCATTGTATGTATGCTGTTTTTTGCATCGTGCTCTAATGACGATGCCGGAAGTGTAATCGATCCGAATGGAAGTGGGGCCATTTCGCTAAGCGTAGCGGCCGATGCGGATTTTAAATCATCGAGAGCGGTGAATGAATCGGAATATGCGAATACATCAAATTATACAGTGCAAATTTTGAAAGACGGCAAAAACGTCGGTCAGTGGACATATAATAACATCCCTGAGTTTATTGATTTAGCTAACGGAAGTTATCAGCTGAAAGCTTTTTACGGCAAGGATTTGCCCGCTTCTACAACTGGTATGTATGTAGAAGGTACTAGTAAGTTTGATGTGAACAGTGATACAAAGTCGGTTGAAGTAACATGTACTCCGGTATGTGCACGCGTAAAAGTTGCGTTCTCTGCTGACATGAGTAAATATTTTAGTGATTACTCTGTTAAATTCACTACTAAGGCATTGAAGGCCGATACAGGAACCCCATTTACATGGGAAAAGAGTTCTACTGATCCTGTTTATTTAAAAGTGGATAACGCTGAAAACGTAGAGACTGTTATAAGTTTGATGTCTTTATCAACAGGAAAAGTGACATCAGTAAATAAAACCTATACATTGAACCCTAAAGACTCGTTTACGCTAACTGTTAAGCCTGTTGTTAAGAGTGGAAATGTAGGTATAGAAATAGAAATTGATGAAACAACTAATGATATACCTGTAGACATTGTTATTCCTTCTGAATGGAAATAATCTTGTTGTAAATATCTCGAAATTAAATGAATATGAAATACTTCAATAAAATATTAGCTATAGGCTTGTTGTTATGTGCAGGTCTCTCGTCTTGTGAGATGAAAGATGAGATAAAAGGCGAAAAGAATGGAAATTCTGATTTTGGCTATTTGGAATTAGGTGTTGGTGTTAGTGCAAAAACCAATCAGTCTTCTAGAGCTGAAGCCGAAACTGTATCGGCAGACGAATTCCCTGTTGAAATCAATGGTGTAACTGCATCTGATTATAAAAAGACTTTCAATACTTATGCAGAGCTGAAAGCTCAGGGTAAAATAGAACTTCCTGTAGGTTCTTATATTGTAAAGGCGCATACGCCTGGTGATATCAAGCCTCAGATGGACGCTCCTTATTATTATGGAGAAGCTTCGAACTTGATTATTACTAAAGATGTTACTTCTGAGGTAACAGTGACATGTACGATGAAGAATACTAAGATTTCATTGAAATACACTGAAAAGTTTCTTAAATCATTGACTTCATGGACTATTACGGTTACCGATGGAACTTCTAACATTTTGAGTTATGATAACACTAATACAACCCCGAGTCCTAAATATTGGCTGATTGCCGATAAGGTATCGGATATCAAAGTTCATATTGACGGCGTAAATGTACAAGGTAGTAAAGTGTCAGAAGATCGTATTATAACAAAACCTTCTGGAGCAGCTAGTGAATACTGGGGAGGTAATGACGATTTAACTATTACTATGGATATTAATGAAGAGGTAGTTAAACCGGGTGTTACAGGCATTACAGTGAGAGTAGATGTTACGTTTAAAGAAACAGGTGATACTGTAGAAATACCTGTAGAGCCAGATAATGGCAGTGGAACAGATCCAGAGCCAGAACCAGAAGGTAATGCTCCTACAATTACCAGTGAATACTTGGCTAATCCTATTACATGTATTTATGATTCTTCTACAGAAAGTATTACTGGCGCTCCTGCTGCTGCATTGGTAAATATTGCTGCCGAAGCTGGAATTAAATCGCTTATGGTGAAAATCACAGCTGGTAACACTGGATTTGCCGGAGCGTTGGAACCATTGGGCTTAGACGCCGGAAAAGATTTGTTGACTCTGGATTCAAGTAATTCAATGGATGGTGTCTTGATAGCAGTTTTGAAACCATTACCAAAATCTGGAGATAAATCTTATTCATTGGATATCGCTAAATTTATTCCGATGATGGGAGCTTATGGCTCAACTACAAGTGATGGGCATGTATTTGATATAACAGTAACAGACGCAAATAATAAATCGGCTGCTGCTACTTTAAAGGTAGTTATTAATAACAAGGAGTAATGGAGGAATTAAGATGAAAAAAATATATAGTCTCTTATTGTTATTCAGCTTTTGTATAGGCTTGTTTAGCTGTCAAAGCGAAGAGGAGATAGGAACTGAAGTGGGATATTTATCTCTTTCTGTAGGACAAGATATTTCTACGAATGAGTCTCGTGCTGTACCGTCTAATTATAATCCTAAACAGATAGCTGTTCAGATTCTGAATGCAAAAAATACTGTAGTGAAAACCACGGATGATTGGACCGAATGGAAAAATCAGCTTATAGAATTGCCTGTTGGTAAATATACTATTAAGGCTTCTTCGGCAGGATTCGATGGTAACGATGCAGCTTTTGAAATACCATATTATGCCGCTTCAAAAGAAATAGAGATAAAAAGCGGAAAGAATTTGAGTGAAACGTTGACTTGTCTTCTGGCTAATGTTAAAGTTACCGTACAGTATGATCCGGCTTTTGTAGCTGCCTTTAAAAAGGTTTCTGCTAAAGTAGGTGATATAGCAGGTACTTTTCAGCCGTTGACTTTCGCAACTACTGAAACTCGTTCTGCATATTTCCCTGTAACTAATCTGTATGCTACAGTTGAAGTAGTAAACAATGCTGGTATTTGGCATGAACTGAAGAAAGAATTTACAGAAGTAAAAGCTCGCGATCATTATATATTGAAGTATCGTTTGGCTGATACTGGTAATGGAAATGTAACGGTTGTGGTAGATCCTAAGACTAACACGTACGAATATACATTTACTTTGGGGGCTAACACTAAATCTGCTAAATTGTCTGCTAACGCATGGAGTACATTCGCTACATTGACAGCTTCAAGTGTTTCAGGTATTACTGAAGGTCAGACTGTTTCTTTTGAGTATCGTGCACAGGGCACAGAAGAATGGTCTTCTCTGGCTGCAACAAGCGGTGATGGTAAATACACGGCTCAAGTAACAGGACTTATTCCGGGTAAGACATATGAGTATCAGTTAGTTTCTGAAGGTGCTACTATAGGCTATGTTTCTTCATTTACAACAGAAACTCAAGTGGCTTTGCAAAATGGCGGATTCGAAGATTGGTATCAAGATGGAAAGATTTGGTATGCTGCTTCTAAGGAAACATATAACGCAAGTAACTATATGTGGGATACTAGTAACCCTGGTGGTGGTGCTTTTGGATTTAATCCTACAACAAGTGACGCTACTGTTAAACATTCGGGTAATAGCTCAGCAAAATTGGAATCTCAATATGCTGTGGTTAAATTTGCTGCCGCAAGTTTGTATTATGGTCGTTTTGGTAAATTGATAGGAATGACTGGTGCAGTGATTAACTTTGGTCAGCCGTTTACTTCTCGACCTACTGCGCTACATGGATATTATCAGTATGCTCCTAAGGCAATAGATTATGTTGGTGACAAACAGCCTGCTGGCACTGTTAAGAAGGGAGATATGGATATTTGTGCTATTTATATTGCATTGGCTAAGAAACAATATTCAGTGGATAATACTAATCCTGAAACGTTTATTGATTTTAACAACGATGAAAATATCATAGCTTATGGTGAGCTGCCTGCTTCAGACTGTGTAGCAACTGGTGATGTCTGGAAAGAATTTACTATAAATCTGAAATATAAGAGTATGACAGAAAAACCGACCCATCTTATAATAGTATGTAGCTCTAGTAAATATGGTGATTACTTTACTGGAGGTAAGGGTAGTGTTTTACGTCTTGATGACTTTAATTTGGTTTATGGTGACACCCCTTCTGCTTGGTAATAATATTTCTTAAATAATGAATATACCCTCTGCCTTTTTGGGTAGAGGGTGTATTCTTTTTTGTATTTTTGTTTGTTATTAAAAAAAATAGATGGTAAAGAAGCTTCTTGTTGTTTTAATGTTGGTTGTGATTGTTGTTACTACAGCAATGGCACAAAGTTCTGGGCGAAAGATACAACGTATTGATCGTGGATTGCAAGGTCATGTTTTTGTACCTAAAGGACAATGGCTGACTGGAGGAAGTGTTTCTTATAAGGAAACAAGTCAAGATAATCTGAACTTCTTGGTTCTAAAAAATGTTGAAGGAAAAGGATATACCTTTAAAGTAAGTCCATATATGGGTTATTTCTTTAGAGATAATATGGCAGCGGGTTTTCGCTTTGCTTATAATCGCACATATATGGACTTAAATAATTTCGAGCTAAATTTAGGAGAAGATTTCAATATTAGCTTGAAAGATCTGTATTATTTAGAGCATAAGTATGAAGTGTCTGGTTTCTTGCGAACTTATATGCCTATTGGAAACAGTAAGATCTTTGGTCTATTTAATGAATGTCGTTTGACTTACGGCTATAGTACAGGGAAAAACTCAACTGGCTCGGGGGCAGATTATGATGGAACATTTGAACGTGCGCATAATTTGCAGATAGGTATTTCTCCAGGACTGACGGCTTTTGTGACTGATTTTGCGGCAGTTGAAGTCTCTCTTAATGTAATGGGATTTAATTTTAAATGGCAAGATCAGAAGACAAACCAAATAGAAACAGGTAAACAGCGAATAACTGGCGGAAACTTTAAGATAGATCTATTTTCTATCAATATAGGTATGACCTTTTATTTATAATCTGGTTAAATAGATGATTGTATGATGAAGAAACAAATAATTCCATTTCTTTGCTTTGTCTTTTTGATTTGCTCTTGTGCGATAAAAAATGATATTCCTTACCCTATCATAGAAGCGGAAATACTTTCTATGGAGGTAGAGGGGCAATGTGCTTCGCCGTCAGGTGGAAGTACACAGGCCGCTATAAACAAGAAAGAACGGACTGTTACTTTGTATGTTGATGATACGGTTGACTTGGCAAACTTAAAAATTAATAGACTTACTTTTACGGAGGAAGCTTTGCTGCATCCGGATTCAACTGTTTGCCAGAACTATCATAAATTCCCTCAAACGGGGTTTGAGTCTTTGGATGATTTGCCGGTTTCTACAAATTCACGGATGAATTTCACAAATCCGGTGAAGTTTACTCTTAGTACTTATCAAGATTATTTGTGGACTGTTACCGTTAAGCAAATATTGGAGCGTGACTTTGAATTACAGAATCAGGTGGGTAAACCTGTAATAGATGAGACTTCTCGTCAAGTGATAATATATGTTGCAGAAGAACAGCCCTTAAATGCCATAAAGGTTTCAAAATTTGATTTGGGTGGAGAACACGGTAGCGTAGAACCTGACCCTATGGCATCTCCAACTTTTGATTTTTCTTCTCCTGTTTCTTTTCAAGTACGAAGAGGTTGGGAGGAAGTATATACTAAGTGGACCGTCTTTGTACAGCATGTAGCCAGTGGATCTCAAAGTTCGGAAGCTACAATTTTTCCGATGGCTACAAGTGCTTTGTTGAGTGGCAGCGTGCAGAGTGGAAAAAGTGTATCTATTGAATATAAGAAAAAGTCGGCTACATCGTGGACTTCTTTGTCGTCTGCATATATAACAGTTAAAGGAACTTCATATTCAGCTACTTTATCAGGACTTTCTGTCGGTACGAATTACAACTTGCGAGTAAATGTTGGTTCTGAGACAGGAACTGAACAATCTTTTACTACAACTCAAGCTGTAGCTTTGGAAAATGGAAGTTTGGAAGATTGGAATCAGGTAGGTAATCAGTGGAATCCATGGAGTTCAGGTGGAAATTCATTTTGGAATACAGGAAATAAAGGTACGGCAATTATTGGAGCTTCTGTTACGACTCCGGTTTCGGAAAGCGTGTCGGGTAAAGCTGCTTTGTTAGCTTCTCGTTATGTGGCTTTGAAAGGTTTGGCTGCAGGTAATTTGTTTACTGGTGATTTCCAGCTTTCTGGATTGAATGGTATATTGACATTGGGACGAGAATTCACATCTTTCCCTACGTCGCTGACATTCTATTGTAAGTATATTACGTCTAAGATTACACGTACTGTTTCTAGGTATGAAAGTCTTAAGGGTGAAGATGATATGTGTCACATTTACATCGCTTTGACTACAGACAAAGTTATTATCAATACGGCTAATGAAGACGCTTTTGATAAAGATGGAAGTTCTGTCATTGCTTATGGTGAATTCATTTCAAATAAAGATGTATTAGGAACAGAAGTAAACGGATATAAGAAAATTGACATACCTTTGGAGTATAAGAAAAAAGGTGTTGCCCCCAAATATATTATTATAGTATGTACGTCAAGTCGTTATGGGGATTTCTTTACTGGTGGTGAAGAAAGTAAATTATGGCTTGATGAAATGCGCTTAAATTATGAATGATGATATGCTAAGATTCAGGAATTATATATGGCTTTTGTTACTGATGACTGTCGGGCTAATTGCTTGTCAGTCGGATGTTTATTCGACGCAGACCGAAAGTAAGTCGGGATTTTATATATCATTATGCGATGATGTATCAGTAGACTCTCGTGCTACTCCATCAGAATTAGGTGCGCCTGTGGCTTCGAACTTTGATTTGAAAATAACAAATAAAGAAACAGGGAACTTATTATACGATGGTAAGTTTACGGATGGTCTTATTCCGGCTGCGCAAGGTGAATATAGAATTGTTGCGTCGTATGGAAGTAATTTGGAATTAGGACTTGATACTCCTTATTATGAAGGTACTGCTGATGGTGTTGTAGAAACAGACAAGGCAACTACGGTTTCTGTGCAATGTAGGGTAGCCAATGCTTTGGCTTCAGCTGTTTTTAGTAACTCGGAAATTTTTGAAAAGGAATTTTCAAGTTATGCGTTGAAGGTTTCTGTTGGCTCACAATATGTAACGTTGAAGCCTGCGGATAATAAAAGTGCGTATTATAGGGCTGGAGCGCATCCTTCGTTTGCTTTTGTTGGTGTAATGACGGACGGAACGCGAGTGGAAATTCCTATTGAAAATGAAAAACTTCGGGATGAAGCAACATTTGCAGCTGCGGCTCATTGTAAGATTACATTGACAATGGAGGCTACATCTGGATTGAAACTGAAGATTGAAAAGATAGAGGTAGAAAAAGTAACTGTAAGCGAAACTATCCCTGTGGAATGGCTTCCTAAGCCGAAGGTTTCGGGATTCGAAGACATTACTTATGTGGAAACCGACGACGCTCCGAGTGCGGTGATAGATTATACCGCATCGCTCCCTATTCAAGATATGGAGCTGACATTGAATATGCAGGATGAGCAGTATAGCATATATAATAAAACTTATACGCTCTCTACACTGACTAGCGATGACCGTGCCAACCTTGGTAAATTGGGCATAGAATTGCCCGAAGTTGGAGTAGCTAAAACAGGAACAATCAATTTACAGAATCTTATCGGAACCATGCAGACCAATGCCGGTGCTACGGTAGATAACACTTTCAGCCTGCGTGTAAAAGCGAATAACCGCTGGAGCGATGAAACCGCCTCTGCAAAGACTTATAAAGTAGAGGTGGTGAAGCCGGAGTTTTCGGTGAAGGTAGACGAACGTAACTGTTGGTCGCGTGAGTTTACGGTAGATGAGGTAAGCATAACCTCTGGTAATGCAGAACGATTGAAAGAAAATTTGGTTTACCAATACTTTAACGGTAGTGAATGGGTAGACTGTGCCGACCGAAACAATGCGAAAGGTCGTTTGCAGCAGTTTGCGTCAAGAGCAGATGAGATTAGTACAAAGCAATATAAGGTGCGTGCTTTATATCGTGGTGCTATCTCTTCGAACGAAGTGACTGCAACACTCGAAACTCCTGCACAATTGTCAAATTCGGATATGGATGAGTGGACCGATGAAAAATATAAAGGAAGTTATTATCGTTTTTACCCGTGGACTGATAAAGGCGATTGTCATTGGGATACAAATAACTTGTGGACAACCCGTCATGAATGGAATGGCGCTTCTACATATCATTATAACGGTTTTCATGCCGTTTCGTATGTGCCGGGGCGTTCAGGCTTGGCTGCCGAGTTGAGAAATACGGGAAATGGACGTGGAAATACAAAATTTACATCTATAAACGTTAAGACTTTAAATAAGGTGCCCGGCATGCTTTTTACAGGAACATTTGTTGCTGAGAAAAAGGGTAATGACATAAACGGAAGCGATAGTTGGCATATAGATAAAAATGCTTCTTTTGCGTCTCGTCCTACCGGCATTAAGTTTTGGTATAAATATAAACCAGAAAGTTCAGATTCTTGGACTGCGCATATAGAATTATTGGATGCAGATAATCAAACCATTTGTCAGCAAGACGTGACCTCATCCGAAGCGGTGAATGATTGGAAGGAAGAAACCATTGTATTGCCTTACGTAAATAGTAATCAGTATAAAAAGGCTGCACACATTTATGTATCGTTCTCTTCGAGCGATAAATCGGGAAATAATATGCCTTATAGAACACAGACCTATAAGTTTTATATTGATAAAGGTGCTAAAACTGTTGACTTTAGTGATGCGATAGTAGGTAGTATTCTTACTATTGATGACATCTCTTTAGTTTATGATAAATAAAAATGGCTTATGAAACATATTTTATATACAATAGTTTGTAGCATGGTTGTTCTTTTTGCCTCGTGTACAAAGAATGATATTCTTACTACCGATGAGACCGGATATCTTTCTTTGCAGTGTGTAGAGAAAATAAGTCCAATCAAAACCGCTGTAACTTCTCGTGCTGATGCAAATACTCAAGCCGATGACTTGACTGTAGAAATATGGCAAGGCGAAAAACGCTTGTATCAGCTGTCGGAAGCCGAAGTAAACGTAAAAGTAAAGCTCGATGCAGGAGATTACAAGCTGAAGGTTTACAGCAGCAACTACGGAAAGGAATCGGATTGGACTAATGACGATAAGGGAGCACCTATTTATTATAAAGAGGAGTCGTTCAGTATTAAGGCAGGAGAGACTTGTTTCTTGACGGTAAAAGTCCCCATGTTGGTATATGCTGTGCAGCTCACTTTACCCGAATCATTCAGCGAGTGGTTCCCGACTTACACCTTTACTGTGACTAGTGGTACACGTGCGGTAACACTCAAAGCAGGCGAGATCGCCTACTTCTCTTATAATAGCGGTACTACCTTTGCTTATAAACTTGCCATGCAGAATACTGACGGCGAAGAACAGAGCAAAGAAGGTACTTACGGCACAGACCAAGTTGTTCAACAAGGACACCTCTATGATGTTAACTACAGCCTTGCCAGCCAGACACTCTCTGCGTTTGGCGATTGAGTTTTACAGATAGCCCGTTAATACATAAAATTCTACTCCGGCAGCATAAAAACGTATGCTGGAGTGGAATTATAAAACATTTTTCAATTTTTCTTTCGTAAGAATTTGGCGGTTGGAAATAAATCACTATCTTTGCAGCGCAATTGAGGATGACTCAATGTGTAATGCAACGCAAATTAAATAAGGTGCCATAGCTCAGTTGGTAGAGCAAAGGACTGAAAATCCTTGTGTCCCCGG
>ERZ1026903.1017-NODE-1017-length-11224-cov-76.112991_pt1 | contig 11224 bp, 10 predicted proteins | sample MGYA00380180_ERZ1026903 | MGnify/ENA primary metagenome ERZ1026903 (study PRJEB33269, sample SAMEA4719816) | human gut metagenome | biome: human-associated habitat; feature: organic feature; material: feces | place: Cameroon | collected 2013-10 ... | reverse complement strand
TTTATCAACAGCGTTCTATCGCCCAAAGGTTGTGCATGATGATGAGCCAGATGAGAATAGACATGAATACCATCCACATAAGAATCCTCTTTGATGAAAACAAACCGATCTCTATGTTTCTGAAAATCCACATCTCCTGTAATAGAATGCAGATAACGCCTGACAGAAGCATATTCTGCCCCAGGAATCTCCGAAGACAAGATGACCTTTGCCTTGTGATTCACCTCCAAAAAGGCAGGAAGTCCACCTATATGGTCATTGTGACCATGTGAAATCAGGCAATAATCCACCTCACCTAAATCTACACCCAGCTTTTCAGCATTGCGCATGAATAAGTCGGAAGCTCCGGTATCGAGCAGATACTTCCTGCCGTTATACTCTAAATATACCGATAAACCATGCTCCGTTTCAAGCAGGGGATTATCGGTACGATTGTCACTCAATATGATGATTCTTGTATCCATAACTTTTTAATATCCTTCTGATATTCTTAATTGCTACGACAAAATTATAAATAAAATCTGAGATATCACCATATTTCCTGATAATATTGAGGATATTGGCAAGATATGAAGGAATACACACAAGAAAAAGCACTTTTTAGATACCACCATAATACTTAACCCCAAAATACCCAGATAGATATAACACCCTGGAGAGCCGGAAAAAAAGGCTACCTCCTAAAAGATAGCCTTGGAAGACAAACATGGCAGATATGGGAAAGGAGGCTAAGCTGCCTCCTCCTTCTTTTGCTTCTCCACCTCTGAGATACCGGTGGCTATAAGCTTGATCACATGATGGTCCTTGCCATCCTTCTGATAGGTCTCACTCTTGAAGAAGCCCTCCACCTTTACTCGCTTGCCCTTCTTGAGGAGATCGAGGATTGCCTGGTCATCGTTCTTGATCCAGCTCTCGAAGCTCTGGATGGAAGAAGAGGTAATCTCCACGCCACCCTTCTTCTCGGTGGTCTTGATGGATACGCCAAAACGAGCGAGGCTGCTCTTCTCAAAGTTTCTAACTTCTGCGTCCTTGCAGATAAAACCTACTACTGTGAAATTGTTACTTGCGTTCATAATCTTTATTTTTAAAACGTTATTACTTAAATTTTACGTGCGAATAACACCAACAAGGAGAAGGCGAGAAAAGACAAGAGATGGCCCATATTATTTTCAAGAATATCTGGTTGTTTTTGAAACAGGAGCCGCTGCACCCAAAAACAATGAAAAAAATGTGGAGACAAGCCCCTGGGTGTGCCCTTGACAGTCGCCGCTTGTGGTAAATTTGCAAAGTAAAATCAAGGGATGACGCTTAAGAAAATGAATGAACGCTCACCTAAAGAAACAATAAAAGTAGCAGGAAATCAAAAAGAGGACGCTACCCTTTACCAGGAACCTTGAGAAAACCAGCCCTACCTATTCCTGGTGTACCCATCAACATCACTGAGAAAAGAGAGACTATACTTACCTCTTTCAACCAGGCCTTCGAGTCCCCACCCCACGATGACCAGCCAATCCTCCCTCAAGGAAGGCAAGCTAAAGGAGGAAACACCAAAGACAAAAGAGACCTGTCAAAAGGATGGCAAAGGACTACTACCTTCCAAAAAACAAGCCACCATCTTCAAAAAAGTGAAGCAAAAGGAAGAGGATGCAGATTCTTTCATACCATTTGCCATGACATACAACCTATCTTTTAGGAGGTAGCCTACCCCAAAAGCGGCTCTCCGATCTCCTCCCCAAAAAGATAGACATAAAAAACCAGAGGCTGATGCTATCAGCCATCAGACAAGCATCTGCGATACCTATTTATCCGGCATAACAGGAAGGTTATGCCGGACGGCTGCGCCCTAAGAAAGCAGCCGAACCGAGGGGAAGAAAACCTAGATAGAGCCTCTCCCCCACTCCCTGCTAAAAGACAAAACCAGCAAACAAGTCCAACTGTAGGTTACCTGAAAGCCGCCCCTTTAACTTCTTCACAAGTTTAGCTGCTTTCTTGTCTTCCTGTAGAAACCTGACCAGGCTATTGATAGCCGTATCATGCGCCTCATTCTCGGAACGAAAAAGACCGGTAAAGAGACCAGGCAAGAAAGACCATCCCCTGGTTCCATAGCAAGCAAAAACTCCATAGGTCCACAATCCATTGGGATGCTGTAATATTCTAATTTCCAGGTTTTCCTCAATCTCCTCTACTTGAGTGCGTGGTTGCAAGTAGGAAAGTACGTCAACCCAAAGATACTCATTGAGTTTAAGTTCAGAAGGAGCACGGACATACCCTAGCTGCTTGAGCTTTACATAATCACGCCTGGCAAACTCTATATGCCGATTTCTCATACTTGAGTTGTCTGATGCAAAGAGACCTTCCAACTCCAAAATTTCATCATCTAAAATGTCAGCCATGTTGAAAAAGTTGTGGCAAGGTGGTTAGCCTTGCCGTTTCCTTCTTTAATCTGTCACTCTATAATAATACTGTAGCTTAGCCCCTTTGAGATTATCCTCTGCGTAACAAGCTGCTGCATGATAATACTTATCGTAAAGTTTGGCTAGCTCCATGTTTTTTTCATACCACTGGGCAATCTTGTGATTCAACACCATCACAAGCTCAGTAATGTAAACACAATTGTCTTTCCATTCATTGAACGCACGATGGAATGTGTCTGTAACGGCATCCCCTCCAAAAGCATCAGCTATGGAGAAATCCTGCCAAAATGTAGTACGTGGCTTGTAACCAGTCTCACTCTCGATGTTCCACTTGGGAACCTTGATTTGAATTGTCTCTGTCATGTTCTTAATCCTTTAAAGTTCAACTTGAATTTATTCTGGATTTCAGATTCACAGCCTTTTTAAGACTTTTGCTATCGTAAAATCCGAGTTTTTTTTAAAGTCATTCCGGCATACCAGTCATCACTTTGCCTTTTTACGTGCTTAAAAGATGGAAGGCCATAGAAGTCAGAACACCAAACAATCTGCAGAGAATCTTTTCAGGAATACCCAATCTCTGATTGTGGAAGGCTGCTTGAAAAGATTCTCTGCAGATAGCAGAAATGTGGTGTTTGGTATCTGACAAGCCTGCCATACCTTTGCACGTCAAAAAGCAAGTGATGACTGGTAAGTCAGACAGAAAAAGCACGAGGTTTTATATCGATAGCAAAATTACCTATAGATATAATACATAGGCAAACATCGCAATAGTATAACAAGTTAATTCTGTTTACATTAGAAATAGCCAGGAAACATCAGTTCCAACTTAAGGAAAAAATAAAAAAGCCATTGCCTAAGATCCAACACTCTTAGGCAATGGCCAACTTTATCTCTTAGCAGGCATTTTACTTAAATGCCTGAATATACTGCTTTAAAGCATCACGCAAAATCTCTTCACAACTCTTTTTTGTCTTGATCTTAGTGAGCATAAGCTGCTCATAGTCTTCATCGGACAAATAAGTCTGAACACCATGCATAGTGGCTCTTTTCTCTGCAAGAGACATCTTCTTTTTCTTAACAACAGGCTGCTCATTACCAGGACGTACTGCCTGATTCATATTACTAAACGCTGCGCGAAAATCCTTTCCTGCCATAATTCTAAATATTTATAGATTGAACAATTCTTTAATTACAAAAGAGTAGTCATTTGCTGCTGTACAATAAGGTGAATATGAGAACAGGTCAGTCAGCTCTGTCTGCGCCTCATTTACCTTGATGCAACGTCGAATACCATGTGACAAGACCTTATCACCATATGTTTCTTTAAGAAAAGCCAGCGCCTGACGGACAATGCGAGGTCTCTCATCCAGCATTACAGGTAACAGACCTAATAATTCAAGATCTTTATTCAAGGCAAATCTGCCATTCTTTACCTCATCCAATGCTCCAAGAATGGCAGCCAAACCATTCACAGAAAGTCCTTCCATCTGAACTGGTATAAGCAAATGACTGGCAACAACCATAGCATTATAAGTTGACTGAGACAATGCTGGAGGGCAATCAATGAAGATATAGTCAAAGAAATCTATAGGATCAGTGATACCTTCACCGGTAAAATCTATGCAAGGACTGCTGATGCAAGCTCCCAACACTTGACGAGGAGATCCGGTATTCTGAAGGAAAGGATCCACATCCTGCATTTTTGCAGAACCTGGAACATAATACACTCCTATCTCTGACTTGTATATAGGAAGTCCCTTACAAGCAATCATAGAATCAAAAACAGTAGCACAACCTTCTGGAGCATGATTCAAAAGGGTTAAGTTACACTGAGGATCCAAGTCTAACTCAAGGATTCTTAGTTTCTTATCCTTTCGGAGCATACCAGCTGCAAGATTTTGCACTGTAGTCGTTTTGCCAACGCCACCCTTATTATTGACGATAGCCAAGATCATTTTCAGTCTATTTTCCATGTCTTTGACTTTTAATTATTAATTCTGGTGCAAAGATACATTAAATAATTGAAATAAACAAGAGAAATCGCAAAAATGTTTGTTTTCAAACATAATATTTTGCAAACATGTTTGTATACATATAAGTTTGCAAACTTCAAGCAACTTATATCATACTATTAATCAAACGTTTATAAAAAACGAATAAAACCGTTTTCAAACATACATGTTTAATTGTTTTTTGGTTTTCGGTTTTACAAACTACCAAACATACATACTTTCAAGCATAACGAACTGAGAAGGAAAAAGAACAGGAGAAACAAATCTTATAGATAAATCAAAGTATCGAAGAAAAGCCCATTTATATAGGAAAGCATATCGATAATCAAACCATAAAATATAGAAAAGACAGCTAAGCAACAGTATAAAGAAAACTAGAGCTGATAGAAGTTCCAGACGGAAACACCGACCTCCCTACTCCACTCTATTAACATCAACAAGAAACATACCTACCCAAAAGTAACATACGAAGATCTGATAGATAAGGAAAGAAAAGGGAATTGCAGATAATTGAAAATAGCAATACCAAACAAAATCAAGTAACACCAGGATAAAACTGTTAGCAAACATACAGGAATACAAACTTACGAAAAAACATGGATCCTTGTTCCTTGCATCAAAAAGATCTTAAAGCAAATTATTGAATGAAAAATGTAAATTCTCCCCAAAAATGATTATCTTTGCAAAGCGTCTGAGAGAAAGACCAACCGAGTGCACGTTGGATGCATTGTTCGTCACCCTCAGACGCATTCTCTACCCAACCATCGAAAGAATTCTCGACCAAAGTAAATCATAGGACTTATTTTTTTTAAGCGGAGAACAGAATAATTCAACAATGAATATAATACATTATTGAGTAATTATATAAAGATATCAATAAAAAACAAACCTGTTTTCTAACATACATGATTGCGGTCTTACAAAAAAGAAAGTAAATATGAAATGCATCACAAGGGTAAAGAAACAGAAAAGCTAAATGCAAACATGTTTGCTTTCAATCATACATGTTTGCATTTTTCCTAGTTTGCCAACAAACAAACAATCAAACAACCAAAGAAAAATGTAAGCTAGCATTCAAAGGAACCCGTGTAATAAAAAACAAAAGACTTTGTTTAATTGAAATCAAACATACAGGTAATCACATATACGTAATTATCTGTTTACAAACAAACAAATACTCAAACATACGAAATTACATGTAACCTTGTAAGCAAGCTAACAAAAAAAACAGGAATGTAAAAAGTGATTGTAAACAAAGAAACATGTAACCAAGCATACATGTTTACATACAAACAAATAAAAAAAGAACATAAAAGTAACGCAAACTTGAGTAAAAAGACGAAAAGAGATTTATCACGCCTGCACATTTTCAAGCATTCAAACATTCAAGCGTTCAAGCATTCAAACAAAAGCTTAATCAAAACTAAAAAGGAACAATGAATCTCAAGTGATAAGGTACATTACAAATAGTAAAACAAAACAGCCTAAAAACCTATAATATAAAATAGTGAATACACGTATGCAAACATACATGTTTTCATGTAAGTAATATAATAAGTATAGTTATAAACTAGATATCAGTAAGTTAACAGCTCAAAGAAGCACCAGAAAAACTATTTCTAACTTTCAAAGATTCATTCTTTCAAACATATTTGTTTTCAAACATTCAGAGAATATAGTAAAATAGAAATATAATAATAAATATGATAGAAAGAAAACAGGAATAAATTAAAGTCATAGTATATCATGAATTAAAACGCATAATAAACAAGGATTCAACGAAACATGTTTACGTAGCAACATGTTTTCAAACATAAAATAAATCCCCAATTAAACTTATGTTACAGGTAATAGACAGATCTAGGATAAACCTACACTTTTACAAACATACATGTTTTTTTGTTTTCAATCATACATGTAATCTAAAGATATTGAATAAAAGAGATAATAACATGATAACCAGTATTCTGACATTATATCTTTCAAGTTAACATGTTTTCGGTTTTTCATGTTTAGAAGTTAACTGCGCACAAAATACATGTCTTCAAACTTTCAAGAAAATTTTCACAAGGTCAACAATATTATGAAAGATCAAGCTGCAATACGGAAAATAAAACATACTAGAAATCAGGTAAACAAAATATCATATTTACCATGGTACATAGAAACAAGAAAACAAAGAAACAAGAATGTATGAAATCAAAAGGACAAGTATCAACCAGACAAACTAGCAATTAAACGAGCAAACAATATTTCTTGAAAAAGAAAGAAGGAAAAGGTGTAATGATAATAAAAAGAGATTCAAAAAGTAAACCATAAACAACAGTAATAATAAGTAGAAAAGAATATAAGTTCAAATGGCTCGGTGCGATAGCATACAGTACAGGTTTCATCAAAATGAATCAGGATGTAAACTCCCAAAAGAACGTAAAGCTCATACTGAATGTTAAACAACCATTAGTAAGAACATATATTGCCTTGCAACTGTATTAACAGATAGCTCAAATAATAGCTTAACTAATTATCTGAGAAGAGGAATTCAGGTAACACGAAGTCTCCTTAAAAGAAAAAGAATAAAGAATCTCAAAAAAAATGGAAGAGAGCCAAATGCAATAAGTTTGCGTACGGGTTTTCCATTTTACGGTTTATTTTGTTTTCAAACATACTTGTAAGCTAATACTATAGCTATATACCAATATATTAATGCTTTAAAAGATATAGCACATCCATACAAACATACTTGTATGCATGTTTTCAAACTTTCAAACATATTTTAAAGTAAAAGAGAACACATCGTCAGGTGAAAAGATTTGGAAAGCTCAATACAAAATAAGATAGTAAAGAAGAACAAAAAGTATGTAAGATAGATTATTGATGGGGTGGGGGAGCAGGTATCTTATACAACTATGACAGTTAAGTCTGTTCAACTATAATTAATAACAGCATCTGATACAAATTCGTGTTACGGTAGCCACAAATCATCTATGTAGCCACTTATATCTTCAATCATGAACTTTCATGGCAATAGTTCCCAATAGAAGTTTCCAGAAGGAGTTTCTTACGAAAAACCAGAATTTCTATAAGCAGAGCCTTCACAATAAGCCATGTCGCCTAGCTTTTATAACCATTCTACAGTTGGATTATATAACGCTGCAGTTCCGCCACAAGAAAAAGTACTCTGCAACTATCTTCTTTGGAACAGCGGCTTCTTGCATTACCTCCTCACCATGAAGAGTCGATAACCAGGCTGCAGCATCCTCCATATCCTGTATCATTACTTCAGTCATCATATGTTGCTAACTACTAAAGTTGATCTACCCCATTCTTAATCTAAAGTCTAGCCTCGCTACTTTTATGAAGTTTTCAACAGACGATTCCATTCTCATGGTAACTATATAGGTTTACTATCCCCACGTAGAGAATACTATCAGAATGTAGGGTAGGGGAGAAACTAATTCATATGCTCTGTACAAAGAGGATTCTAAAATACAGAAAATAATCAGGTATAGCGAACATTTTATTTGTTTTCAAACATGTTTGCAAACATGTAAATGAGATATAAATCTATAGATCAGCAATTTACATTATATAACAATCAAGTAAACTAACCTACATGTACGTGTGCTTACAAACTTTCAAACATTCAAACATTTAATGATAGCGTTCTATCAAGAATGATATAGATGGGAAAAAAACATGTATTAATGCAAGTGGGAGGCAAAGTAAAATTCTGGAAACATGTTACGAGGATAGGGTAGGGGAGAGGGCAAAATGCAACGAGAAAGGGCATGCCTTGCTGAAGACATGCCCCGTATATACTATTCTTCCTCAGAGATTTCAACAGATGGGATCTCACCAAGATAGGCCCCCATATCCTTCCTGTCTCTCCATACAAAAACATCATTGATAAAATTCATCAACTTCTCATGCTGCTCATGGATGCTATCAACAATTTGATTATAATAGTCTAAATCCTCATCTTTAGAAGTAGAGGTAAGCTGAAGGTTCAGGTCATCCAGAGCGTCGAGATGAGCATTGAGCTTGAAATACACTTGCTGATAATAACTCCTTTTCTCCATTTCCTCATGATGAGTAGATTCCAAAATCATTCTCAGCCCTTCATCCTGTTCCGAGAAGTCAACTTCTTCTAGCGGAATGAATGCAGTGGCAGCTTCATCACCAGCCAGGATGAAGAATACAACCAACCTATCTCTACCATGCCAAATGTGATGTGGGTCAGTTTGCAACCAATTCTTCACTTTGCGCACAGATGGAATGGATGAATTGAAACTAGATATTATTTTCACCATAATCTTATGTATTAATCGTCAAACAGTCTACCTTGTACTCCCTTACCTGGCTTTCCATTCATATATGGAACTCCATAATCTTCATAGAGCATCTTGCATACTGAACCACAGATTTTTCTCTCGTTAGTATCAAAATCATCTTTACTATATCTCAAGGCTATTTTCTTCAGCTGCTTGGCAATTTTCTCTAGAATTTCAATTCTTTCTGACTGCGAATCAACTGTAGAAACAGATTTGCTGATGGCAGTGATATAATAGTTGGACTGCTCAACTCTGAAATGTGCACGAAGGAAGGTGTTGATCTGGGTGATGATCTTGGTCAGTTTTGCACCATAACCTTCAGACAGAATCTTGATCTGTGTTGGTGTAACCGGCTTCTTAGCACCAAGTCTTGCTGTATTACCATTTGTTTCAATGATAAAATAGTAGGCAGTAACAGCACCCCTAGAGTTCTTGCTCTTAACCTTATAATCAAAACAAACGTCACAAAGTCCCTTTTCGTAGAGTTTCCTGATGTCGTTCTTAGCCTTGTCAAGCACTCGCTTCTTGAAATCAGAACCGTTTTTATACTGTTCTTTCTGGATAATGTTGCCCTTTTCATCCTTAATTTCTAGAAGATTGAACATCTTCTTGATATCATGAACGGTCATGAAGAAGATCTTGTCTTCCTTGTTGCGGTACTGACAGCAGAATTCATAGAAGCGTTGTGAGTACACACTCTTGAAGCTCATCTCGATATACATGTCAAAGACAGTAAATTCAGATGAGAGGTTGGTGAAGTAGGGGAGGAGTACAGGAGTAACACCCACAGTGTAGGTCTCCTGATCAGGGTGCTCATCCACATACGACAATAAACCAGCATAGATGCGGTGACCGTCTTTGGAATGAAAGACCTTCTTTGAATCAGTGATATTCTTTAATGCATTGAAGGCATAATCCAGGTTTGAGCTATGGCCGGACACACATTCAAGAAGCTGGCTACGAGTCAAGGTAAGCTGATACTTCTCTGGATGTCCATCTGGAAGATCCTTGTTCTTCTGTATACCACGAAGAATCTGCAACCAACAATTTCTCTCGACTGCAGAAAGATTGCTGATTGCCTGAGTAACATCGTTTGGCTGAGAAATAAAATAGTGTGGATTTTCTGCCAGAATCAATCCATCAACTTTCTTAGGACGCCCAGGTTTCTTCTTAGTAACCTTGCCTCCTTCATCGCCAGAAGGTATTACCTCTGCAACGACTTCCTCAATTTCTTCCTTTTTCTTCGCTTTAGCCATAGCTGTATGATTTTAATTTTGGGCACAAAAATACATAATTTCTGCGACAATCCTCTTAAAAGAGTCGTAAATTACATTTTTTTAACCTCTAAAAGACAAGACAAAATTATAAAATCTAGAAATAATGACTTCAAAAAGCAGGAGATCATTCTATAACTCATTGAAAATCAATAGGGCAATTTGAGGTCTGACCATAAAAAACATGGTATTAGATTCGGAAGTGGATGCGACAAAATTATAAATAAAAATAAGGTTTTGAATTAGTTTGCGACATAAATATAATATAGGTTGTCGTAAACAAAGTTATTTCACAGCTTATCTTTTGAGTAATCTTTTATTGTTATCATTTATAATTATATTGTTGTTCATTGAATTTGCTTAATTTATTGGTTTTCGTTAAAGTAATACTTTAATATAAGTTAGCTATCTTGTTACGACAATATTATAAATGATAATAGTTTTTATAGTAAGAAAAACCAGAATTTAAAGGCAAAAACACGCTAAGTTTATAATTTTGTCCGGGCTTGAGTTTTAAGGATTGGGATATAATTTATAAACTTTTGAATCTCTGATAGTTAAAACATAACTGCGACAAAATTATAATATTGAGAAAGGAATGATTATCAATTTTTTAACTGGCATATTGCTGCGACAAAATTATAAAGAAACAAAAAATATGGTTTTTAAAACGACTATTTAATAATTATGTCGCAAATAAAATCATAATAACTATAATTGTGTCGCATATGATGTGGCATATCATGGAGAATTCTTAAAGAATAAAGGCTGCAAAAAGAGTACTTTATTAAATGTATAGCTTGTTTTCAGGGAGATGGATGAAGAAAGGCTTTAATGAATATTCCATGTTACTGCGACAAAATTATAAGCTAAATCTAATTCTATAGGTGAAGTATTCCATGATAGAAGTTAACTTTATAATTTTGTCGCAATGTACACCAAAACTCGAAGTATAAGATAATTATAATTTTGTCGCAACGTGATTGTATTTGTTTGTTTATCAGTGTATTGAATGATTTTAATAAAGTAACTTCCAACAAAAATATAAATGCCAAATAGGGCAGGGGATTACTATGTAATATACCTGCGACAAAAAAATAAAGGAAATCAGATAAAAGTAGAACGTATTACGACTTCTTTGTATTTTTGTCGCAAATAGGTTCAATTGGTTTATTATTCTGTCGTATGATGTA
>ERZ1026903.1014-NODE-1014-length-11251-cov-4.675777_pt1 | contig 11251 bp, 10 predicted proteins | sample MGYA00380180_ERZ1026903 | MGnify/ENA primary metagenome ERZ1026903 (study PRJEB33269, sample SAMEA4719816) | human gut metagenome | biome: human-associated habitat; feature: organic feature; material: feces | place: Cameroon | collected 2013-10 ... | reverse complement strand
GCTCTTCACCAAGTGCCATGTCGACACCGCTGTTCCAGTCGCTGATGATAATTTATTTGTCGCAATCGCATGGTGTACCGGAATCCCTGCGAACATATATGCCGGTAATGAGATCAATCCGCCACCTCCGGCAATCGCATCGACAAATCCGGCAAGAAATACCAGTGGACACACGATAAGAAATTCATGTAAATTCATATGTTTCTCTCCTTCATACTCTCAAATCCATTAATTAATCTATCGCATCCATATATTCATGTCAAGTTTTCAGGAGATAATTCTTATTCTGCTCTGCTTTCGGATACATGGCGATTTACATTCTTCACCAGATCCAGTACGGTATTGATCACATAGTCTTCACCAAGCGAAGTATCGATACACATCTGATAATTACCGGACATCCCCCATATTCTTCTCGTATAGTATCTGTAATTGTCTGCACGTCTTCTGTCAGTCTGTTCAATCCTGCGTTTTGCCGCTTTTTCATCCAAACCATCTCTTTTCATTACCGTCTGAATTCTCGTCTTAAGCGGCGCACTTAAGAATATGCCGATACAATCCGGATCATCTTTTAAGATTGCATCTGCACATCTTCCAACGATGACACAGTTTCCTTTCTTAGCTGCAGACCTGATGACCTCTGCTTCTGCCTCAAAGATCTTATCCTTCGGCGGCTCATATTCATCGGAATATGCATACATTTCATGAACCAGATCATATAAGAAACTGTTCGTCATATTTTCCTCTCTTTTTGATATGTATTCCGGTGTATATCCGGTCGAACCTGCCGCAAGCTGGATGATTTCTTTGTCATAGAAGTCACAATTTAATTTCTCAGCAAGCTTTGCTCCCAGATCGCGTCCACCGCTTCCATACTGGCGTCCGATCGCAATACAGAACTGACCTGTTGTCACAGCTTCATTGTCCACAGCATCGAAAGCCTCCTCTGTCTCGTTCACAACACCAAATAACTTTTCCGGCATAAAACTCAAATAACGTCCGATCGTTCTTGCGATGAATCCAACCAGAAGTGCCGCAACAACCGTACCTTCTCTGACTCCATCCAGTCTTCCAGCCAGAACGAATGACAGAACCGCCGCGATCACTGCCATACTTACGTCAAAGCAGATCTTTGTTATACCAAATTCTGTCTTCCAGCGGAATACTACTGCACGGACAAAGGACTCTCCCGGCAGCATAACAACATCTGCCAATACTTCCATATATACTCCGACACCCAGGATCAGACAGCCGATCAGAAGATCGATCACTTTTACCGGATAAGAATGCGGATTCACAAATCCTAACAGAATCATACAGGCATCTATAAAATATCCAAAGATCAGTGATACCGGAATCTGTAGCAGATGTTCCACTTTAAAATTCTTTCCAAGCAGGATCAATTGCAACACGATCAGTAAAATACTGAAGAAAATTGTAAAGTTCCCTAATGTAAATGGATAATTCAGACTCAGTACATACGGGATAGATGAAATCGGTGAAGTTCCCAGATTCGCCTTCGTGATCAGCGCAACTCCAAGTGAATTTACAAAAAGTCCAATCAAAAAGATGATATATCTCTTTACGATGTAATTATTTTGTTTCTTTTTACTCAATTTTCTATACTCCTTTCTTATAACAACTCTTATTATCCTATCACTTTCGCCTAAAACATGTCAATACAGACATGTTTATATCAATATATTTTTATATCTGTTGGAACAAGCGCCAGATTTATGCTATACTCACCAAAGAGACTCATATTCTAAAGAACCGATTAACTATAGAAAGGATGTATCATGGAAACACTAAAATATGCAATCCTCGGATTACTGATGAAAAAAGACATGACCGGCTACGAACTGACCAAAGAGTTCAACTCAGCATTGTTCGAATTCTGGAATGCCAGCCACAGTCAGATCTATCCGAAATTAAAAGCCCTGACTAAAGAAGGTCTGATCGAATATCATATAGAAATAACAGGAACCGTACTGGAAAAGAAAGTATACACTATCACAGATGCCGGAAAAGAAGCCTTCAAAAAATGGGAAGAGACGCTCTATCCGATGCCGTCTCTTCCCAAAGATGAATTCCGTTTACAGCTTTTCTTTTCCCATCTTGCTTCCCCGGAATTCCGTATACAATTGTTGCAGGATCAGCTAAGCCAGCATCTTGACCGTCTGGACTATCTGAAAGAAGATATGGAAAAGTTTACCATTCTTCCGCCTGTAGATGACGAGCTGTTTACTGACTACCTCGTCTTAAGCGGCGGTATTGCCCGCGAGGAAGCGATGTGTGACTGGCTAAAGAACTGTATCCTGTTATGCAAAAGCAGATCTACATTATAAATTCTACTTCAATATCCTTATTTCCAGGAATCCGGTACTGCTCTTCCACGTCAGATCCCCAGCTGTCGATTCCGCCTACACCACGGACCGCTCCATAGATACAAAGTACCGTTCTTCTTTCCGGCGGCAGCTCTTCCTGATGCGTTGCATTCTCAAGCTCTTCTGCAGTATAAGGAAGACATGAAAATGCAAACGTGGAATGATTGATCTCACTGCCCGCCCGGAATGTAAGTCCACTTTGTTCTATATGACGATTCCGGTTATCCAAAACCGTACTTCTCTTCACTGTCACCCACTCGGTATCCATATGCATGCCACATTCCTGCGGAACCAGATACGGTGTAACCGGAAGACCCTCTACTTCATAAATTCCGTGAATACCCCCGGCTTTTCTATCCGGATATGTCTCACCCGATAATCCTTCATAAACGAATCCGTCTGCCTTTGTCGGCATGACAAAGCGCATACCGAATGCAGGGAGCTCCGGCATTCCCTCTTTCCCGTAATAGTGCGCTCTTACTCTGACATTTCCATCAGCAAATACCAGATACGATACCTTTACCTGTGTTGACGGAACAGTTAATGTCTCATATGTAAATATAACTTCCACACGTTCCGCAGTTTCTTTATCCGAATATTTATTATTTACCGGTGCGATCGGTTTTTCTATCTTGGTTCCGTCTATCCGTACCTGGATATCCACACATTTCTGGAACATATCGGCAGTCATCCACATACCAGCTCTAAACGGGAATCCATTTCCACGATCATTGTCTGTGGTTGCTCTCCAGAATGTCGGCTTCGGTGTGCGATACAGCCATTCCTTTCCATGCTTTACCATGGATTCCAGACCGCCTGTCTGATAAGAAAAGATCAGATGAAAGTCTTCTCCGTGTACTCCAAGTGTTACATCTCCATACACAATTCCTAATTTTCCTCTATCTGCGTAATCCATAGTAATGTCTCACCTCCTGCATTGCCGGCTTTTCCGTTCTGTCCGCAAATAAAATTCCATTTCCCGAAAATTCATAATCCGACGGCCTGTCATCAAAGTCACCGCCATAACGCAATACATCACGTCCTGTCACTTCATCCTTCACAAACAGTGCCTGATCGATATAATCCCAGATGAAGCCTCCCTGATAATCCTCATACTGATCCAGTAATCTGATATAAGATTCCATTCCTCCCAGAGAATTTCCCATATCATGCATATATTCACATAAGATAAATGGTTTCTTCGGATTATTTTCCAGATATTCTTTTATCTTCTCCGGCGGAGCATACATCTGGCTCTCCATATCAGAAATTAAATCCTCATAAGGCCGGTTCTCTGCCACGCCCTCGTAATGCACAAGTCTGTCCGGATCTTTTTCTTTATAGTAACGGTTCATCTCCACCAGGATATCACCGGCATACGATTCATTTCCAAGTGACCAGAAGAGTACCGACACATGATTCTTAAATGATTCAAAGTTCGATACTGCCCTGTCTAATGTACATCCTCTCCAGCATCCGATACTTCCCGGAACATTCCACGACGGTTCAATCACACCTTGTTTCATCCACGATCCATGTGTCTCCAGATTTGTCTCTGCCATCAGATAGATCCCCGCCTGATCACATCTGTAATACCATGAAATATGATCCGGATAATGGCAGGTTCTGACTGCATTGATATGATTGCGTCTGATACATTCGATATCCCATTTCTCATCAGCTTCGGTAATACATCTTCCGCTTCTGGCATTCCATTCATGCCGGTTTACACCATTGATGATCAGACGTTTTCCATTCAGCAGCATCTTTCCGCCTTTTAATTCTATCTTACGGAATCCAATCTGATACGGAACCACTTCTACTGTCTCGCCTTTTTCATTCTGAACTTCTATCAGAAGCTCGTACAGATACGGATCTTCATTGCTCCATGCATGTACGGATTCTTCTAATTCATAACGGAACTGGATTTCGTTGTTCACTGATCCTTCTACCGGAAGATTCTTCTGGATCACCGGGTTGTTCAGATTCTCCGTTTCATCCAGTAATACATGATTTTCATCACTATAGATATCTTTTAAAGAAACTTTTATTTTACCCTGAATATTATTTTCTTTCTTTTTCTGTGATAATCGGATATCCAGCTCCAGTTCTGCCTTTCCATCTTCCGGATGATACTTCGGACGGATCCACAGATCTTCAACATGGACTGCCGGGATTCCGTACAGGTTCACATCTCTGAAAATACCAAAAAACCGGAAGAAATCCTGGTCTTCCAGAAATGCCGCCGTACTGCGCTTATGTACTTCCACTGCCAGCAGATTATCTTTATCTTTTACATATGGGGTAATATCAAATTCCGAAACTGTAAAACTGTCTTCTGCATACCCCACGAACTCTCCGTTCACCCATACATAGAATGCCTGTTCCACACCTTCAAAACTTAAGATGATCCTCTTTCCTCTCAGTCCGTCATTCAGATCAAACTTCCGGATATAAGAACCTACCGGATTATATTCGGCCTGGCTGAACATACCTTTTCCTTTTTCTTTTCCATATCCTGCCGGTCTTCTGTAAATATGTCCTTCCCACGGATACATCGTATTGATATAATGAATCTTATCGTATCCCGCCAGTTCTATATGCTGTGGCACTTTCATTTCATCAAAATTTTTACAGTTAAACCATTTCTGATAAAAATCAGCCGGACGTTCCAATGCATTCACTGAATAGTGGAACTTCCAGATTCCATTTAACGATTGTTTTAAACGCTGATCCTGCTTCTTATAATCTTCTTTATTCTCATAAAACTTATGATCACTGTGTGCATCCAGACGATTCACACGAAATACCTGCGGATCATCCAACCATCTGATGTCTGCTTTCATTTGCCTTTTGCACCTCCATTTATTTTTCTTTCTCATCTATCAGTAAATTTTTTCCAATGCAAGGGATTTAATACCCGAGTGCTTCATTTCTATTCATCCAGAAATGAATCCCCGTCGTGGAATCCATCCATCTGTCCTCGTTAAAATCTTTGACCTCCACCCACTGTCCTTTTCTGTATACAAAATTCTCATCGACCAGCGACCAGGCTTCTTCGAATTCTTCCGTTTCATCAAAATTTTTTATCGAAAGTACCTTTGCCTTGCTGCACCGGCAGGAAGGAAGCGTTGCCGAAGTCCGTTTAGCATCTGCCGGAATCAGAAGCTGTACCACTCTGTCATTCACACATTTCTTATATCCAAGGATCGGTCCGGTCTCCGGACAGTGCATACGGAACCACTGCGTTGCTTCATCTGACTGGATGTCATCCTGCTTCGCGTGCTCCAATACAGCCCCATAAAGGTTGGCTCCTTTGATGTTGCATTCCCGCATATCACATCCACGGAATGCTGCCGTCTTCATATTTGCATTCTGAAAATTTGCACCATGCAGGGAATTGCCATCGAATAATGCATTTTCCACACTGCAGTTTTCAAAATTCACACGTTCCAGATTTACATTTTGAAAGGAACTCAATGTGAAGTCCATATTATGCAGATCTATTCCGCTTAGATCCATGTCTTTGAATTCACATTCACGAAATACCGGATGCTCTCCTGCATCTCGCGATTTCATAGCTTTCAGAAGTGTCTCTTTCGTTATCTCTTTCATAGCATTACGCCCCTTCACTCCCGTATTATCTATACAATTTGCTTTTTTTACTGATAGTTTTATTATACCGCAATTCTTAACAAAAGAAATCCCCAAAATACCATATCATCCAGTATTTTGAGGATTTTATTTTCATATTAACAAATGCAATATAATGATTTTTCAGCTGTCCGCAGATTCCTAGTTCAGGAAATCTTCATCATCAAAATAGTTGATTCTCATAGCAGCCTTTACATCTTTCAATGTCTCTGCTGCTTTCGCCTGAGCTACCCTGCTTCCTTCTTTCAGGATTTCGCATACTTCCGGAAGCTTCTGCTCCCATTCTTTTCTTCTCGCACGGATTGGTGCCAGCTCTGCCTGAAGAACCTTGTTCAGGAATTTCTTCACTTTGACATCACCCAGACCTCCACGCTGATAGTGTGCTTTCAGTTCATCCAGATTCTTATATTCCGGCCAGAATTCTTCGAAATATTCATCCTTGCAGAATGCATCCAGATAAATGAATACCGGATTGCCTTCTACCTGTCCAGGATCTTCCACGCGCAGGTGGTTCGGATCTGTGAACATGGACATTACTTTCTTCTTAACAACATCTTCTTCATCAGAAAGATAGATACAGTTTCCAAGTGATTTGCTCATCTTGGCCTTTCCATCGATACCCGGAAGTCTTAAGCATGACTTGTTAGATGGGAGTACGATCTCAGGCTCAGTCAGAGTCTCTCCATATACACTGTTAAACTTGTGAACAATCTCTTTACACTGCTCGATCATAGGCATCTGATCTTCTCCAACCGGAACTGTTGTCGCGCGGAATGCCGTAATATCTGCAGCCTGACTGATCGGATAGCAGAAGAAACCAACCGGGATACTTGCCTCAAAGTTTCTCTGCTGGATCTCAGCTTTTACCGTAGGATTTCTCTGTACTCTGGATACGGTTACCAGATTCATATAATAGAATGTTAACTCTGTCAGTTCCGGAACCATGGACTGAATAAAAATGTGACATTTCTCAGGATCGATTCCGCATGCCAGATAATCCAATGCTACGTTCATAATATTCTGACGTACCTTCTCCGGATGTTCGGCATTATCAGTCAATGCCTGCGCATCTGCGATCATAATATAAATTTCGTCATATTCTCCTGAATTCTGTAATTTTACACGTTCTTTCAAAGAACCTACATAATGCCCAACGTGAAGACGTCCTGTCGGTCGGTCACCAGTTAAAATAATCTTGCTCATCTTACTTATCTCCTTAGCATATATTTCAATAACCTGTATGGGTATACAAATTCATTGTCTCTAATTATTTTATTATAATTCTTTCTAAAGTGAGCGTCAATACAGAAAAAATGCATCATTTTACCTTTCCTGAATTTTTATCTAAATCCTTTTGGATAAAATGATGCATAACAATTTATAAATTATGCTGCCCCTCTGCTTCCGTTCTTACACGCAGCTTCAAATTCTTTCAATTTTCTTTTTGCCTCATTGCTTAGATTCTTTGGTACATCTATCTGAACAGTCACATACTGATCTCCATATCTTCCTGCATCCTTCATAGACACGATTCCTTTACCTTTTAACCGAATCTTTGTTCCGGACTGTGTTCCCGGATTAATCTTGCACACTACCCTTCCGGTAAGCGTCTGTACAACTGCTTCACCACCTAATACTGCTGTGGTAAACGGAATCATGACAGTTGAATATACATCCATATCTTTTCGTTCAAATCCTGGTCGTTTACCAACTCTCACTTTCAGCAACAGATCTCCTGCCTTGCCTCCTGAAAGTCCAGGCATTCCTTTGCCACGCAGACGGATACTTTTTCCGTCACTGATGCCGGCCGGGATATGCACTTTCAGTGATTTTCCTGCTGCATTGCTGCCCTGTGCGTCTGACAGCCGGATGACTTTATCTCCTCCAAACGCTGCCTCGTCAAATGTCACATCTATCTCAGCGGTCACATCGGAACCATCCTGACGGAAATTTCCTCCTCCGCCGAATCCATGATTTCCAAATCCATTTCCGAATCCGCTGCTTTCATAACTTCTTCCGGACGTACGTGTCCTTCCTGAGCCACTATTTCCAAATCCGCCAAATCCATGGAACCCGCTTCCGCTGCCTTCCGAGAATCCGCCGCCAAATATATTCTTCAGGATATCGTCCATATCGCCGCCTTCGAAATGATATTCATGGAAGATTCCATTCGGTCCGGTATAACTGTAAGTACCGCCGCCAGGTCCGTTTCCATAGCCATATGCTCCACTGCCGCCTGCACTGCCATCAAAAGCTGCATGGCCAAACTGATCATATAATTTCTTTTTCTCCGGATCACTCAGCACATTATAGGCTTCTGTCGCTTCCTTGAACTTTTCTTCTGCCTGTGCATTTCCGGCATTGGTATCCGGGTGGTATTTCTTGGCCAGTTTACGATATGCTCTTTTTATTGTACTCTTGTCCGCACTCCTGCTGATTCCAAGAACATCATAATAATCTCTTTTTGCCGCCATAGTTCTCCCTCCCGTCATTTATTCTATATTATTTTCTATTATCTTCATCTATGTGAACAGGATTTCGTGGAATATGTGAGCTTCTTACGTTATCCTGATTATTTTCTCTTTATGATATTGTACCCCACAGGCTTAATACCTGTGGGGTACGTTTACTGTTTTGTCGTACAGGCTAAGCTGTTACTTATCGTTTTTACAACTGCCTGGCATTTACAGCCTGTCATTAACCTTCGATTGAAATGTAATGTTTCTTCTCTTCTACCGGTTTTGCTTCTGCTTTCGGAACACTGAAGGAAAGGATTCCACTTTCATATTTCGGATGTACATCCTCTACGGTTACATGTTTTCCTACATAGAAGCTTCTGCTCATGCTGCCTGCATAACGCTCTTTTCTAATGTAGTTACCTTTCTTGTCTTCCTCATCTTTGTCCAGTCCTTTGGCTGCACTGACGGTAAGTACGCCGTCTTTCAGTTCCATCTGGATCTCATCTTTCTTAAATCCCGGCAAGTCAATGTCTATCTCATATGCATTCTCTGTCTCTTTTACATCTGTCTTCATTAAGTTCTTTGCGTGTTTTCCATACAGTTCTTTGTCAACATTCGGGAATGTTGGGAATGAAAAATCGTTCATAAAGTCATCAAATAAGTTTTCTCCAAAAATACTAGGCATCATCATAAGTCATATCTCCTTCCAAATGATAAAAATTTATAATTAGCACGATCGGAGAATTCCGAGGTGTTGTTTGCTGGAACTTCGGGATTCCGGATGTTTGAATCTTGTATGAATCGCCATGCGTTCGAAGGAAGCTACCAGTGGCAGGTTCTGTAGATGCTGTCGGCTTCATATCTTTGATTCTTTATCTCTCTTCCTTTGTTCTATCTGTACTATAGCACATATTATTAGCACTGTCAAGAGGTGAGTGCTAATTTTTTGAGATTTTTTTTGCAAACCTTGATTTGACGGGGTTTGCAACACTTTTTCTTCCTTATAATCATCACTTTTTCTTGATTTGACACCATTTTGACACCAATTTTTTATTTTTGGTGTCAGCTAATTGCTACGTTTTCCAGTCTTGTGATTTCGCTCTCAATTCTGGACATCTCACTTACATGGTTGTATACGTCCATCGTCACGTCTATGTGGGCGTGTCCCATAATATATTGGAGAACTTTTACGTCTATTCTCTTTTCTGCCATTCTGGTACAAGCCGTATGTCGCATAATGTGAGCGGATACCTTTGGTAACAATTCAGCATTTCTATGTTCAGTCTTTGCAATTTGAACTTCTTTTTTGTTATATGCGTCTACAATATTATATAAGATATTGTTTATCGCACTAGGCATGAGCGGTCTGCCGGATTTTGCCATGAAAATGAATCCTTTATAACCGTCTATCTCAACATCTTTTCCTTTTTGAAGCATAAAGTTTAATTTCTTTTGTTCTTCAAATGCTCTTTGTACATCTGATGTCATAGGGATAGTTCGGATTCCAGAATCCGTCTTTGGCGTGGAAATATGGAATTTATAGCCATCTCCTAAATCTTTATAAATCAACTGATGGTCAATACTTACCGCTTTTGTTCTGACATCTACATCTTCCCAAGTCAATCCAATCAGTTCTCCGCACCTTACACCAGTTCCTAACATGATTCTGAGCATTGGATAGTAGGTGTTGTATACTTGATTATTTTTCACAAATTCCAGCATTTTTTCCTGTTGTAAAACTGTTAAGGCAATACGTTCTTCTGCCTGTCTACCATAATCACTGATAGAAAACTTTGCCGGATTCTTGCGGATAATATCATCATCAACAGCCATTTCCAGTGCCGGATAAATCATATTGTTAATAAATTTTATTGTAGAATATGCGTATCCTGCTTTAGAAAGTTTTGAGTAAAACGATTTGATGTGTGATGGTAAAATCTGAACAACCTTGATGTTTCCAATTTCGTCTTTGACACGATTCTCCCATGTTTTCAGATAATTTGCTCTAGTGGATTCTTTCAGCTCCCTAGTAGACATATATCTTTCAAACAATTTATTAAGAGTAAGTTTTTTGATTGCTCCATCAGTTAAAATGTTATCTTCCAAGTCTTTTGCAATCTGCTTTTCCTTTTCCCTTAATTCCGGTAAATCTCTTGCATATACTGTCAGACGTTTTCCGCTTCTTATATCTGTATAACGGTAACTGTATCTACCATCTTTACGCCAGCTTTCGCCCTCTCTTAATTTTCTTCCTTTATGGTCTTTTCTGCTATTTGCCATGAGAAACATTCCTTTCTGTAATAGCCCCCTTTTTGTTCTCATGACGTGGTTATGTCTATGAATATTATACCATATATCACAAGAAACATAAATGAAAAAGGGTGTTATTCTTCCAGATATGAGAGGTAATTTTTAACTTTTTCTACCGAATAAAGAACCCTACGTCCAATCACAATTTTTGCTCCTGCCTGTTCTCCAATCTTTCTTGCAGTAGCATGACCACAAGATAACATTGCAGACAATTTATCTATATTTACCGTTATCGGCTGTGAGGTTGGTCTTTCTTTTGTTTTGTTCATCTATCAGCCCTCCTTTTACCGACCTGTATTATCGTCATTTTCTGCACACCAGTAAAAGTATCACTCTCCTTTACCATGTGCTTTTTACTAGCAATCAGACGGCTTCGGCAAGCTCCGCTGGTATCTCAACCATTCCCATTCCTGTGGGCTGAACCGTGTCATACGGGTGTAT
>ERZ1026903.1006-NODE-1006-length-11324-cov-146.109681_pt1 | contig 11324 bp, 16 predicted proteins | sample MGYA00380180_ERZ1026903 | MGnify/ENA primary metagenome ERZ1026903 (study PRJEB33269, sample SAMEA4719816) | human gut metagenome | biome: human-associated habitat; feature: organic feature; material: feces | place: Cameroon | collected 2013-10 ... | reverse complement strand
TGGCATCAGGATGCTGCTTCTGGATCTTCCAGCAGGCATAAGCAATACATGGAGCGGTATTGCGAGCCTCCGGCTCTGCTAAAATGTTATCTACTGGCATGTCAGGGATTTGCTCCTTGACAATGCTGATATATTTCTCGTTTGTCACTACCCACATGTTCTCAACAGGACAGATTGGCTTCAATCTATCTACTGTCAACTGAATGAGGGAACGGCCGACACCCATCACGTCAATGAACTGCTTTGGGTAATCGGGGGTTGACATTGGCCAGAAGCGGCTGCCAACGCCGCCGGCCATGATTATGATTTGTATGTCGTGCATAAATTTTGTTCTTTAATATTAAAGATTTTCTAAAATCATCCCGTCCTTCTTTACCATTAAAGAAGGCTCCACCTTTCTCACCAAGCCTCTCTTCCCTCAGGGACGAGAGGATGTAACCGCTTCGCTATAAGGTTGGCGGACCATCAAAGGTCTTCGCCATATTGTGCGGGATGTGACCGCATAAATTAAATTCCGATCTTTTGTGATAAGGACTCTAATTTCATTAATTTATATATCATGAAAATAAGAACCCCAGAGCATAATACACAAAATAGATGATAATACAACATAGATATGCTATCTTTCAAAAATAAGGTAACTAATAAACCTATTAGGACGAAACATATTAATGAAAAATCAAGCCATCTGAAAATCTTCAAATGATGTTTCCAAAACTCGTAATTCCTGAGAAGATGTGAATTTGGCTTATACATATTAATATAGAAATCACCAGACACCTCAGATAATAAAAATATATCTAAACTATGATTATTATATTTATAGGAGATATTCGATAGAAATTCTCTTATACAATCAGAAAAGAAATCAGCATGATTTTCATCAAAGCCTATATAAGGTAAAATGTTATTTCGCTTTTCATTTAAACAATACCAAATATCATTGATGATTTCACACCAATTATCTAACTGTTCTGAAGAATAATGTTCTACAGGATAATTTGTTCCCGACATTGTTAGAGGATTCGCTTCTTTAGAAAGAATCTCTAGATTTTTCTTAAACCTTTGTACATCTTCATTATCAACATTATTTTTATGAAATTCATAACACATTGAAATTGCTTGGGTAAATTTCAAATAAAAGCAAAACTTATCCATAAAAGGTTTCATCTTCCCATAGAACCTTTGAGTCACAACACCTACTGTTTGTTGACCTTCAATAAAAATCAATAGGAAACCTCCTGTTAATAATGCCGTAAGTATAGTTATTATATCACTCATCATTGGTATATCTCTAATACAGCATTCCCACTATATTACAAGTGGTTACACCTATCGTTTTTTGAAAATAATATGTTTACTAAATGATAAATCAACGACATGCTATTCTTTTTTGAGAGTATTACACTTCAGCTCTTTACTGATTACCTTACCCATTGATTTCTCAATATCGAAGAAGGTCATAGGGGCGTTATAATCTATCTCAGAAATCGCATTATCCATATCATTCACGGCATAACCGATCCATTCTACAGATTCTTCCAAGTCTTTCATATCAATTCGAGAATAGGTTTCCTCGAAACGGTCGAGGAAGAAGGATACCACTTTGGGATGCTTCGCCAAGTATTGGTGAAAGGTCTTGCAGACCTGGGCTTGACCTTTGTAGTTGAGTTTACGGATGTCTTCAAACATCGGCATAGCACAGGAATAGGACTTGACGGAAGAAACCTTCTTTCCCATCTTCTTGCGTACTTCCTTTGCCTCTGGTATCGTTTCGTCGTAAACGTCTTGAAACTCTTCTGGGAGCATCGAGAGCATTCGCTCTAAAAATTCTTTATCTGCCATAAGAAACTTATTTGTATAAATCTACATTGATATCGAATGGACTATCAAAGTCCTTCAGCATGGCATGCTTTGTATCTTTTTCTGAGAGATTGGCATGTTCAGTTGGGATTTTCCAATCGATACCGAGGCTATCATCAAGGATAGAAATACCTCCATCAGCTTCTGGATGATAGAAGTTATCACACTTGTATTGGAAGACGGCTGTTTCTGAGAGGACTGCGAAGCCATGGGCAAAGCCCTTAGGGATGAAGAACTGGACATGATTGTCTTCTGTCAGCTCTACTGCCACATGTTTGCCATAGGTTGGTGATCCTTTGCGGATATCTACTGCTACATCGAGTACTCTACCTTTTACGCAGCGTACCAGCTTACTCTGAGTATATGGTGGGCGCTGGAAGTGCAAGCCTCGCATCACGCCATAGCTGCTCATAGACTCGTTGTCCTGGCAGAAGTGAACACTGTGTCCCAGGATTGGGGCAACCTTCTCTTCAAACTCTCGCTCGCTGAAACTCTCGAAGAAGTAGCCACGAGAGTCGCGGAAGAGGCGTGGCTCAATTATGAGCACGTCTTCTATTTCTGTTTTGATTATATTCATTGATTTATCTTTTGTTCTTAAAAATAAGAATTTCTAAAATCATCCCGTCCTTCTTTACCATTAAAGAAGGCTCCACCTTTCTCACCAAGCCTCTCTTTCCTCAGGAACGAGAGGATGTAGCTGGCTACGCTATAGCCTCCGCCAGAGTTTTGGTATCGTCAGCGGAGCCTGTGCCCACAAGGGGCTGCCGATGATTAATAACGCAATAGAATTGCGATTGTTTGTCGGCTGGCGCATCATTAAGCCTCTATCAGTCTTCCACTATCGCGCAAACGTTTCTTGAATCCTTGCATAACAGTTTCTGCCCATTCTTCGAAATTGTCTTTCATCTCTAGCTTCTGCTTATCATCAAAAGTAGAATAGGCAATCTGCTGTTCTATATATTTCTGAGCTGTCTCCTTAGCTAGGTCAAGCTCCTTATCCGACACTTTGCCATTTGTTAGCTTCTCGCCTAATTGGGCATAGAAGTAGCCATCACAAAAGGCTGTGCAATATTCTTTTGGCATCATAATATTTTCTTCTTGTAATAAGTTTAAAGATTTTCCATATAATCACCTCACCATTATTTTTGCAACATTTTTTATCAATCATCTGATTCTTCAGCGTTCTTCACCATCCAATCATCATAATGCAATAAATAGGCAGAATCCCTTACATTATTCCATATTTCTTTATCTAGCCCCCAAAAAAGTTGATAAGTAGTAGTTTTACGCTTATTTGAAAAACTATCTTTATCATTGACTCTTTTTTTTCGAGTAAACAATGATATAAAATCTCCTTTTTTTACCTCTTTTGCATTAAAGAAATATACATGCCGAGAAAGATTGCTTAATATTCCATTATTGGAATAAGTATTATCAAACAAAAGATAATGAGAAAGATTACAATCTTCCATTACTTCCATTAGGACACGTTCATTCTCCATTCCTAATCTATCTATTCTATTTATTCTTACCTTCATAAACAAATTCTATTTATTAGGTTGATCTTCGTCTTGTGTTGATTTATTCAACAACTTAAAGTACTCCATAAGATTACTTTTAGTAAATGAATAGTTATCTGTCGAAGTAAAATAAGGCCTGAAAAGTTTCAATAAAACTGGATTTATACCTCCTACCATAATGGTATCAAAATCATCATCACTTACTTGGCGGAAAATCAGTAATTTCATTGAAGACAACAACACCAAACAAGCAAATAAATACATTTTAAGTTCTTCTTTTTGGTCAAAACACTTAAGCAATGCAACCAAAGACAAAGGCTGATTTATCGCTTTTTCTCTATATAGGTCAAATGCATAAATAAGTTGTAAAGAAAGATATGAGGTATTATTCAAGAATGTTTTGACAAATTTCTCATCAGGTTCAAATTCATCTTCATTACTATTAATAGAAGCTGTTTTGGAAAGATTTGTCAATTTTTCTCCCATATCATCTATCTTCTGGCTATTCTTGTGGAATTCTTGTTGTATATGATTATCCAAATTATCTAGTAGCTCTTGAATTTTTTCTATAGTTTTCTGTTGTGAGTCATTATATGAAGAGGATAGGCTTTCAACGTTTGTTGCAGTATTTTTCATCTCATTTAAAGAAACATCTATCTTCTCCTTTACTTCACTTGGCAAATCAATCAAAACATCTTTCACTTTATTCAAAGATTCATTTGATGCTGCTGTAATAAATATTGCTAAAACAGATAAAATCATAGAAGACAATGTTGATGCAAAGGATATATAGTTCATTATATTCTGAGCATCAATATTATTGACTACTATACAAGTTATCAATTCTACAATTAAGAAAATACTAATACCACTTATATACCATAAATGAATACTTTTGCTTGTCCCATTGACAGGTCTGTGTTTCATTCCTATATAGAACAAAGCTATAAGAGCTAATAATACCGATATTAACTTTGCAAAATCTGAATTAAATAGTTCTACCATACAATATAAATTTGTAGTGAATTCATACTATCATTTATCTTCCTCCAGTAATCTTATCTCATTTATAATGATAACATAAGACCGTTTTGTAATCATGAAAATAATCAATGCGATTTCTGCAAATAGGGTATAGTATATGAATTCTAATGCTATATGCCCCACATGGCATATAGAATGAATATATGAAACTCCCTTAAGAATTTGCGGAATAGACATATGAGACATAAAAAACGAACCTATTGCAAACAACACTAATGGTATCAATACAAATATAGCATTTGTTGTCTCTTGAAATATCTGTATACGTTCTTTATCATGCCTTGTCTTTCTTTTTGCAAAGACCCATGATATATAGACTGAAAGAATCGTTGCAAAAATAGGGACAAAACTTGTCAAAGAAGAATTAATCAATCCATCTATGCTATCTTTTTGACTATCGTCTATTAATAATGCCATGAACATTCCTATCAAAATCGGAACAATGAAAAATACTGTTTTATAGTCTTTTATGCTCCGATAGAAATCCACAAACAATCGTTTTGGATAAATGATATTTATATCTATCATGCTATTACGGTTTTAAGTTCTTGATTATCATTTATAAATTTAAGCACAGAACTTTTTAAAGACTCAAAGGATGGGTATCCTCTTTCGTCAATAGTAACATCAATTAAATAATAAGGACGAATCAAAGAATTATTCTTATCATCTAGATAAATTGTTCGCTCTTTCATCTGCCCATTAATCTTGGCATCAGTTACTACACTTCTGTCACTTGCAACTATATCACCAAGAATACCATCTGTAGTCGTAAACAATTGCTTTTCATCCATGATAGCCTTAGCAACATTAGGTTTAGAGATACCGCCTTGAAAATTTACCGTCATTGTGATAGATGTATCCACACCTAACTCTTTCATCATATAACGATCAGCTATGTCCTTTGGAACTTTTCGTAGCCTAAATGTCATAGATTTCAGCCTACCGCTTTTGAGGGCATTCACATACTCCTTGGTTACATAGTTCTCACGGTCTATCATGAACCCTTTAGATTCATTATCTGCAATTTTATTTTTCAGGTAGGCTTGAAAGATTGTAACAAACAACGTGGCTATGCTTTCATTATCCGTACGTTCAAATATCATATAGCCAACATCTCCGGCTTTCGGTATTTTCACCAAGAAGAAAAACGGTTTTATCACGGCAGCATTCTTATCATCAGCTTCAAACAATGGGGCTGTAGGATTATCTTTATTTACAACTTCTATTTTCTTTCCGTAGAGTCCTGTTTCTATTACTCCATAAACACAGCGTAAATCGTCATTGACTCCCCAAAAAGGATATTTACCATTAGCTTTTGGCACTCGAACCGTCCGTTTCTCTGATGGAACATCTCCAGTTTGACTATTATGTATAAAATCAATGAAGTCTTTTTTCATCATTTCATACAAATCGATACCTTCAGCAAAGGAATATTTCTCTTTGGCTCGTTTTTCACGAATGGAATAAGTAAATACTTCTATTGTTTCAGTTCCCATATATTATAATAAGGAATTATTATAAGGGTAAACTCTTCTCATAACAGTATAATTGCAATTCAGAATTTACCCGAAATTTATCAAAGAATCTTATTTTTCTAATTTGTTCCCCACCGCAGTATCGCTCTGTGCTTGTCGCCACTCGAATGGGGGATATTGCGGTTGTTAAGCGACAACCGTAAAACGCTATACTATTTTATCTCTACCAACCAAAAATATCTTGATGAGTACCTGTATCTACAAGTAACAAAATCAATTCCTTGTCATTTTGCTTCCATACTAAAAGCCAATCAGGGGTAAGATGACATTCCATACATCCCTTGTAATTACCCTTTAAAGGATGTGGTTTATACTCTTTTGGAAGAGACCCAGTTTCTGCCAATATGGTGATTGCTGTTCGAAACAATTCTTCGTCACAACCACGCTTCATACATTTTCTGTATGACTTTTTGAACAATGTGGAATACTTAACTGTATATTTCATCATTCCGCAAGACTCTTCATTAATTCATCCAAATCATTAGTTGCAAAGAGTTTTTCATTCTTTGCAGCTTCTAATGCCTTGTCTAATCTACAAGCCTTAGGGGCTTTTTGTTTTTTGGCAACCCACCCGAATTTCTTAATCAATGACTTGAAAAGAGAAATATCGGTTGCAGGGACATCTAATGTATATGTAGCTGTATTCATAATTGTATCTCCTTTTTTTAGTGCAAATATAAGGGTTTTTGATGAAACTACCAAATTTTTAGAGGAGTTTTTGCTTCTGGCTCTAATCTTGCACAGATTTACACTGATTTTTGACCTGCTCAGTCTGAGGTGTTAAATCTCACGCAGATTGCGCTGATGACGCAGATATTTGACCTATTTGGTTTGATGAGTAATCTTATCTTCTATATAGATGAACGACTGGGGAACCTTGAAATTAGGAATCAAAGACTCGGGATTAATCCCTTCTTCATATTCCTTGCACTCCTTTATCTTCAATGCTACAGCCTTCTCCCTTCCCTTGTAGTATTTATCAAAGAACTTCCGGGTAACACCGGACTGCTTTCTGGTTTTTTTCCAGATATTCCCTGGAGTATCACAAAGGATTTCGTCTATATTAAATTCACCTACTATCTTACTGATGGGACGGCTGGCGTAAATATATACGGTATCTACCTTTTGCTTGAAGAGAATCTTGCGGTATTCATATTGCTTCTCACCCGAAAAGATCTTCTCTACAAACTCTGGTTTAATCGACAATATAACGTTCATTAATTTCTCCTAATTCTAATAATTTGTCAAACTGCGCATCGGTTAATCTGAAGAAGCCCCAATAGTTTGGACATAGACCAACTTGCTCTTTCATCACTTTATTGATGACCTTCTTGGTGAAGGCTATGTTGTACACCATCTTGACCACCGTGAAGTAGTTCTTTGTGCGATACCAGCCTCTCAATTCTTTCTCGCTAAAAACAGAATAGCGATTGGTATATCTTACGAAATCATCCTCGTTGGCAAAGTCTGTGATTGTCTTAACTTCGCAAACTGTGCAAACAGAGGTACAGACACTACGGTAAGCAGCAGAACCCTTGTAATCGTTGGTGCGATAGATAATGAGTTTATCACCCTTCTTTAAATACTTAACCCCACCCATCCAACAGACATATATCTTATAAATACTGTTGGTCTCCGATACATCCTGTATGAGGTCATACTTCTGTTCTGTTTTCAAAATGGAGTCCGGGAACAGTTTGGTATGATATTCCGGATTGATGGAGAGTACATACTTGCCGGAACCTGCCTTTCGGACAAACGGATAGTCTAGCATCAGGTCGTTGACTTGTACTCTCATGTCCTTGACCAATACATACTCGCTACTACCATCTTTGTGATTTTTGTCTGCTATATGAGAGAAACCGAATTTCTCGAACATCGTTACCAACTTCTGCAATTCCTTTGTCGGGAACATGGTGACATAGATTTCATCAACATCCTCAGCAATTGCCTTATCCATGATTTTCTTCATGAATCGCTCACCACGTGTGGTATGTCGGTCTTCATTGTCCACCTTGAAGGTACCCACCTTCAGGCGTTTCTTGGCAGGAAGTACTGGTGTCAGGTCTGAAAGTTCCTCTTCCTCTATCTTCAAATAAAGAAAGTCTTTCAACTCGTTATCTACATAATAGCAATAAGCTGTGGCTCCTGCTGCAGCCTTCTTGTTATACCATTCATTAAACTCCGGATAGCTGGCTCTCAATGAATCGAAAAAGGAATCATTGAGATCGATATCTGAAAATCGTTGTACCTGTAAGTCCATAGGTCTACTTTCTTGATTGTTCCTTATCTTGTTTGTTAACTCGTCAGCAGGTTTCTCCACCGCTTTCTGTTCTGCCTGGCTGGCATTGGGCGCAATGAGATTGTTACCTCCGTGAATATTGAAGATGACATGAGGATCCTGGCACTCCTTGATTTGATCGATGAGGCCATGATACTCCTTGGACATCATCTTGCGTAGCAGACATTGCACTCGGGAGACGTCGGCAAAGTGATTCTCATTCATGAACTCCTGTGCCTTCTGTATCATGTACAAATTTTTATCCTCCATACTAAATTAACCATCTAGAATCAATAAAAGCCAATTTTCAGCAGCAATTGACCATAATCCGCAAGTTTTGCGAGTTGAAAATTCTATAGTTGTACGACTGTAAAGCTACAGTTGTACGACTATACATGCTATAGTTGTACAACTCTGGAGTTATAGTCGTACAACTATAGGGGTCATAGTCGTACGACTATAGATTTTCAAGAGACCAAGTATATTTTTCAATTTTTATACACTGCTGATTATCAGAAACTTACCAAGCCTCAACATAATTTCAATTCTACAAATTGAATTTGGATTCATTGAAAATTCTGAAATTATGGAGTGCGTAAAAGTACCTTTTGTCAGTATTTTTCCTCACGCTACTTCATTGGTGATCATTTCCACTTATACCAAGCTTCATTGATATACTTGCGGATATTACTGATGCCTGTAGTAACCTGAGGAGCCAAGGGCTGTAAGACTTCGATGAACTCCTGCTTCACCATAATATATTGGTCAACCTTTACGTCTGTATCATTCACCATATCCATCACCACCTGAGCCAATTCCTTGGCATTGGTGCATGCAGAGAGCTTGGCTACATATTCTGCTAATGCTTCCACATTATTAATATATAAGGAGAGACGGGTTGTTTCGGGTGAGAGAACAGGCTCTTGACTTGTGGTCTTCGCCTTCATCATCTCCTCCATGTACTTGTCGCCATAAAAGTTTTGCTCAGCCTTGATAGCATTTGGCAGAATCTGGTTGTTACCGCCAGAGATATTAAAGACGATATTTGCCTTATTATTATCTTCCATTGCTATGATTTTTATTAAAAGTGAACGTATAGTGAATGAGTAGTAAACAGATGGTGAACGTCAGTGAAGGCATTTGTTTTCGCCTCGCCAATGTTGTATCTTTGCAACGTCAATCAGAACAAACGGGATTGCTAATCTCTTTGAGCTGACGATGACATAACTTTAGTATTAATCTTTTAAATGTTTTAAATTATGAGTAAGAGTTACAAAGTTTCAAAGAAGACCATGAACATGGGTGAGAAGAAGGGACAAACAGTTTATTCTGTTAGACCTTACAGTTACGGTACCTTGACCACCGAGGAGGTTGCTAACCAAATCGCAGTGGAGTCTACTGCTACTCCTGCAGACGTAAAGGCAGTGCTCGACCGCTATGCCTACTACGTGAAGGAGAACCTGAAGAAGGGTTACGACATCGAGTTGCTTGGATTCGGCAAGCTCTTCATCCGCTTCATTACCGGCAAAGCCGTAGAAGATGAGAATAAGGCGAATGCCAAACTCGTCAAGAGTCTTGTTCCTGCCTTCCGTCCTTCGTTCACTAAGTTGAAGAATGGTTCTCGTATCTACAACCTGCTTCCTGTGTCTATCGAACTCGTCAAGTATGGTGATGAGAAGAAGGACAACCCTACTGGCGGTACTACCGATGAGGACAAGAAGCCTACTACAGGGGACTCAACGAATGGCGGTGAGAACGCTGGTGGTAGTGAGAACACCGGTGGTAGTGAGAACACGGGCGGTACCGGTTCTGAGAACGGAGACAGCTCTGATGTTACAATCTAAACCGTATTGTTAAACCCTTTCAATTGATCCCTCATGATGAATGATTCTAATGGTTCCAAGAAAATTTCTTGGGTGCAAGTTGTGAATGCCATCGTGCAAGCTCTGATTGCTGCACTCACGGCATTGGGAGTAAGCTCCTGTGCAAACTATGTCAGTTAATAGTTAACAGTTTATAGTTTAAAGAGCCTATTATGATTAAAGATACATTTCCTATGAACATCGGGGAGGAGAAGGTACGCTCTGAGCGTACACTCCTCGCCGGAGTTGAAGACGGCAAGAACATGATGTCTGCCGACTCTGTGAGATTTCTGGTGCTGCATTGCTCGGCTACCCGTCGCAATCAGGACTATAGTGTGGAACAGCTGAGACGTGACCATAAGGCCCGTGGGTTTTATGATATCGGCTACCACTTCTACATCCGAAAGGATGGTACGATGACGCAGCATCGCAAGCTGCTGGAGGTTGGTGCTCATGCCCGACCTTATAATAGATGCTCTATCGGCATCTGCTATGAGGGAGGGCTTGATGAGAAAGGCAAGCCTTGCAACACCATGACGGCAGAACAGGAAAAGAGACTCGTGGATCTTTTCAGGAATCTGAAGATTCTCTTTCCGAAAGCGAAGATTGTGGGGCATCGGGATTTGCCTGGGACTACTCCCAAAGAGTGTCCGTGTTTGGATGCTGGCAGCTGGGCTGCTCATCACCACCTTGATTAACTCTTTTATTTACTCCTTCTGGTTGGTATATGAAACTGGCCGGAGGGAGTTTTTTCGTCTTCAACCATACTAGTATAAATCTACATTGATATCGAAAGGAGAATCGAAGTCCTTCAGCATCGCATGCTTTGTATCTTTCTCTGAGAGATTAGCATGCTCAGTTGGGATTTTCCAATCGATACCGAGGGTATCATCAAGGATACTGATGCCTCCATCTGCCTCTGGATGATAGAAGTTATCACACTTGTATTGGAAGACGGCTGTCTCTGAGAGAACTGCGAAGCCATGGGCAAAGCCCTTTGGAATGAAGAACTGGACATGGTTGTCTTCTGTCAGTTCTACAGCCACATGCTTGCCATAAGTAGGGGAGCCTTTGCGAATATCTACTGCTACATCAAGCACTCTGCCTTTTACGCAACGTACCAATTTGCTTTGAGTATAAGGTGGGCGCTGGAAGTGCAGGCCTCGCATCACGCCATAGCTGCTCATAGACTCGTTGTCTTGGCAGAAGTGAACAC
>ERZ1026903.1003-NODE-1003-length-11374-cov-26.063698_pt1 | contig 11374 bp, 10 predicted proteins | sample MGYA00380180_ERZ1026903 | MGnify/ENA primary metagenome ERZ1026903 (study PRJEB33269, sample SAMEA4719816) | human gut metagenome | biome: human-associated habitat; feature: organic feature; material: feces | place: Cameroon | collected 2013-10 ... | reverse complement strand
GGTATAGTTTGTTTTTTATCATAATTATCACGAAGTAAGCTAACAGAGCCAAATTAATAAAAAATGAGGAAAATTTCTTTTATTTTTAACTTAATATAAACATTTATTAAAGTAAGTTTAAAACTCTAAATTTAAAGATAGCAATCTATTTTTTAAGTCATTCATTATATTAATTTCCTCTTCAATTGTATCAGCATTATAAGTTACTGAAAATCTTAAGAAAGATCCACAATCATCCCAAGGAACTGTAGATATTAATGCATTTGATAAAAGATATAAGGTAGCATCTTCTGCTGTTTTAAATTTAATTCCATCCTTTACACCTTTAGGAATAGGGACATAAATATAAAATCCAGCTTTAGGTTTTTTTGCTTCAAAGCCAATTTCTTTTAATGTTTCAGTTAAAAGATTAAGTCTTCTAGAATATCTTTCTCTGTTAATATCAACTAAATGATAATTATCAAGTGCAAATACACCTGCTTTTTGTATAGCTCTAAATTGTCCAGAATCTGTATGGGATTTTACCGAAGAGAATAGTTTTATAAACTTCTCAGAGCCAACTACAAAAGCAAGTCTCCAACCAGTCATATTGAATGATTTAGACATAGAGTGTATTTCTACACAAACATCTAAAGCACCGTCAACAGATAATATGCTAAGAGGTTTATATCCATCATAAGTTAGATGACCATATGCTAAATCTGATACAACTAAGATATTATTTTTCTTAGCGAAATCTACAATATCTTTATAAAATTCATAAGTTGCAACTTGGCCTGTAGGGTTATTAGGGTAGTTTACATAAATCATTTTAGCTCTTTTTAAAATATCATTAGGAATGCTATTTAAATCCATATAGAAGTTATTTTCTTTGCAAAGAGGAATGTTATAGATTTCTCCTCCTAAAAGCTTCGTATAAGTTCCTAAAGTTGGATAGGCAGGTGATGGCATTATACATATATCACCGGGATTAATAAAACATATTGGTATCATAGCAAGTATAGATTTAGATCCTATTCCGTGCATTACATTAGATATAGTAAGATTTTCTATACCATATACATTATTTAAATATCTACAAACTGCTTCTTGAAATTCTTCGATTCCATTATCAGCATAATACCTATTTTCTGGCTTTCTACATTCATTATTTAACACATCACATATAAGTTCATCAGCCATTTTATCAGGTTCTCCTACACCCATATCAATAAGTTTAATATTTGGATTTTTCTTTATAGTTTCATGAGTTAATTGTTTAATCTTTTCAAATTTATAAAGTTTTTTAGGGGCATTAAAGAAAGAAGAGCCTCCTAATGAATTAGCAATTAAATTGTCCAAAAAACCCATTGTCATACCTCCAAAATAAATAGTATAGTATATACTATTTATTGGTTATATGTTTGGGAACTGAATCTAGAATATTAATATAAAACGTATATAAGTGTAAAATTTTAAAATATGCTATAAAGTAATTATTTACAAGTTTAAAAAAATATATAAAGGAAAAACTATGTTTATACATAAGAAAGGGTGATAATTTTGGATAAATCAAAAGCAAGAAGAGATAATAAAAATCAATCAATACAAAATATAGTAAATCATTCTCAAGGAGATAAAGATCTTGTATCAAATCTTGAGCAAGTTCAAGTTGTAAACAGTAAAGGAAATAGTAAAAAAGATAATAGTCTTCCTAAAAATAACATGATTTAAATATATAAAGAGTGTCCTTTAAACAGACACTCTTTATATTTATAAACTAAAGTAAGAACTTTCTACAAAAAAAATCATATAATTATACAAGAAGGGTATTGTCTACTTTTCTTCTAAAAAGGAGGTTTTTGTATTGTCAAGTTCAAGTAATAAAAAGCGTACAATAGGCGAAAAGAACTTAGACTATAGAAAAATATTTCTAGGAGTAGATGTTAAATTCAAACTAGAAAATGGTAAAAAACTTATACCTATTGGATTTGATAATGGAGCAACAACACCAGCTCTAAAATGCGTATTTGACGAGGTATATAATAATTTATTAATATATGGCTCGATAGGTAGAGGTCAAGGTCCAAAAGGCGAACTATCAACAAGAAAATATGAAGAGTCTAGAGATAAAGTGTTAAAATTTTTTAATTTACAAGACACAAATACTCATACAGTTATATATACAAAGACTACAACTGAATCTTTAAATATCTTAGCTAATATACTAATAAAAAATAAAAATGATAAAGTACTAACAACTAGAATGGAACATCATGCAAATGACCTTCCTTGGAGGAAAAATGCTACGGTTGAATATGTAGATGTAGATGAATTAGGAAGGATAAAAATAGAAGATATAGAAAATAAACTAAAAAAAGAAAATGGGAATATAAAAATAGTTAGTGTAACTGGTGCATCTAATGTAACAGGGTATATAAATCCAATACACGAAATAGCAAGACTTGCACATAAATATGGAGCAATAATTGTAGTAGATGGAGCTCAATTAGTTGCACATAAAGAAGTTGATATGAAAGGTAAAGATCCTTCAGAGCAAATAGACTTTTTAGTATTTTCAGCGCATAAAATATATGCACCATTTGGAAGTGGTGTAATAGTTGGTCTTATAAAAGATCTAGATGTTAAAGAACCTTTTGTAAAAGGTGGAGGATGTGTAGATTACGTATTTGATGACAACGTAATTTGGAGTGAGCCACCAAGTTTACATGAAGCTGGAAGTCCAAATTTTATAGGAGCAATGGCTATGGTTAGAGCATTAGAAGAATTAAAAAAAATAGGATTTGAAAATATATATAATCATGAAAGAAAAATTAAGGACTACTTGATTGAAGAAATGAAAAAAATTGATAATGTAATAATATATGGAGATACTGAAAATACTGAAGATAGATTAGGTGTTATATCTTTTAATATAAAGAACAAAGATTGTTATAAAGTAGCTGATATATTTGCAAAAGAAAGTGCAGTATCGCTAAGAGCAGGTAAGTTTTGTGCACATCCATATGTAGCAAGATTATTAAAAGTAAGTAATAGTTACGAAGAATATGAGAAAAATCTAGATGATGCTGATTTTGGCATGGTTAGGCTAAGTATAGGATTGTATAATACAATGGAGGAAGCAAAAATATTTATAGACGAGTTAAAGAGAATTGCATTGGATATATATTGAAAAAAGTAGCCAAAATTATGGCTACTTTTTTTATAAAATAAAAATAAAAAATTTTATAGGAAAGTGTTTACAGAATGATAGTAAACGATTACTATATAGATATAAGGTTATAGTAATCGTTTACTATAATGGTTATAAAAAGTATATAGATTAAAAAAGGGTTTATTTACTCTTATAAATTTAATAAAAAATATATTTAATCAAAGGAGTATTGAGATGATAAATAAGTTAAAAGCAGATTTTAAAAGAATATTTGAAAGAGAAAGTGAAGAAGTATTTTTCTCACCAGGTAGAGTTAATTTAATAGGAGAGCATACAGACTATAATGGAGGTCATGTATTCCCTTGTGCTCTATCATTTGGTACTTATGGAGTAGTAGCGAAAAGAAATGATAAAAATGTTAGAATGTATTCTTTAAACTTTGAAGATATAGGAATAGTAGAATTTAACCTAGATTCTATGGAATATAATGAAACACATGATTGGGTTAATTATCCAAAAGGTGTAGCAAAAGTTATACAAGATAAAGGCAATAACATAGAACATGGTCTTGATATATTAGTATATGGAAACATACCAAATGGAGCAGGTCTTTCATCTTCGGCATCACTTGAATTATTAATGGCAGTTATATTAAATGATACATTTAACTTTGGAATAGATACAGTAGATATGGTTAAATACTCTCAAGAAGCTGAAAATAAATTTATAGGTGTCAACTGTGGTATAATGGATCAATTTGCAATAGGTATGGGAAAAGATAGATGTGCAATATTACTTGACTGTAATACATTAAACTATAGATATAGTGAAATAAATATGGAAGGATACTCTATAGTTATAGGAAACACTAATAAAAGAAGAGGTCTAGCAGACTCTAAATATAATGAGAGAAGAAGTGAATGTGAAAGAGCATTATCTAATCTTCAATCTAAACTAAATATAAAGTCATTAGGTGAATTAAGTGAAGAAGAATTTGAAACTAATAAAGAATTAATAGAAAATGAAATAGATAGAAAAAGAGCAAAACATGCTGTATATGAAAATCAAAGAACATTAAAGGCTGTTAAAGCATTAGAAGATAACAACTTAGAATTATTTGGACAATTAATGGTTGGTTCTCACGTTTCTTTAAGAGATGATTATGAAGTTACGGGAATAGAATTAGATACATTAGTTAGTTTAGCACTTAAGCAAGATGGTGTAATAGGTTCTCGTATGACAGGTGCAGGATTTGGGGGATGTACAGTAAGTATAGTTAGAAATGAAAGTGTAGGAAACTTCATAGAAAATGTAACTAAAGGATATGAAGAAGTAATTGGATATGAACCAACATTCTATGTTGCTAGCATATCAAACGGAACTAGAAAAATAGGATAAATATAACTTATTAGGAGGAGATATAAATGTCAGTATTAGTTTGTGGTGGAGCAGGATATATAGGAAGTCATACAGTACACCAACTTATAAAAAATGGTGAAGATGTTATAATAGTAGATAATTTACAAACAGGTCATATGGATGCAGTTCATAAAGATGCAAAGTTTTGTAAGGGTGATATAAGAGATAAAGATTTTTTAAGAAGTGTATTTAAAGAAAATGATATAGAAGCAGTTATACATTTTGCTGCAAACTCTTTAGTTGGGGTGAGTATGACTGATCCTTTAAGTTACTTTGATAATAACGTATATGGAACACAGGTACTACTTGAAGTTATGGTTGAATTTGATGTTAAAAAAATAGTATTTTCATCAACAGCAGCAGTATATGGTGAGCCAAAGCAAATACCAATACTTGAAACAGATGTAACTAATCCAACTAACACTTACGGTGAAACTAAGTTAGCTATGGAAAAAATGATGAAATGGACTGATTTTGCTCATGGCATGAAGTATGTATCTCTTAGATACTTTAATGTTGCTGGAGCATTAGAAGGTGGATTTATAGGAGAAGACCATACTCCAGAAACTCATCTTATACCGCTTATACTTCAAGTTCCACTTAAGAAAAGAGAGTACATAACTGTATTTGGGGATGATTATGATACTCATGATGGTACTTGTATAAGAGACTATATACATGTTATAGACCTAGCTAATGCTCATATAAAAGCACTTAACTATTTAAGAGAAGGAAATGAAAGTAACATATTTAATTTAGGTAGTGGAAATGGATTCACTGTAAAAGAAATGATAGAAGCTGCTAAAGAAGCTACAGGAGAAGAAATAAAGGTTGTTATAGGAGAAAGACGTTTAGGAGATCCAGCAAAACTTGTTGCATCAAGCCAAAAGGCAAAAGAAATACTTGGATGGACTCCAGAATTTGATGATGTTAAGAAAATGATAGGGGATGCTTGGAATTGGCACAAAAACCATCCAAATGGATTTAACAACTAGGGGGATATTATGAATATAAATTACGAAGTTAATAGATTAATAAATTTTGCAGTTCAAAATAATTTAATAGATGAGTTAGATGCAGTTTATGCATCTAACTTATTACTAGAAGTATTAAACTTAGATGAATTTGAAGAAGTTGAAGTTGATGAAAAACTTCAAACAGCAACACCAATACTTGAAAATATGTTAGACTATGCAGTTGAAAAAGGTATGATAGAAGATACAACAACTGAAAGAGATTTATTTGATACAAAAATAATGAATGCTTTAATGCCTAGACCATCAGAAGTAATAAAAACTTTTAATGAAAAGTATAAAAACAATAAAGAAGAAGCAACGGATTACTACTATAAAATGAGTATAGCTTCAAATTATATAAGAAAAGATAGAACTGATAAAAATATAGTTTGGAAAACTCCAACAGAATATGGTGATTTAGATATAACTATAAACTTATCTAAGCCTGAAAAAGATCCAAGAGATATAGCAAAAGCAAAACTTATGAAATCTACTTCATATCCTAAATGTTTATTATGTAAACAGAATGAAGGATTTAGAGGAAATATAAATCATCCAGCTAGACAAAATCATAGAATAATACCTATGGAATTTGCAGGAGAAAATTGGTTTTTACAATACTCTCCATATGTATATTACAATGAACACTGTATAATACTTAATGCAAAACATACTCCTATGAAAATATATAGAAAGACATTTGAAAACTTATTAGGATTTGTAGAAAAATTACCACACTACTTTGCAGGTTCTAATGCAGATTTACCAATAGTTGGTGGATCAATACTTTCTCATGATCATTACCAAGGTGGACACTATACATTTGCAATGGAAGTTGCTCCAATTGAAGAAACTTTTGAAGTTAAAGGATATGAAAATACTAAAGTTTATCGTGTTAAATGGCCAATGTCTGTTATAAGACTTAATGGAGAAAATAAAGAAGAAATCATAGATTTAGCAGAGCATATATTAGATAAATGGAAAAATTACTCTGATGAAAGTGTTGAAATACTACATGAAACAGATGGGGAGCCACATAATACTATAACTCCTATAGCAAGAATGAAAAATGGTAAATATGAACTTGATTTAGTACTTAGAAATAATCGCACAAATGAAGCTCATCCTATGGGAATATTCCATCCACATAGTGAAGTTCATCATATAAAGAAAGAAAATATAGGTTTAATAGAAGTTATGGGACTTGCTGTACTTCCTGCTAGACTTAAGGAAGAGTTAAATACTTTAAGTGAACTTTTAGCTGCAGGAGTTAAAGATATAGATGAAAACAAAGAGTTAAATCATCATAGCGATTGGTATAAACATATAGTAGAAAATTATGACAACATAAACAAAGAAAATGCTTACCAAATACTTAAAGATGAAGTTGGTAAAAAATTCTCTATAGTACTTGAGCATGCTGGAGTATTTAAGCGTGATGAAGAAGGTATAAAAGCATTTAATAAATTTATAAACTCATTATAAGGAAATTTTAATTATGAAAACAACTATAGTAGATGTAGCAAAAGCTTGTAATGTTTCTGTAGCCACAGTGTCAAGGGTTATAAATGGAAATTATCCTGTAAAAGAAGAAACAAAAGAAAAAGTATTAAAAGTAATTGAAGAACTACAATATCAACCTAACACACAAGCTAGAGATTTAATAAAAAAGCAATCTAGTACTATAGGTGTAGTAGTTCCTAGTATTAGTAATATGTTCTTTACTAATGTTATAAATGGAATAGAGAGTTATTTTGAAAAATCAGACTACTCAATATTTTTATGTATAACTGAACATGATAAAGATAAAGAAATATCAAGAATAAGTGAGCTTATATCAAGAAATGTAGCGGGTATAATAGTTGTTGACCCAGGTATAGATAATGTAGAATCGAAATATTTTGATAAAATAGCAAGATTCATACCAATGGTATTTGTAAATAGATATTCAGAAAGTTCACATATATCATCAGTATATAATGATCAGGAAAATGGATCAAGGCTTGCTATTGATTACCTTCTATCTAAAAGTCATAAAAATATTGCATTTATTCGTGGAGATAACAGTTATTCTTATGATATAAAAGAAAAAGTATATAAAGAAATGATGAAAGATATAAACAATTTCAAAGAAGAGTTTATAGTAAATATAGGTCATGGAAATAGTATACAAACAGTTAATAAAACTATGGAAAAGGGTTTAAAGTTATTAAGTTTAAATAAAGATGTAACGGGAGTATTTGCTTGTAATGATCTTATGGCTATAGGTATTATGAATGCATGTAAAAAGCTTAATATAAATATTCCAAAAGATCTGTCTATAGTTGGATATGATAATATTGAACTTAGTGAAATGATAGAGCCAAAATTAACAACAATAGATCAAAATATGTTTTTACTAGGTAAAAACTCAGCTATATTATTAAATGAAAAAATAGAAAATAATAATAAATATAGCAAGAGTATAGTACTGAATAATCATTTAATTAAAAGAGATACTTAAAACCTATGGGGAAAATTTACCCCATAGGTTTTTTATATACAAGGTAATTATATTATAAAAATACATATGGAAAGACTCTGTATAATAGATATATCAATAGTTTTATAAGTGTAAAAAATTATATTTTAAGCAATGGATTTATCTGAAATTATTTGCTAATACATCGCTTAATCTAAGCGTATTTTGTATTTATAAAAAAATTATAAAAGTTAAGGTTAAGTTAAGGTTAAAGCTAATACTAATATAAACAAAATAATTTAAGGAGGACAATATGAAACTAAATAAGAAAAACATAATATTAGCATCAATATTAGGATTAACATTAATAAGCTCTAATTTTAATTTATCCAATGCACAAGAGTTAAGCACAGAACCAAAAAATTCATGTGAGCAACAACATCCAAATGGTAAGATGATGCATAGAAGGAGCATATTTAAGGAAAGTGTAGAAAAATTAGAAGTAGAAGGTGTTCTTACTCAAGATGATATAAAAAGTATAAAAGAGTATTGTAAAGAACAGATGATTAAGAAAGAAAAAGAAAAATCTATTGAACAAGTTGAACAAATGGTTAAAGATAATGTAATAACTAAAGAAAAAGGTGAAAAACTTAAACAAGCTATAACAAATAGTAAAGGAGAATAATAAGAAAAGGAACTCTTGATAATAATTCAGAGTTCCTTTCTATATATTAATGTATCATTAGATTTTTAACATTACTTCTTATTTGATTTTTTAGTTTTATTAGATTTATTTTTTATATCTTTCTTAACAGATTTACTTTCTTTAGAATCTTTAGGTTTTCTAGTTTGTTTAAATGCAGCATCAACAAGTTTACCTTCTCTTAAATCTTTTTTCTTTATATCTATATTAAAGTTTCTCTTGTAATCTCTTATAGTAGATAGATTTTGATTAGTAACGATTGATATAGCATCACCTTTTCTATTTCCTCTAGCAGTTCTACCACATCTGTGAACATATTCATTTTTTCCTGGTGGGAAATCTAAGTTAAATACATGAGTAACATCAACTATATCAAGACCACGAGCAGATAAATCTGAAGAAACTAATATTTTAGATTTTCCTATTTTAAAGCTATTTAAAGCATTTTTTCTATCTTCTTTAGTCATTCTACCATATATACCAACAGCTTTGTAGCTATGATAGTTTAATTTTGCAGTTATAACCTCTATACTATCTTCGTCATTAACAAAAACTATTGCACGTTTTGGATTAGTAGCGGCTATAGCTTTTCTAAGTAATGTAAACTTATCACGTCTATCTCCATGTAAATACATATGATTTATATTTGGATTTATAGGCTCTTCATCTATTTTTATAACTTCAGGCTCTTTCATTACATTGTTTAATATATCTAAAGCGGTTTCATTTAAACTAGCTGAAAATCCTAGAAGCTGTCTATCTCTTAATGTAGTTTTAATTATGTCCTTTACAACTGATACATTATTTCCGCTAAGTAAGCTATCAACTTCATCAAGTATTATAGTTTTTATAGTGTGTGCTTTTAATTTTTTTTGCTTTATTAAATCTAAAACTCTACCAGAAGTACCAATTACTATATGAGGCTTTATAGCTTTTATATTTTTTATTTGCTTTTGAATATTTACTTCTCCTATTAAGGAAAATGCAGTAATGTCCAATTTAGAATTAGATGATAAAAGTTTTGCTTGCTCTGTTATTTGCATAACTAATTCATGAGTTGGAGCAAGTATTAAAACTTGAGTTTCTCTTTTTGTAGAATCTATTTTTTCAAACATTGGAAGTAAATATGATAGAGTTTTACCACTTCCAGTTTGTGCATTTACTATTAAATCTTTATTATCAAGTATTTTGTTTATAGTAAGGCTTTGAACCTTAGTAGGCTCTGTTATATTTTGTTTTTTTAAGCCAGCAATTAAATTATTATTTAAGTTTAATTCTTTAAATGTAGTCATATATTTCTCCTTAATTATTTATATATATCTAATTATACACATATTACATCAAAAATTACACTAAATAAAAGATAAAATAATATTTTATAATAGTAAGTTATTATAAAAATAATCTTTAATGTAGAAAAGTTATACTTAGTATTAACTATAGTATTTTGTACATAGTTAATATTATTATTAATAATTAAACTTAAATTTGTACAAAATACTATAAAGGCTAAATATCATTATATAATTAAATTTTAGATAAAATTTAATTAAAAATATCACAAGGTATAAAAAAATTTCATAAAATATGGTAAAATGGACAATGTATACAATTATTAATTCAAATACACTTTATAGGGAGGACAATAATGAAAAAGAATAAAGTTGTAATAGTTGGAACAGGTATGGTAGGTATGAGTTATGCTTACTCTATGGTAAATCAAGGTACATGTGAAGAATTAGTTTTAATAGATATAGATAAAAAACGTGCAGAAGGAGAAGCAATAGACTTAAATCATGGTCTTAGTTTTGCACCTAGAAAAATGAATATATATGCTGGAGATTATAGTGATTGTAAGGATGCATATCTAATATGTATAACAGCAGGAGCTATACAGCTAGAAGGTGAAACTAGACTAGATCTACTTCATAAAAACACTAAGATAATGAAATCTATTATGAGTGAAATAAAAAAATCAGGATTTGATGGTATAATATTAGTTGCTTCAAATCCAGTTGATATAATGACTTATGTTTGCTGGAAATTATCAGGATATGATAAATCAAAGGTAATTGGTTCAGGAACTACATTAGACTCAGCAAGACTTAGATATACATTAGGTGAACGATTAGATGTAAATCCAAAAGATATAAATGCATATGTTATGGGAGAGCATGGTGATTCTCAATTTGTAGCATGGAGTTATGCATTATGTGGAGTTCAACCAATATATCAAATAGCATCAAGAAAAGATAGTAAAATAAAATTTGAAGATTTAGAAAATATTGAAGATGAAGTTAGAAATATAGCTTATAAAATAATAGAATGTAAAAAATCAACATATTATGGTATAGGTATGGCTTTAACAAGAATAACTAAGGCAATACTTGAAAATGAAAATAGTGTGCTTACAGTATCATCATATTTAAATGGAGAGTATGGTCATGATGATGTATATATTGCCGTACCAAGTATAGTTAATGAAGATGGTGTAAGAGAAGTTATTCATCTTCCGCTAGATATTGAAGAGAAAGAAAAATTAGATAAATCTATTAAGATAATGAAAGAAAATATAAATAAGTTAGATATATAAAAAAATAAGAAGTTGAGATATTCTCAAC
>ERZ1026903.1001-NODE-1001-length-11386-cov-28.220545_pt1 | contig 11386 bp, 13 predicted proteins | sample MGYA00380180_ERZ1026903 | MGnify/ENA primary metagenome ERZ1026903 (study PRJEB33269, sample SAMEA4719816) | human gut metagenome | biome: human-associated habitat; feature: organic feature; material: feces | place: Cameroon | collected 2013-10 ... | reverse complement strand
CCCTGACTCTTGTGGATGGTGGTGGCGTAGGCCAATGTCAACTCATCCAGCTCCGTAGCCTCGTATTCAGCCAAATGGTCCTCGAAACTCACGGAGATGGTACGGTCTTCCATATTCACCTTCTCTACGATTCCAATGTCGCCATTGAATACGTTCTTATCGTAATTATTCCTGATCTGCATCACGCGGTCGCCTAATTTATAGGTGGTTCCGCCACGGCTGATTCCCAGGTTGGATGTGTTGAGCGCCTGCTGCAGCATCATGTTCAGATTGGCGGCGCCCACTACGCTTCTCTGCATCGGCGTCAGCACCTGAATGTTGCTCTGCGGCTGATTGTAAGCCTTTGGCAGACGGTATTTTACAAGGTTCACGATTTCCGTAGCTACCTGCTCCGGATCTTCATTCTTGATAAAGAAGAAGTCAGTCTGCTTGCCGTTGCTCGTGTCCGGATAATATCCCTGGTTGATGGCGTGGGCACTCATTATGATTCGGCTCGACTGTGCCTGTCGGAAGATTCGGGTGAGTCGGATGACCGGAATTTTCTCTGAGTCGATAATGTCGCGCAATACGTTTCCTGCTCCCACACTCGGCAGCTGGTCGATGTCGCCTACCAGTACCAGGCGCATGTGCTCCGGAATCGCCTTCATCAGATTATACATCAGGATGATGTCTATCATCGAACATTCATCCACGATCAGCGCATCGCCCTCCAGCGGGTTCTCCTCGTTGCGCTTGTATCCGTCCTGCGGATTAAACTCCAGCAGTCGGTGGATGGTCTTGGCTTCCATGCCCGTGGCCTCGCTCATTCGCTTGGAAGCTCTGCCCGTAGGAGCCGCCAGCAGAATCCTCATCCCTGCCGTTTTGTAAGCAGAAATGATACCTTGCGTTGTCGTGGTCTTTCCTGTTCCAGGACCACCCGTCAGCACCATTACTTTCGAACGTACAGCCTGCTCAATGGCGGCAATCTGCACCTCATCGTATCTGATGCCTGTAGTCTTTTCCATCGCCTGGATGTCGGTCTGCATATTGAAGAGAGTAGGCCCCTGACCTTTCATCAACTCCAGCAGTTTCTTCGCCGTTCCACGTTCTGAATGATAGAAGGGAGGCAGATAGATGGCTTCGTTCTCACGGATGAGATTTTCAGATATGATCATTTCCGCCATGGCTTGTCTGATAGGTTCTTCATCAGCTTCAAGCAGTTTCTTGGCGGCTTCTATAAGCTGCTCTTCTACAGCATAAACGTGGCCTTCGTTGGATAGCTCGTTTAATGTATAACTGATTCCACTCTTGCATCTTCTCAGATCGTTCTTCTCGTAACCCATCTTACTGGCTATTCCGTCGGCAGTCTTGAATCCTATGCCCCAGATGTCGTCGGCAAGGCGGTAGGGGTTCTCCTTCACGTTGTCGATGCTTTCCTTGCCATACTGTCGGTAGATCTTGGCGGCATAGGCTGTGCTTACGCCATACTGTTGCAGGAAGATCATCACGTTCTTGATGTCCTTCTGCTTCTCCCAACTGTCTCGGATTTTCTCCACACGTTTCTTGCCGATTCCGGCAACCTCGTAGAGTCGCTCGATGTCATCTTCTATTACCTCGATGGTTTCCGTTCCGAACCTCTCCACTATCAGATGTGCAAACTTCGGACCGATGCCTTTCACCAGTCCGCTGCCCAGGTATTTCTCGATTCCATACACGGTGGCAGGCATTACCTCTTCCCAGGTTTCGCAGGCAAACTGCTGTCCGTATCGCTTGTCCATCTTCCATTCGCCATTGCACAGCAGTACCGCTCCCACTGGAACATCCAGCAGGTTTCCCACCAGGGTAACCAGGTCGGAATATCCCTTCACCTTGACTTTCATCACGGAATATCCGTTCTCCTGATTCTGGTAGGTAATCCGTTCTACCACGCAGCGTATCTTGATCATACCTTCTTCAAAATATTACCTTCTTCAATATATTATCTTTCGATGATGTGATTGATGACGATTCCTGCTATTGCCATTCCGAAAGTGGCGGTGATGTGGCAGAGCGAACCGTTGATCTGCGCCTTCGTAGATGTCCATTCGTCCTCTACGAGTTGCTGGTCGCTCATGTTCTGCATCGGCTTTTCCTCGCTGAATACGCACTGGAATTTGCGTCGAGGAAAGGTCTTGTTCTTCTTGAATTTCTTGCGAAGGGCTCTTGCCAGCGGATCGCCATCCACCTTCCAGAACTCAGCCTTCCTCACCATGAACGGGTCGCGGCGGAGGGCTGCTCCCATCGAAGATACGAAGGTGATTTCCTTCGGAAGGGCAGTGGCACGCAGAATCAGGTCGGCCTTGTCCTTCAGCGAGTCGATGGCGTCGATGATGAAGTCGTATTCCTCCATGTGGAATTCTTCTGCAGTTTCCGCCTGATAGATTTTCTGATAAGCCGTGATGTTGGCTTCAGGGTTGATTTCCAGCAGGCGGTCGCGCAGCGCATCTACCTTCACCTGTCCGATGGTGCGGCTTGTTGCCATCAGCTGGCGGTTGCAGTTGGTTACGCATACACGGTCGCTATCCACGATGGTGATGTTGCGCACGCCGCTGCGCACCAGTCCCTCAGCGCACCATGAGCCCACGCCTCCGATTCCGAAGATGAGCACTCGTGCTTGCTGAATTTTTTCAAGATTATCTTTTCCCAGGAGCAGTTCTGTGCGTCGCTGCATTCCCCGCTCCATTGTTGTGATTTGATTTCCCATTCAATTATCTTTTTTTATTATCTTTCAACTTTGCTTTGCGCAATTCAGATGCAAAGATACAAATAATAATCCGAAAAGTAATCATCCGGCTGATTTTTTGTTTTGAAAAATCAAAATGACCCGAAATGACTTTGACCCGAAATGACATTCAAGCCACTTTGTTTGAAGTTGAATTCATCAAAAGCATCCCATGCTTCTACTTCCACTTTCATAAAGCGGTTAGCATCCTGTGTTGTAGGCTGAATGGTAACTAAGAGATTCCGTATAGTTAAACTTTGTAAATTGTTTGCGCATTTTCTTTAAAAGTGTGCAAAAATTGAAGCTTTTCGAAAATTATTACATTGGGATTATCGTATTATAGAAATATAAGGAGCACATGAAAAAGATGCTTCTTATGATATTGTGGAACTTAAAATACAAATGAACAATGAACAAAGAACAGAAACGAAAGGTGCAACTGCAACAGAGAACACTCAACGAGTCGTTGACATTCCAAACTATGTTTGGTGCAAAGCAGAAATTCAATTCCCTGACACCTGAAATCGAAACCCGAATAAAAGAGGAGTTGCTGGTATTTGCAAACTTGGGTATTGCTAAGGACCTGATGACATTGAGAGATGTAATGGATAAAGTAAAAGAGCAGTTAGGATACAGTGCTGAGCCTTCCAAGGGAATATTGGCTGGCAGCTATGTGGCATACTGCCTTGGGCTTGAACCTAGCAACCCAATGGTGACAGGCAAGGAAATCGAACCAAAAGATTTTCAAGTAACTCTTCCTTTAGGTCTCACCATCAGCTATGACAACGAGGTTAGAAATGAGGTGGTGAACTGGATGAAGAAGCAAGGATTTGAGTTTACCACCTATATGTCTCAGCCGATGCTGAAATTGGAGAATACGAGAGTCATCATACGAAGAGTATTGAAGTGAAATCTATGATAAACAATATTGAAACAATAAAGGGTCTGGTGAGGGAGTTTTATCAGACCCGTATGGTGGTAAGCATTGATAATGATGACTTGGAGCCCTTCTTCCTTACTAGAGGCAAACTTATAGCCTTTGATTGCGAGGAGTTTGATTTATGGAATAAGCCATATAAATTGGTTTGCAAAATGACGCAAGATAAGCTCGAATCCTTGTGTATGGGGCGTAAGATAGCTCGTGTACTCTTTCTTGTCTTCCAGCCAACTGGTCATGAATTGCAAATGACAGATATGGAAAGTTTGCATCTAGTAAGCAAGTCCTTTGAAACTGTAACGTGGGGGATGGGTTCTTGGCATGAGGATTCTGTGAGATTAGTAACTTTAGTTGAAGTTTATCTGAGGGAATATACATAAATATCAAGTAAAAAGATAGGGAAGTTAGAGAAACTATGGATTTAAGACAATATTTCTAATAAGTATACGTTATTTCTAATAAAACAATATAATTGAATGACAATGGCAAGATTTCAAACATATCTAAAAGATAGCGATGTTGTAGTTACGATTCATCGTGGAATAGACCAAATAGGTGGGTGTATTACCGAAATTTCCACGAAGACTTCTCGTGTCTTTGTGGATTTCGGTCAGAATTTGCCTGGTTGTGCTGTTCCTACTACACCTGAGCAAGATAAAGCTTTGGTGCGTGACATCTTTGCGCAAAATGTTAAGCAGCACCAAGCGGTGGTATATACTCATGCCCATGAAGATCATGTTGGTTTGTTTGACCTGATTCCTTGCGATGTGCCTCAATATATAGGTGTGGGAGGTCAAGAACTAATGCTTGCAAAATATGGACTATTGAAAATAGCTCATGAGCAAGAATGTGAAGATTCGGATGAAATAAGTAAAATCTTGATTGATGATGAGCAGAAAATAAGTAAGATAAAAGATTTTCATATATGGGAGCGTACGGCACCGCATACTCGGCCAAAATCTTTTATGATAGGGGATATCCGTATCACTCCTTTTTTTAATAGCCATAGCATCTATGACTCCTATATGTTTCTTATCGAAGCTGATGGAAAACGCATATGGCATACTGGTGATTATCGTGACCATGGCTATCTTGGCAAAGGATTATATCCTACGCTTCATAGATATGCTTCTAATATAGACTTGCTTATCACAGAAGGAACTACACTGAAGCGTGGAGACCTTTGTATTCGAGAAAGTGAGGTGTCCAGACGTATGGCTTGTGTGATGAGTGCTTTCAAGTATGTGATAGTCTTGGCTTCTGCCACGGATATTGAGAGATTGGCTAGTGTGAAAACGGCAGCTCTCAAAGCTCGTAAGGGACTATACTACACTGGTGGAATGATGGGCAGAGCGATGCGAATCTTTACACATCGAGAAGCAAAATCTTCAAAGGGCTTGTTTGCTTTTCACTTTAAGTATGTGGGGGAGGATGATCCTAAACTCGGTGAGATGCAAAAGAAAGGCTTTGTCTTGGTAACAGGGGCTAGCCATTTGGATTTTGTGAAGAAAATGTGTCAAGGATTATCTTCGTCAGAGGTTCTTCTCATCTATTCTGCTTGGGAGGGTTATTACAAAGACCCATTGCAAGTAAAGCAAAATCCAGCTTACAGAAACTTTCGAGAGGCGTTTTCCAATGTGGTGGATATTCATACATCAGGACACGCTTCGAAAGAGTGCATCAAGAAAGTTATTGATATTGTTAAACCCAAGGAGGTCATCTGCATCCATAGGGAGGCAGGGGCTGAATTATAAAATTTTATAAATATGACAAATAGCAATAAAGATCATGTAAAAAAGATAATCGCTCAAACATTTGAGGTTATCAAAAAGGTTTATGATAACCAGAAAGAAGAATTTGGAAATAGTAGTGAATTCTGTGAATCTGGTTCAAGAATCATATTTCCTAAGTACAGTGGGCGTTATCGTAATGGGGAAACTCGTATTAGCGAACAAGAGTTGAGATTTATATTTGTTGAGCAATTCAATAAATATTGTAAAAAGAACTCATGGAATGCTTATTATTCTGTGGAAACCCCAACTGAAGAGAAATATATTTTTAGTGAAAAGGGGGACAAAAATTGTCCATACAAAGTTGATGGAGAAGGAAATGGGGGACAGTCTGCTATGATAGATCTCAGTATTCACAATGATAAATTCGACAGAATTGCTCTTATCGAATTCAAGGCTCTAAACCCAGAAGAGTCTGCCTTCGACAAAGACTTCTGCAAGTTGAGTAATGAGCCTACTTGCCTTACTTTTTTTATCATGATAGTAAAAAGCCATGACAATGGAACTATCACAAATATCCATAAAAAAATTGAGTCAAAAGGCGCTGAAACAGAGTTTTATTGTTATGACTTAGAAAAAGGAGAAGACATCTCTAAGAAAATAATAGATGGAATTTCCTCTTCCGAAAAATAAATGAAGATACTTCATATTTCCGACACTCACAACCATCATCGTCAGCTGCAGGAACTTCCCGCAGCTGACGTGATAGTCCATTCCGGTGACTTCACCATGGCAGGAACTGAAGCCGAAGTTATCGACTTTATGGAATGGTTCTGTGCCTTGCCATACAAACACAAAGTTTTCATTGCAGGAAATCATGACGACTGTCTTTTCGGAGCCGATATCAATGGGCTGCCAGAAAACTGCCATTATCTTTATGGTAATGGCGTAACGATAGAAGGCATTAAGTTCTTTGGCATCCCGATGTTTGTGGAAGATGATATAAGTGGTAACTATACTAAGATGTTGGAGAATATTCCTTCCAATACCGACGTGCTTATCACTCATCAGCCACCCTATCTCATTATGGATGAAAGTGCAGGTTTGCATTATGGCAACAGAACATTGCTAGATGCAGTCAAACGCATCAAGCCGGAGGCTCATCTCTTCGGGCACATTCATAATGCCTATGGGATTAGCGAATGCAACACTATGTTGTTTTCCAATGCCTCGATTGTTACTGAGAATTATGAGTTTTGTAACCAACCAAATATGATCAATTTATGATTATTCCAAGAAAAGACAAGCCTTACTTTTACCCTCCTTTTTTTGACATTTCATGTTTCTGGCAAGAAAGCACAGGGCTTAGTCATAAGATCAGAGTTTATATTCCTTTTGAAACGACAATGACTTTTACGCCCTTTCTGGGTGTAATGGTTAACCGAAAACAATTTGAATATTTTTCGATAGAGGATAATCCAATGAGGAAACCTAATGCAAAGTTGCTTTCTGATGAAGATGCAGAGAGTGTGATTGCTTGGATAAAATTAAATCGTGTAGCCTTGCTCCAGCATTGGTACCAAGAGATTGGTACGGGCACCCTTTGCTTCAGTCTGAAGAAAATTTGAAAAAATCATTGTATCATATCGGCTAAACTATTAATCAATGAATTAAATCTGGAAGAAAAAACAGAGAGCGTATTTCAAGTAAGAAAAATAAAACACGGACAAATTTAATTTGTCCGTGCAATTATTGTAGCTGCAGTCGATGATTATAACATTAGACTGATGATGTATTGGAGTAGAGGGAAGTATGCTTGCGTATTCTATTCCTTAGATTTTATCTTGCCGAATATTTCGCCTACTCTGTAAAAAGCTTCTTTAGGTTCCCATGAAGGAATCTGCTTCCATTTTCTAAGGGTTAAACAACACCTTCAATCCTTGCTTATGTGCTTCTTTTGTAGCAAAAGAGAGTCTGTCGAGATCCTCGCCTTCAATTCTTACAGTATTGCAGTTCAGTACATGCTTGATGATGCTCATGTCGTAGGCCACCTGTTCTTTGCGGAAATTTGATACAGACAGATTCTTGTCGCCTCCCACGAGCTGGTTGCATTGGTTCAGCATTCCGGTGTCGTTCTATCAATAGTCATATTTGCAGAATTTTACTTCTTTACGATTTCTTTTCCTGCTGCCAGCCAGCCATTAAAGCCGGAATCGAGTTCTATTACCTGATAGCCGTTCTTTGTCAATATAGCTGCTGCATTCTTGCTTCGCTTGCCGCTTCGGCAGTTCACGGCGATAGTCTTGCTCTTGGGAAGAGTGGCGGTGGCCTTCTGCTCGAAGTCTGATTTCAGTACGTCGATGTTGATTGCGCCACGAATATGCCCATCGGCAAACTCCTCAGCGGTTCGTACGTCTAGACGGATTACTGTGGTGTCAGCAATGGCTTTCTCATAGTCATTTACCGACAGACTCTTATAGCCTTTATTTTGCGCCTGACAAGAAAACAGGCTTGATAGCATAGTTATGATGCTCATGATAAATATTTTCTTCATTCTCTAATCATTTGTTAATTATGTGCCTATAATCTAGGAGGATAAGCCACGCTCAACCCCATATTGGCGAATTCTATCTGCAAAAATACAAAAAATATTCAGAAAAATGATTTTATGGATGGATTTTGTTTGCAGGGCGAACTTGATTTAACCTTATTTTATAAGATAGAGGGATGTTGAGGGATTTTTTTATAATCCAAAATCCTTAATCCCTCACTTCTTCTATTCATCCATCTTTAGGGTGATACGTCTGCTGCTTCTGTTACGATGGTTGATGATGAGCGGCACACGTTCCACTGCTACCATAGATGTGTCGAGACCCAATGCCTTCGGCTCGTCAATGCCTATCTTGCTGATGAGAGCGTAGATGCTCATTAGTAAATTCTGTTGACGGTTGCCGGAACTCTCCGGATAATATATTCGGTGGATGATGATGAATCGAAAGTCACCAGGAATCCCGTTTTTCCGCAGCGAAGGATAGGTACTTCTCAAATCTACCTTCCCGTCGGCCACCAGGTCTTCCACCACCTGTCGCAGATAGAGGCTCACCCTAGGTTCTATGCGGAAACCAATATGCATCGTTACGCTGTAGAGGGTGTCGGGAATCAATGTCTCGCAACTGTACTCCAGCGTGTCAGGCGTGTCAACAAACTCCATGTTGATAAGCCAGTAGTGGTCAGCACGTTTCGGCTGCTTGTTGATGATGGAGTAGAGCAGCTTGTCATCCACGGTGCCTTCCTTGCCGGCATGGTTTACATAAACCAGGTTGGAAGCATATTTAGGGATGCTCTCGTCGGCCTTGATGTCGGAGATAATCTTGTAATACTCAACCAGCGGTTTGGTGCTGATGTATTGGCGGCGTATCTTCATGGCACGAACCCACACATACATCATCAGGAAGAGGATTCCGCCAATGAGCATCGTACACCATCCTCCTGCGAGAAACTTTGATAGATTGGCTGCCAGGAAGACTCCCTCGATGGTGCAGTATGCGCCCATAAACAGCAGGGTGAAGATCCGCGCCACGCCCTTGCTGTGCAGGTAGAAACCGAGCAGCAGGGTAGTCATCAGCATGGTGATGGTGATGGCGAGTCCGTAGGCTGCCTCCATGTGCGAGGAGTCGCGGAAGAGCAGGATGATGAGAACCACACCGATGTACATGGCGAGGTTGATTACCGGGATATAGAGCTGTCCCTTTACATGGGTAGGATGCTTGATTCGCATGCGTGGCCAGAAGTGCAGGTTCATGGCTTCGCTCAATATGGAGAAGGTGCCGCTGATAAGTGCCTGACTGGCAACGATTGCCGCACCCGTGGCCATGATGATGGCAAAAATCAGCATGCTCTGTGGCATGATGGAAAAGAACGGATTCACGGAGGAGGCAGTCTGGATATGGTTCAGCACCCATGCTCCCTGCCCCAGATAGTTGAGGATGAGCATGGCCTTTACGAAAAGCCAGCTGATGGTGATGTTCTTTCTGCCGCAGTGACCCAGGTCGGAGTAAAGAGCCTCAGCACCGGTGGTACAGAGGAACACGGCACCCAGAATCAGGAACCACTCTGGCGATTTTGCCAGCAGCATGGCAGCATAGTAGGGGTTGAAGGCCTTCAGAATCAATGGGTAAGAGGTGATGCTGAAAGCTCCCGTTACGCCCAGCAGCAGGAACCATATCAGCATGAATACTCCGAACGATTTGCCAATACTCTCTGTACCAAAGCGTTGCACAAAGAAGATGATGGTGATGATGCCCAGTGTGATGGGGATGACTGGCAGGTGGGGACTGATGCTTTCGAGTCCTTCGATGGCTGTGGTAACCGTGATGGCAGGGGTGATGATTCCATCTGCCAGCAGGGTGCTGGCACCGATGATGGCCAGTAAGTAAATCCACTTTCTCTTCATCTTGCGCAACAGGGCGTAGAGGGCGAGAATGCCTCCTTCGCCATTGTTGTCGGCACGCAGCGCCACGCATACGTATTTGATGGTGGTCTGCAGTGTGAGTGTCCAGATGATGCAGGACAAGGCACCCAGGATGGTGCTTTCGTTGATGGTTTCTCCTGTATGGAGGATGGCTCTCATCACATAGAGGGGTGATGTTCCGATGTCTCCGAACACGATGCCCAGTGTGACGAGCAATCCCAGGAAGCCTACTTTATGATGATTGCAGGCAACTGAACTTTCTGTTGTTTCTCTCATATTTCTTCTCTTATTTAATTAAAATATTATCCTTTTCCTTTTCTTATTTAATTAAAGTATTATCCTTTGTATTATAACAATTAGAACATAAGATATTCCTTTTGGATTATAAATTTGGGTGCAAAGGTATAAACAAACGAGATAATATATGATTTGTTTAACAAGAATTATCTGATTTAATCGCATTTAACATTAATGAAAAATCAGATAACAATGCTTGAATTCTGCCAGTCATGTGCAATTCCCATATTAGCCAGTCATTTGCAATTCCCATTTTTTCAGCAAGACCTGAAAAATTACAAAAAACGACTATCTTTAGACAATGAGCTTAAAGATAGTCGGTTTATTTATTCTTGCTAATCAGAGAGTATCTGTTAGTTTTCCAATCAATCAATATCTGTTCAATATCAGTTCAATATCTGTTAACTTCTTTATCAATCAATATCAATTAATTGGAAATGCTTGTTGAAGGTCAAATCCAGTCCGTTAACCAGTTCCACCTCATATTCATTCTTCTTTATTTCAATCTTCTTTACTGATTGTCCTGCATAATTAACCTCCAGGTAGTTCTTGATGGCTTGCGGAATCAACAGCATTGGCACGATTCCTTGCTTGCAGTCAATCTCTGTAAGATTTCCTTTTTTGTCGAACTCCAGCTTCGTGCCATTCTGCAGAACCACATCATAGCTTCTGCTGACAACTCCCGATTCAATCGTTGCAAGCATCACCTTCTGACCATTGAAATGATTATCGAGCAAGGTCTGCGCCTTGGCAGGAAGTGCATTTACAGAAATCGGCTTGTCGTTGCCCGCATTCGCCACTATATTGCATGAAACCATACAGCAAATGGCAATCATCAAAATTCTAAAAATTCTTTTCATAAGCTACAAATTAAAATTTTATAATACCTAAAAAGCGATGGGTGCTTAAATATCATCTAGTGTCATAATTATTTATCTTCCAATTTCTATATACATCTCGAATTATAGAGATAATCCCATACTTCCTGAGCAGGTCTTTTCAATCTGATGATGGGATCAATGAAAAACAACTTTCCATTTTCGTCGCAAAGAACATTGTCACTAAGATTCGAAATATCCGTTATTGCCAAATATTCATTACCATAGAAATACTTGTCTTCCTTAGATAATCCCAATACATTTCGGAGATAGTCATCTATGAGTCCACTTGAAAAAGTGTTCTCGTTAAAAGTTTAACATACATTCGTTCTT
>ERZ1026903.996-NODE-996-length-11420-cov-3.454114_pt1 | contig 11420 bp, 8 predicted proteins | sample MGYA00380180_ERZ1026903 | MGnify/ENA primary metagenome ERZ1026903 (study PRJEB33269, sample SAMEA4719816) | human gut metagenome | biome: human-associated habitat; feature: organic feature; material: feces | place: Cameroon | collected 2013-10 ... | reverse complement strand
TTTAATTTTTCACCGCATTGTTTTTTCATCCATTTCAGAAGGTGCTGTAGAGCCGATTTCCTTGAATATTTTACAGGCAAAATCCCCAAGCGAGCGATAAGCGTTCTGCGTACATTTAGTAAAAGCATATTACATCAACATTATGCTTTGCATATAAACCTGCTCAAATCCGACTAATAATTCGACTTAAATTGCTTAAATCCGACTAATAATTTGCTCCAACAAATAATCAAAAGGAAAGGGACTACCCGACAATGCGAATAGCCCCTTAGCCATGAGTTTATTTAACCTTAATTATCTTCCATAAAGGTGTTTTGCCGACGGAACGAAGATTACGTTCAGCTCTGGATCCGGCATATCAGGATCGAGCGGGAACATCGGACGAACGATATTCTTATAAGGCAACTTCTTGAAGTCCTGGTCAACGCCTCCACGAGTCAAAGCCATTACCCAATCGCCCTTGATGCTGTACCAACGGTTTACCAAGTAACCTTGCTTAACCATTACGATATCCATCTTTTTCGGGTCGATGCCTGTGTCTTCCAAGTCGGGAGTCGGCGAAGAAGTACCAACTACTACGTATACACTACCAGTCTGGATGATGGCGATGTTCTGGTACCAACGATAAGCAGAAGAAGTCGATTCTTCTTTTTTCTGCTCCGGACTAACGTAAAGTACTTTACCCTTCAGTTTGATAGGCGGTTCGTATGAGTTGTCGGTCATAGCTCCTACCATGCCTTCTACCTCTGCGCCTACACCTGCCTTACGAGCAGTTTCTACCAACTCTTTTCCAGGGATAGAGCAGTACAGCAGCTTCTTACCCTTAGGCGACTTGAATTCGGGACGCTCCAATACGCGTGCCAAAGTCCAAGTTACTTCGCCTGAACCACCTGCTCCGGGGTTATCGCCCATATCGCTGATGATAAACGGTTTCTTACGGCTGGCTACTGCCAAGTCGAGACATTTCTCCAACGAATATCCAGGTGCCTCTAATGAGAACTGATGACGTACATCCCAGAACTTCTGAGCCAATTTCTTAGCTCCCTGCTCTACTTGAGCCTTATCGTCACCATATACCATTACTACACCTTGGTTACGAGGATCATCGCCCCATACATATCCAATCCAGATACCTGCGTCTATTACGCCAGGCATGGCTTCTACTTCGGGAACCAAATCATAAAGAGACTTAGCTGGTTCTACGCGTGTACTTGTCCATTCGCCAGACATAAGAACCGGAACTGGAACCCAAGCTTTGTAAGCCGGTTTTCCCTTTCCCGATTGCAGACGCTCTATAAGATTCTTCACTCCACGACGGTGCGATTCACGAGCGTCGTCGTGCGGAGCCTTACGATAAGTAGTAATCAAGTCAGAGTTCAAAGCTACCAACCATGACGGATTACCGTGCAAGTCCATTGTAGTGGTTACCATAGCATCGTTACCGATGATGCGGCGCACCTTTTCCATAAACTCACCTTCTGGGTCGGCCACACCTTCTACACTACATGCTCCGTGGTTATAGAACCAGAAAGCATCGTAAGGCATGTTAGCCTTGATTTGTTCGAGCGCTTTTTCTACAAACGCATCGTACGACTCGCGAGTCACAGGTCCACGACCGCCGCCTCCACCAATAAGTGCAGGCAACCAAGTAGCCGATTTACCCAAGATTGAATCAGGATGCAAATAGTCGGGCATGCGCACCGGACGGCCCACGATGGGCTGACGGTTAGGCATGAACACACTGTTCTCTATCTGAATGCCCGCAATACCGATGCGCGGTTTCTTCTGCGCAGCAGCCTCTTGGCTAAAAGAGAAAGCGAGCAAGCAAGTGCTTAAAAATAGAAATGCTTTTTTCATGATTTCTCTGTATTATTATTTATTAGTGATTTCGCCCTTGCTTATATCAACTTCGGTCTGCGGGATAGGCAACAGTTCAGCACCCGGTTTGAAGTTCTTGAAGGTCTTAGAAGCCCATCCTACACGTACTATATCGAAGAAACGGAAGCCTTCCAAACCAAGTTCAAGACGTCTTTCGTTGATGATATCTTCGAACAGCTGTTCGCCTGTAGAAGTAATTTCTGGCAAGCCTGCTCTTTCTCTAATCTTTTTAAGATAGATACGTGCTTCACCTTCATCATTAGTCTTAGCACAAGCTTCAGCGTAGTTCAAGTAAACTTCACCCAAACGAATCAACTTATGATTCAACGGCTGGTTGTTACCTCTGTTTTCTACACGTTCGCCCGGTTTCAAGTACAACTTACGGTTATAGAATCCGGTACGGTCGCTTGTAATAGGAGCCACATCACCTTTAGCTTCTTTTTCAATCTTAACAGCTTCAGCGTTGCTAAGCAATGTAGCGTTCTTTCTGATTTGGTCGCCTGCATCGTCGTAAGCTTTTGCCAAATCTTCAGTAGGCTGAGCACAACCATATCCGATAGTCATGTTACGCGGCATTGACATGATGACGTGACGGTTACCGTTATTTGTATTCCAGTATCCCTGTGTAGGAGAGTTATACATGTTCACTTCTAGGATAGATTCCTTGCAGTGTTCGCCTTCAAGACGGAACTGATATCCGTAGTCTTCTACCAATTCGTATTCGTTCAAATCTTTCAAGTTCTTGAAAGCCTTCTTCACTTCTTCGTACTTCTTTTCGTACAAGAACACGCGAGTCTGCATAGCGTAAGCGGCACCCTTAGTGATACGGCCTGCATATTGCTCCATGTAGTTCTTGATTTGACTCTTAGAAGGCAACGCAGCGGCAGCATCTTCCAGGTCTTTCTCTATAACAGCGTATACTTGTTCTGGCGTAGAACGTCCCAAACGTTCGTGATCAAGAGTTAGAACTTCTGTATACAAAGGCACACCGCCGAAAGTCTTCACCAACTCAAAGTAAGAATAAGCACGGAGGAACTTAGCCTCAGCAATCATCTGCTCTTTATTATATGTATGGAACAAACTACCATCGGTATTCTCGAAATCGTGAATAACCGAATTTGCCTTATTGATGCACTGATAAGTCTGAAAATACTTATTATAGATTTCACCATGCTCGGTGGGGTACTGATAGTTTTCCATCAAAGCGAAAGTTGCAGCGTCGTTATCAGAACCACTATAAGTGGCATTGTCCGACAATACTTCACCAAACGCCATCATTGACCAAGTATAACGGAAGTCTTTCATATCTGAATAAACAGCCGCTAAACGCAAGAAAGCTTGTCTTTCGTTTTCAATCTTTCCAGCTTCTACACTGCCCAGTGGATCTTGGTCTAAATCCACACAACTACTGAATAAGCATGTTGCCGCAATAGCAACACCAGTTAATATTTTAAAGTTAAACATGGTTCTCTAATTTAAAAAGTTATACTAATACCACCTGTAATGACTCTTGACTGCGGATAAATACCGTAATCAACACCTCTTGACAATGAAGTAGACTGACCTACTTCTGGGTCGATACCGCTATAGCCTGTGATAGTGAACAAGTTCTGTCCGCTAACGAACAAGCGTACATTCTGCAGCATGGCCTTCTTAACCAATGCCGATGGCAAGGTATAGCCCAACTGAACGTTACGCAGACGGAGGTAAGAACCGTTTTCTACATAGCGGTCTGACAGACGGCCGTTGTTGTTGGCGTCAGTTCCTGACAAACGAGGAATGTTAGTATTCGGGTTCTCCGGTGTCCAGTAGTTCAACAAAGCTCTATCCTTATTAGTGATATCTGTCAAGCTGTAAGTATACAGACGCATAGCGTTGAAGATATCGTTGCCAAGTGTACCACCCATCTGAATGTTCAAATCGAAGCCTTTCCATGCGAAACCTAAGTTGATACCGTAGATTACGTCAGGAATTGGGTTACCAATCATACGTTTGTCGTCGTCGTTCAACTTACCGTCGTTGTTAGTATCTACGAAGAGTACGTCTCCAAGTTCTGCATTAGGCTGGTAACCTGTTTTCTTCACTGCATTCAGCTGTTCTTGAGTCTGAATCAAACCGTCGGTTACATATCCATAGAAAGCACCGATAGGCAAACCTTCGTTAGTATAAGTAGCGTTCATACCACGCAAAGAACCAGAAGCGATAGGAGTACCACCGTTCAACTTGGTCATACGGTTGCGGATAGTAGAGAGGTTGAATCCTAAGCTGTATTCAAAGTCATCCTTACGGTCTCTCCATTCCATGTTGATTTCAATACCACGGTTATTTGCCGCACCGATATTAGTCACGGTATTTTCTACATAACCCATGTACTTAGGCATAGGAGCTGCCAGCAACATGTCTTTAGTAGTCTTATCGTAGTATTCTAGGCTGAACATCAATCGGTTGTTGAAGAATGTAGCGTCAAGACCGATGTTAGTAGATTCTGTAGTTTCCCACTTGATGTTAGGATTACCCAAACGACGTACGGCGATACCCTGATACAATGTTTCGTTAGAACCTGCACCGAACAAAGCTCCGTACTGTTTCCACAATGACAACAAGCTAAGGTTCAAGTTGCTACCGATATTCTGGTTACCAATCTGACCCCAACCAGCACGCAGTTTCAATGAAGAAATCCAATCGGCATGTAAGTTCTTGAAGAACTTTTCGTTATTGATTCTCCATCCTAAAGCGAATGATGGGAAGTTACCCCAACGGTTGTCTTTAGAGAACTTAGAAGAACCGTCGCGACGGAAAGTAGCTGTAATCAAATAACGGCCATCATATTCATAATGCAAACGTCCCAAGTAAGAGATCATACCATACTGAGAACCGCTGTTGCTACCTGTAGTCTTGCTGCTATCAAGTGTAGTATCAATAAAGTGCAAGTTAGATGATTCACCGATAAAGTCACGTCCTATCAATCCTAACGATTCTGTCTTTCCCCATTCGTTAGTGTAACCTACCAACAAGTTAAGTTCGTGCTTTTCGGCAATGGTAGTGATGTAAGACAATGTATTTTCGAAAGTGTAGTAGTTTCCGTTAAACTGACTCTTTGACAAATAGCTTTCGTTATTCTTCTGGCTGTTTGATACAAAGTAAACGGGTTCAAAATACTTAGAATTGTTACGTCTGAACTCAGCGCCGAAGCTGCTCTTGAACTTCAAACCCTTGATGATTTCTAATTCACCGTATACATTACCGATAACAGCCAACTTCTTGCCAATCTGTTCAGGATACATGATGTCTGCCAACGGGTTGTTATAGTCTATATACGGAGATGCTCCATAAGAGCCATCAGCTTTCATAGCCGGCACTACCGGTTCTACACGGATGGCGTTACTCATGACACCATAGTCGGCATCGTACATACCAGAACTTGTATATTCGTTGATACCAGAAGTATTCGATTTAGAAATAGACAAGTTAGTACCTACTACCAAGTGATCTTTGATAACTGTCTTTTCAGAACTCTGACGCAAGTTGATACGTTCATAGTTGGTCTTCTTAATAGTACCATCCTGCTTGAGGTAGCTGAAGCCTACATTATATTTATAGTCGTCCGCACGTCCTGCACTGATACCTACGCTGTAGTTCTGCATGAAAGCGTTGCGCGAGATTTCTTTAATCCAGTTAGTATTGGTGTTACGGTCTACCAAGCTCAAGTCGATACGGCTATTGGCAGGTCTAACCTTATTAATTTCTGTCTGCAAGTCGTACCATTCAGAACCCGACATCAAATCCAAGTTATTCAAGATAGAGCTTGAACCCCAGTATCCGTCGAAAGTAACAACCGGCTTACCTACGTTACCCTTCTTAGTAGTAATCAAGATTACACCGTTGGCACCACGAGAACCGTAGATAGCCGAAGCCGATGCGTCTTTCAAGATTTCCATTGACTTGATATCTGATGAGCTAAGATAACCTATATCGGTAACAGGCATACCGTCTACTACGTACAAGGGGTCTGCATCGTTCACAGTACCCACACCACGCACGCGTATAGTAGAAGAAGAACCAGGAGAACCAGAGTTAGATGTTACCGAAACACCGGCAGCCAAGCCCTGCAACGCAGAAGCCACGTTAGACACCGGCTGGCGAGATAATTTCTTTTCATCTACAGAAGAAATAGCACCGGTAATATCGCTCTTCTTCATAGTACCGTAACCTACAACGACTACTTCGTTCAGTGTCTGCTGATCTTCTTCTAGGGTGATGCGTAGAGGCATCTTCTGGTTAATCTTCACTCTCTGAGTGATATAACCGATATAAGAAACGATAAGAGTACCGCTTCTTGGAGCATCGGCAATTTCAAAATCACCGTCCATTCCGGTGATAGAACCTACCGATGTACCTTCGATAATGACATTGGCACCAATGATAGGTGTACCACTACCGTCTACAATGATACCTTTAATCTTAATGTTTTTTTGGTCTACGGCATGAATGTTTGTTGACTCGCCAGTAGACATTTCAGGAATTGTTGCATAAGCGTTTGACGCACCCGCTACAGAAAATGCAGATGCTAGCATCAATGTTGCTTTTATACGCCCGAATGAATTGTGTTTTTCTGTTCGCATAATAGTTATTAAATAGATGGTTTTTTATTCTTCACAAAATGCTTTTCTAATACAAAAAAATATCTACTACTAAGGACTATTGTTCTTCATAAATTTGTAAAATATTTAAGGTTTGTACTTTAATGGTTAAATTAGGTTTCTCTATAGAAATTGCCTATAGGACCAAAGGTCATATCACAAACATATATATATTTTTTCAAAATCCAATAGGTAGCAATGAGAAAATTTATATGTTTAATAATATATTTTATTAATCCACAGCTTACATTTTGTTATAAAAACACATCCATATAGAAAGATGTAACCCCAAAAACCAGCATACAAACATACAAAACATGCAATAACCCACTCATTTTAACAATAAAATGTAAACACCACAAAATAGACCGACACATCTTTTTACCAGAAAAATTAATGCAGTTTTGCTAACCCTATATTTCAAAAAAGTAATAATAAGCTGTTTCAAAAACAAAATGGCCATCTTGTCTGTCTGCACGGAAATAATCATAACATCATGATGAAAAATCATAATCACGCATAAAAATCTAATGGCTCATCCATAAAAATAAAGAAAGGGATCTTACGAAAAACCAATACATATTTTATACAATAAGCCTACAAAACAAAAAGACTGTAAAAATCGCTTCATAACGCACTGTACACCCTTTAATACAACTTTTTCCGTTATCGATAACACACTCGCCACATTCACACAGAATAATGTATAATATACAATAAGCAATGTTACTGTATTCAAAACAATAACAAAACATGTTGAATAACAGCTATTTAAAAATAAAAATTTAATTAGAATTTTGATTGCTTTTAAGCTTAAAAACCTATATTTGCAATAATCTTAAACACACAACCTTAAAGATGAACCATAAGCAAGACACCCCACTAGCCAATCATCACATCTCTGTAGACTGCGTGATAGTAGGTTTCGACGGCGAGCAATTGAAAGTACTGCTTCTGAAACGTACCTTTAAAGAAGGCGATACCGAAACGCAGGATATGAAGTTGCCGGGCGACCTTATATATCAAGACGAGAATTTGGATGATGCCGCCAACCGCGTGCTCACCGAACAAGCAGGAATTAAACGCATGTCGACCGTGCAGTTTAAGGCATACGGCTCTAGAAACCGTACCGACAAAGAGCGTGATATAAAATGGCTGGAAAACACTGCCAATATAAAAGTAGAACGCATCGTTACCATTGCCTATATTGCGTTAGTCAAAATACCAGCCAACGCATCATCGTTCAAGGTAGATGGCAACGAGTTGTGCTGGGAGCCGGTTGTATCGCTTCCCGACTTGGCGTTCGACCATAATAGAATTGTAGGCGAAGCGTTGATTCACATCCGCCAGATGGTGACTAACGACCCTATATATATGTTTCATCTGCTGCCGCACAAATTTACGGCACTGCAGCTACGCACATTGTTCGAGCGTATTTACGGAAAGACATTCGACGTGCGCAACTTCCAGAAGAAGCTTAAGCAGATGAAATACGTAACTCCGCTAGAAGAATACGAGAAGAACGTGGCACACCGAGCCGCCCGCTTCTACCGCCTCGACAAAGTAGAGTACAACCGCTTGCGGAAATTAGGACTCGAATAAAGCGTATAGATTCATCTTTTAACCAATAAAAAGTCAAACAACAAAACATAAATCTACTATTATGTATCTACTAGGTTACGACATAGGCAGCTCTTCAGTAAAAGCCAGCCTTATTGACGCCGAAACAGGCAAATGTATAGGCACTACATTCTACCCTAAAACCGAAGCCCCTATCACTGCTGTAAAGCCGGGATGGGCGGAACAGAACCCAAACAACTGGTGGGAGTATCTGAAACTCGCTACCGCCGACGTGCTGAATGCTTCGAAAGCTGATGCCGCCGACATCAAGGCGATAGGTATCTCATATCAGATGCACGGATTGGTGTGCGTAGATAAAAACCAAGTACCCATACGCAACTCTATCATCTGGTGCGACTCTCGTGCCGTTCCGTACGGCGAAAAGGCTTTTCACGCTTTAGGCGAAGAACGCTGTTTGCAGCATCTGCTCAACTCGCCGGGCAACTTCACAGCCATGAAGTTGGCTTGGGTTAAAGAGAATGAGCCTGAAACATATAGCCGCATTCATAAAATAATGCTTCCCGGTGATTATATCGCCATGCGTCTTAGCGGAGAAATATGCACCACGGCATCAGGTCTGTCTGAAGGCATCATGTGGGATTTCAAGGAGAACCGCCTCGCCAACTTCGTGCTCGATTATTACGGAATAGACTCATCACTGATAGCCGACGTAAAGCCTACATTCGCCGAGCAGGGACAAGTATCGGCAAAGGCCGCTGCCGAACTTGGTCTGAAAGAAGGCACACCTATCACCTACCGTGCCGGAGACCAGCCCAACAATGCCCTTTCGCTAAACGTGTTTAATCCGGGCGAAATTGCTTCTACCGCAGGTACATCGGGGGTGGTGTATGGAGTAAACGGTACAGTAGATTACGACCCGTTATCGCGCGTAAATACATTTGCACACGTAAATCATAGTGCCGAACAGCCACGCACAGGAGTACTGCTCTGCATAAACGGTACAGGCATCCTCAACTCATGGATAAAACGAAACTTCATAGAAAGCGGAGTCTCGTATAGCCAAATGAACGACATGGCAGCTCAGTCGCCTATAGGTAGCAACGGCATAAGCATCCTCCCATTTGGCAACGGTGCCGAACGTGTACTCGAAAACAGAGAGATAGGATGTTCTATCCACGGCATCAACTTTAACAACCACACTATCAACAACGTGATTCGCGCCGCACAAGAAGGCATCGTGTTCTCATTTAAATATGGCATCGAGGTTATGGAGCAGATGGGAATGAACGTTAAGAAGATACATGCCGGAAACGCCAATATGTTCTTAAGCCCGATATTCCGTCAGACACTGGCTGGGGTTACAGGAGCTACCATCGAGTTGTTCGATACAGACGGTTCTGTAGGAGCGGCTAAGGGAGCAGGTATTGGTGCCGGCATCTACCGCGATCATAACGAAGCTTTCGCCACACTTGAGAAGTTAGCAGAGATACATCCCGACGAAGCTCAAACCAACGCTTATGCCGAAGCTTACGCTCGCTGGAAAGAGCAACTAGAAAAACAAATGAAATAATACACTCCTTATTATATAATGTATAAGGACTAAAAACATTAAACAACTAAAACATTAACCCTGTCGTGGTACTCTAACGATAAAACGCCACGACTTATAAAATCAAATTTAACTATGGCAACAAAAGAGTATTTCCCAGAAATTGGAAAGATTAAATTCGAAGGTAAAGATTCAAAGAATCCATTGGCATTCCACTATTATGACGCTGAAAAAGTAATCATGGGCAAGCCTATGAAAGAATGGTTGCGCTTCGCCATGTGCTGGTGGCATACACTATGTGCCGACGGTGCCGACCAGTTCGGTAGCGGTACTAAGACTTTCCCTTGGAGCGAAGGTGCCGACGCTCTTACCATCGCTAACCAGAAAGCTGACGCTGGCTTCGAAATCATGACTAAACTTGGCTTCCCATACTTCTGCTTCCACGATGTAGACCTTATCTCTGAAGGCAACTCTGTAGAAGAATACGAAGCTAACCTGAAAGCTATCGTAGCTTACCTGAAAGAAAAGATGCAGGAAACAGGCATCAAGTTGCTTTGGTCTACTGCCAACGTATTCGGCAACAAACGCTATATGAACGGTGCTTCTACTAACCCCGACTTCGATGTTGTGGCTCGCGCTATCGTACAGATTAAGAACGCTATCGATGCCGGTATCGAACTTGGTGCAGAAAATTATGTATTCTGGGGCGGCCGCGAAGGTTATATGAGCTTGCTCAACACTGACCAGAAACGTGAAAAAGAGCATATGGCTACTATGCTTCGTATGGCTCGCGACTACGCTCGCGCTAAAGGCTTCAAGGGTACATTCTTGATTGAACCGAAACCGATGGAACCAACAAAGCATCAGTACGATGTTGATACAGAAACTGTAGTAGGATTCCTTAAGACACACGGCCTTGACAAGGACTTCAAGGTTAATATCGAAGTAAACCACGCTACATTGGCTGGTCACACATTCGAACACGAATTGGCTGTAGCTGTAGATAACGGCATGCTGGGTTCTATCGACGCTAACCGTGGTGATATGCAGAACGGATGGGATACCGACCAATTCCCTATCGACCAGTTCGAACTCGTTCAGGCATGGATGCAGATTATCCGTAACGGTGGCTTGGGTACAGGCGGTACTAACTTCGACGCCAAGACTCGTCGTAACTCTACCGACTTGGAAGATATCATCATTGCTCACGTAAGCGGTATGGATGCTATGGCTCGCGCTCTTGAAAACGCTGCTAAGTTGCTCGAAGAATCTCCTTACAAGAAGATGCTTGCCGATCGTTACGCATCGTTCGACGAAGGGCTTGGCAAGAAGTTCGAAAACGGCGAAATGACACTCGAAGAAGCATACGAATACGGTAAGAAAGTTGGCGAGCCGAAACTTACCAGCGGTAAGCAGGAACTGTACGAAGCTATCGTAGCCATGTATTGCTAATCAGGAGGATAACCCTACAATTGCAATCGAAACTATAAAAAACACATGCAATTATGAATTATCCGGAAAAAGGAAGCAAGTTATATCTTTTCTCGATAGTGCTGGTGGCTGTAATTGGCGGTCTGCTGTTCGGTTATGACACAGCCGTCATCTCGGGTGCCGAAAGCGGGTTGCAGCAGTTCTTTCAGAACGCTGGCGACTTTGCTTATACCGACACGCTTCACGGCATCACATCTTCGAGTGCCCTTATAGGATGTATCATAGGTAGCGCGCTGTCGGGTCTGTTTGCCAACAGGCTCGGCCGCAAGCGGGCCTTGGCC
>ERZ1026903.994-NODE-994-length-11424-cov-30.251385_pt1 | contig 11424 bp, 8 predicted proteins | sample MGYA00380180_ERZ1026903 | MGnify/ENA primary metagenome ERZ1026903 (study PRJEB33269, sample SAMEA4719816) | human gut metagenome | biome: human-associated habitat; feature: organic feature; material: feces | place: Cameroon | collected 2013-10 ... | reverse complement strand
GGAAAGCCTCATCGCCAGCGATCTCATCGATTACCTGCCGAAGGCATTCCTCAGAATGGAAGAATAAGATTGGAAAAGTATAAGAATGTAGAAAGGGTGTGCTCGTGTGAGCACACCCTTTCTACATTCTTATGTTTATACTATGCTTCCAATGAATTTCTGGCTTCATAGAAGCGCTTTTCCAGTTCGCGTCGAAGGTCGTCCTTGCGGTCCATATTCAGTTTCTTGCGGATATGGCTGCGCTGACTGGTGATGTTCGATTCGCTCTTGTTCAGTTCGATGCAGATTTCCTTCAGCATCTTGCCTTCCAGTACCATCTGGCAGATCACCCTCTCACTGTTGGTAAGGTCGGCACATACCAGATCCCATGCCTTCTTGCTCAGTTCGCTGGTCTTCAACTGTTCTGCGGCACGCTCCAGGATATTCTGTTGCTGCTCCGGGCGCAGTCGGCTCAGCAAGTTTACCGCCATATCCTTCTCTTCATCCTTCAGGTCGGCAAGCATATGCAGTGCCTTCTTCTCTTCTTCCCTCATCTGCTTGGGTTGTCGGAGTTCCTTGATGATGACAGGCTCCCAGTTATAGAGCCATACATACAGAATCATCAGGAAACCTACCAGAACAGCCTTGATGCTGAAGAGCAGCACGGAAATCTGCGTATGCGAGAGGGCTACCGCTACCACTGGCAGCAGAGCGACGGCAAAGCCGAGAGTGGTTCGGTTGAGCTGCTGGCTCTGGGCGGTAATGGCGAGTATAAACATGATAAAGATATTGCTCATCACGCTCAGGTTGTCCCGATCGCCCTGATAGTGCAGACAAAGCATACTGTCTATCGCCAGCTTGACGAATACGAGGATATAGAGCAGGGAGATGCCAGTCTTGAATACCACCTTGCGCTTCAGTACCACATACGTCAGCACCGCCAGTGCAATGGTATGGACTATATTATAGAACATGCCCCCCCCAGGCTTTCATCATGTAAAACAAAAGGAAGTGATAGGGAATAATGAGTATCTCTACCAAAGTCAAAAAGACGAAGGCGATCACCCTCCGGCGATCCACCACTCCACAATAGTCAGGGCATAAATGATGTTCCAAGCGCAAACACCAATCCCAAAGTTTGTTCTTAGCTTTCATTTCTTGCTTTCAATTTACTTATAGTTTAAACAATCGTTGATACTTATATATCATCAAAGTCTTGCCCGCTTGGGGCTCTTTGCATACCTTTCAGGACCTCTGAGTCCTGAATTCTTTGTTGATTTACTAACTTATTCTTCTCAACTGCAAAATTACAACTAAAAATCGAAAAATACTAAGAAAGTAGGATAAAAAGTGGCTAAAAAAGCAAAAAACAGATGAGAAAAAGCATTTTTCAGGGTTTTTCAGTGTTTCATTTATGCGGTTTTTATTCGGTATCAGCATTTTTAGGCGCATTTTTCTTGGCAGCAATCGAAAAAGACGCTATCTTTGCAATCGTAAAAACAAAGTTCGCGGTTTCAAGCCCGAGCTTCCAATCAAACCCCAAAGTTGCCAACAGGCATCTAAGAACAGAGGAGTAGATGATAAAGATGATGATGAGTAGAAGAAGAGTAAATGATAGACTAACTATTCTTTAATTAACAAAGTCTAGGAGCAAGCCTATTGAAAGGAAGGAAAAAAGAAAAGGAAAAAAGTATAAGTATAAGTATAAGTAAAAGATGATGATGCGTTTCTCTAGAGAGACCATTTGTCATTCTTAAATCATTAAAAGATTTTAAGTATGAACAGAAGGATTTTAATTGCGCTACTGGCTGTTGGTAGCTTCATCTGCCCAGCCGTCGCTCAGAAGGTGGCCTTGAAGACGAACCTCCTTTATGATGCTACAAGCACCATGAATCTCGGCTTCGAATTTGGCCTTTCCCCAAAATGGACCTTGGATGTATCCGGCAACTACAACCCGTGGACATTTTCCAAGAACAAGAAGTGGCAGCACTGGCTTGTTCAACCAGAAGCTAGATACTGGTTCTGCAATAAGATGATGGGCTCCTTCATCGGCTTCCACGCCCTCGGAGGTTCTCATAACATAGGTAACGTAGATCTTGACTTCAAGTTCCTCGGTACCGACTTCTCCAAATTGAAAGATTACAGATACGAAGGTTGGTTCGTAGGTGCAGGTGTTGCATACGGTTATACCTGGGCTCTCTCCAAGCATTGGAACTTCGAGGCTGAACTCGGAGTGGGATATATTTATTCGAAAGCGGATAAATATGAATGCCCACAATGTGGTGAAAAACTCGAGAAAGACAAGGCGAATCACTACGTAGGACCTACCAAGGCGGCACTCAATCTGGTGTATGTCTTCTAATTCATGATACATTATTATATTAATAAGTAAAAACTGAAGATTATGAATACATATAAGATTTTAAACAAGACACTTGGAGCCGTCGCCCTCAGCATTCTGTTTAGCACTAACGCTATCGCTCAGGAACAGGCTGCCAAGGATATGAAAGTCCTCAACAAGGAAATCAAGAAGAAAGGCAATAAGGTGAACGTCTATATGGACCTCAATCTCGATGACGTGAAACTGGCAAGCAACAAGGGTCTCATCTTTACACCTATTTTATATAAGGGTGAGGATACGCTCAAACTCCCGGCTGTGGAGGTGATGGGTAACAAGAGATACATCTACTACCAGCGTACCAAGAAGACCGCTACCCAGAACCCGCTCATCGTTGCCAAGCGTGAAAACAAGGAGCCACAGACGCTCCGATACGCTTACTCTACTCCTTACCAGGACTGGATGAAGAACTCCAACTTCGCCATCAGCAATGATGCCTGTGGATGTAACCAGAAACTGCTGGCAGAAAACCTGCTCACCAACAATGGCGAGGCGCTCGTTACTCCTCAGCAGCTCTATCAGGCTTATCAGCAGCCAAAGGCGGAGGCAGTGAAGATCAGACAGGAAAACGGTTCGGCTAGACTCAACTTCCGCATCAACAAGTGGGATATCGTGAAGAATCTCGGTAACAATACCAATGAGTTGGCTACCATCAAGCAGACGCTCGACCTCGTGAAGAACGATCCGGATGTAACCATCACTTCCATTACCCTCCACGGATATGCTTCTCCTGACGGCAGTTATGCCAACAACAACAAGCTGTCTCGCAACCGTACCCAGGCTCTCTACAACTACCTGTTGAAGACCTACCCTATCGACAAGAAGCTCTTCAAGGTAGAATCTACAGCTGAGGATTGGGCAGGAACACTGGAGTACATCAAGAGTCACAACATCCCTCAGAAGGAAGCTGCTCTCAAGATCATCAACAGCGATATGACTCCTGACCAGAAGGAACAGACGCTCGCAGCCAAGGCTGGTGAGGCATTCCGATTCCTCGTTGACAAGGTTTGGCCAGGCTTGCGCCGCACAGATTACACCATCGAGTACGACGTGAAGGCATTCAACCTCGAAGAGGCTCGCAGAGTGATCAACACCCGTCCGCAGAAGCTCTCTCTGCAGGAGATGTACATGGTAGCCAACAGTTATCCGAAGGGAAGCGCAGAGTACAACAATGTATTCGATACCGCAGTCAAGATGTTCCCAGAAGATAAGCTCGCCAATCTGAATGCTGCCCTTGCAGCCATCGACAGAGGTGACAAGATAAGCGCAGAGAAGTACCTGAAGAAGGCTGGCACCGGCGCCGAAGTAGATAATGCCCGTGGTTGCCTCGCCGTTCTCAATGAGGATTACGAAGCTGCCAAGCAGTACTTCCAGAAGGCAGTAGCCGGAGGCTTGAAGGGTGCTCAGGAGAATCTCAACAAGCTGAACAAGATTGTGGAGTAAGCTAAGCGCCCTGAAAGGGCAAAAGCTTCATAAACGCTTGATGTATTTATATATAAGTAAAAGAATAAACAATAATATTAATATAAACTAAAAAATTTAATTTAAGAACAAGAAAAGAAAGAATAGTATTTGATTACCCCCGGGCGAAGCCAGTGATGAGGTCAGAGAGACCCGTCCATTTCGCAACTCAAACTAAAAATTTTGTATAACACTTAATAAGTAAAAGATTATGAAGAAAATGAATTTGCTCGTTATGAGCTTGGTATCAGCAGCAGCGTTATCTTTCTCAAGCTGCAGTAACAATGATGATTTGACAGGTGGTGGAACTCAGTCACAGGCTGACGGTGTCTATATGACATTGAAGATTTCTGGCGCAACCAGCCATGGAACCAGAACAGGTGTTGCAACCCCTAATACCGAAGAGAATGGTACCGTGGACGAGAGTACAATAACAGAAGGTATGATGTATATCTATGATGGAAATACCTGCGTATTCCACAAGGTCATCACCAAGGATATGTTCGCAACAAAGCCTACTCAGACAACTGCAGGTGTTACAAAGCCTATCAAGGTTGCTGTAACTGGAGCTATTACGACTAACAAGGCGTACCATGTTTACTTCCTGGCAAACAATACATCTATAAATGACCCATTAGCAGCAGGAACAAGCTTTACAGCCTCAACTACAGGTGGAGCAAACTTTGCTACAGCTAACAAATTTGTTATGTTCAACCAGAATGATGTAACAACCAAGGCAGATCATAGCACCGTTACATTCACAGACGCAGCTAAGTCTGAAGCTACTCCAGCCGCAGCTGGCGAGATTAAGTTGGATCGTGTAGTTGCTCGTATCGATAACCCATCGTTCGCCGAGACAGCAAAAACCGTAGATGATGCTGCAGCCGGTACAACTAAGAATGTTGCTAGCGTTGTAGCAAGTTTCACTTACGAGGGTTATGCTGCTTCCAACTTGAACAACAACTCTTATGTCATGCAGAACTGGGATAATAAGTTCGAGACTTTGAACGTGAAATGGGCAGAGGGTGCTAACAAGTATTTTCAGCCAAAGGAATCCTTTGGTGCATTGTACGAAGGAAAGAACCTTGATAAGTTCGGCAAAGAAAATACGTATGCTTTCGAGAATACCACAACTGACGTAGACGATGCTACAGCAGTTTACTTCCAGGTTAAGGCAAACTTGACAGATGCAGCAAAGACCACAGCAGACTTCAATGATGGTACATTCTATCGTTATGACGGAAGACTTTACACCAGCATTAAGGCTATTTACGATGATGCTGCAACAGGTGCTATTTCTAACCCATTCACAGAGACAAACAGCATTACTCCTGCACAAGTAGTGGCAATGATCTCTAAAGATGGCAAACTTACCGATAACGAAACTACATTGGCTCAATTCCGTAAGGACTACAAGATTGAGGTTTACCGCGAAGGTATGATGTACTACCGCTGGGCTATCTCTGACATGGCTTACAAGCCATTTGTAGAAAGTGATCCAACTCATACATATTCTGTATTGCGTAACAGCATCTATCGCTTGAATGTTACAAAGATTAACGAGATTGGTAAGGACGTTCCTAATGGACCAGAGCCAGACGATCCTATCAAGAATCCTAACTTCTACATGAATGTAACAGTTAAAATCAACCCTTGGGTTCTCAATACAAAGGATATCGAGTTGAAGTAATCAGAACTTCAATTGGAAAGAAAAGATGAAAACGGGATGTACCCCATCCCCCCGCTCTCAAGATAATTCTTGAAACAACAATACTCTCAATCTCCCGGGGGCTACCCCGCCTCCGGGAGATTAAAAAAGAAAAAGATGATATTGCCGCCAACAGAAGGCGGGAACCCCTATCGTGCTGAATCAGCACCACTCAACAAGAAAAAAAAGATGCCGGAGGCTACCCCACTTCTTACGCCCTACGGCACACTAGATATAAGTATAAGTAAAAGAATTAATAAAATACAAACGATATGAAACATTTCATCATCAAAAACGGTTGCAAAGTGGTTTGTATCTCAGCCATCGCACTCTCTTCGCTTTCATCATGCATGAAAGACGATTTGACGAATTGTCCTGCACCCAAGGTGTCGCTCAAGTTCGATTATACATATAATGTTGAGAACGCTGATGCTTTCTCCCAGGAAGTGAAAAACCTCAACGTCTATGTTTTCGATAAAAACGGTAAATACTTCGATACCTATACGCAGTCAGCCGACAAATTCGAAACGGGTCACAGCATGGACATCACAGACTTACAGGAAGGTAAATACACCTTCGTCTGCCTAGCGCGTGACAAGAAACCTACAGGTAGCAGAGCCGACGGTGACGACGAGATGGAGTTCAGCTTCACCCAACTCACACCAGGTGTTTCTACCATCAACGACCTGCAGGAGGAAATGGGTAAGAAAGACGGAGAGGCTTCTGTCAACAGCAAGAAGTTCACCGCTCTCTACACAGCCCAGACATCTCTCGACTTCAAGGGAAACAAGGACACATCCGGCGAACTGAGCTTGATGAAATGTACCAAGACCTACCGCATCGTGATGCTTCCTTACGATAACGACCAGCAGGGATTCGTGGCAGAAAACTTCGACGTAAGAATCAAGGGTTCGGCTGCACTCCTCGACTACAAGGGCGACAAGGTAAAGGATGCCAACGGTGTAGAGCAGAACAAGCCAATCACCTACGTGCCTTACAACGAGAAACTGGTGGTTAACACCAGCGGCAATACCCAGGTAGAAGGTGAGGAAATCGACAAGGCTCTGGTTTACGACCTGTCATCTTCCAGAATGTTCGAGCGCAAGAATGATGTAAACACCCGCAACACCGAAAGCACGGAGTACGACGACAAGCGAATCGTAATCACCGACAAGCGCACAGGCAAGGTAATCTTCAACCACTCACTGCCATGGTTCCTCGCTCTCTGCGGCGAGCGCACCGACAAGGGCTGGGAGGATCAGGAATACCTCGACCGCCAGGATCACTACACCCTCGTATTCTACGTTCCAAGTCCAGGTTCCGACTACCACATGGATGCTAGAATCAAGGTGAACGGATGGGTTCTCAATCTTAGAGATATAGAACTATAAAACAGTAAGACTGCTAAAGGCAGACGATAAGTATAAGAAAAAGTATAAGTAAAAGATAGGAGATACAAGTTATGTTCGATTTCGCAAAAAGAAAAATCTGTGCGAATCAACTGACTAGCATAATGAAGGGAATAGCAGCATTGGCACCCACCTTGCTGCTTACCCTGATACTAACATCATGTATGTCGGACGGTTACACAGATACAGCTGCTGGAAAGAGTGATACCTACATCAACCTGAATGTATCAACTCCTACAGCTCAGGCCAGAGCCAACGCTCCTGCTGGTTCAACAGCAGGTACCAGCGGAACGCTCGGGCAAGACGAAACTTCCCCAAGTCCAACAGAAGAGGAGAAAATATACAGTATCAGAGTTTGGGCTTTCAAAAGCGGCAGCGCTGAAACTGCAGCACCAATAGGATTCAAGGCAGAAACCGGCCTCAACGAAACCGGTTCACATCAGGTAAGTATGAAATTGTTGCGCAAAGCAGCAGGTGATTTGGAAAATATCGACCTTTTTATCCTGCTCAATGCAGAAAGCATTGGAGTTCTGAACGATAACAATTGCAATAGAATGACGCGCAAGGAATTGAAAAATGCTGTATTCAACTCAAACTTCGGTATCAAAAAAGATGGCAGCGCTCAGGCTACTACTGTTCCTGCTACAGGTTTACCAATCTCACGTGTCATTACAAACATCAATGTAAAAAACAACATTGCAGACAATGCAGCCGCAGCTGCTGCCAAACCTGTAAGTGTTCCATTGGTAAGAGCCGTTTCCAAGCTCCACTTCTTCTTTGCCCGTAAGACCGGCAAGGATACAGAAAGTGTAACTGTCACCAAGATTGTTGTAAACGGAGAGACCCTGACAGAAGCAAGCCCAGTATTCCCAGAAGCTGCAACAAATGCCGAAAAGGATACTAAAGGATTGACAGGAAGTTTCAATGGTCTCAATTACCTCACCCAGAATTTGATATTCGGAGGTATTGCAACAGCTAAGATCAACCCTGTTGACGATCCTAAGGCATATATCCGAAATACCGGAGAAAAAGCCCAGGATTATATGACTCGTCTCAGCACTGGTGTACAGGAAGGTTGCAGAAGCTATCTTCGTGAGACTGACAAGACCATAACTGGCAAGATTTGTTTCAAGTCAAATGCTTCGCTTGCAGAAAGATCGGTTGAGTTTAAGATTACAGATGCCTATCGCAATCATGAATTGGTTGTATATGGCTACTTCTCTGGAGAAGCATTACTGGATCTCAACTTAAAATACTACGTAGCAAACTGGAATGAGAAGGCTGCTACAGATATCACATTTAATTAAACTATTGGAGGAATCATAATATGAAGAAAGTAATGAAATTAGCATACCTGCTCATGGGAGTAGCACTCTTACTCAGCAGTTGCTCGGAAGACATCTTCCCGGGCGGCAGCGAGAGCAACGAGGATGTTACCATTTCGTTGGCCTATTCTGATGTTTCCCCAAGAGACATCGTGGTCAACTCCCGAGCTACACCTGCAGAGGAGCGTCATCTCGACAACCTCTACATCTATATATTTGATGGCAATGGTAATCTGAAGGGTTATAAAGGTATTGAAGGTGAAGCTAATCTGACCCAAAATACCAGCAGCACCACCAAAGCGCAAATAACCGGCATCAAGACAAGAAGCGGCGAATCGTATATCTATGCTGTTGCCAACATCTCTACGGGTCTTTATCCTGTTGAGACCAGCAGCGGTACTGTTGCTGCAAACAAGTTACCTATTAACTTGAATGAAGAAACAGCCCGTGCCGGAGGATATGACTTCACCCTTGACCAGCTGAAAGCTTTGACTTTCAAGCGTAACAACACTAGCATTGATATTACAAGTGCATTCTTGATGAGCGGTGCGGTACAGGATGGAAATCTGGTAAATATCACAACCGCAGGTACAATTGCCAGCGGCGACAATGCCATTCGATTGAGCCGCATCGTATCAAAGGTAAAGTTTACCATCAAGGCAGCCAATACTGTAGGAGTTACCCGTTCATTTAAGCTGGATACTTACGACATTATGAACATTGCCGTAGATGGATCGCTGGTAGGAAAGATTGATGGAAACAGCAGGAATAAGACGACAAATGTAAAAGACAACATCGGCAACACTGTTCGACCAAACGATGTGGAAAACGATGCTCAGTTCTTCGAAGTCTATTTGCCTGAAAATCTTCAGGATGCAGTTCACAACGTAACCACCCAAGCAGAACGTGAGGATGACAGTCAGAGTATTCCGAAAGTATTTACCAATGCACCTGCTAATGGTACATACGTAGTATTAAAAGGTAAGTATGAAGAAACAACAAGTAGTTCTACTAAGAGTGCCGACGTTACCTATTATGTTCATCTGGGCGACTGTTCTAGAGATAAAAACAACTATGATGTAGAGCGTAACTGCAAATACACCTACAACATTACGGTAGCAGGTGTAGATAAAATCATCGTAGAAGCCAAGAAAGAATCAGGAGCAGATCAGCCAGGTGCCGAAGGCGTAGTTTTGGAATATGGAGCGACAGGTAAGAATATGACACTCGACAGTCACTACGAGTATATGGTTATGCGCTTCTATCAGGATGATATCCAAAAGTTGAAAAGAGCTGGTAAAGGCTATTTCTATCAGGTTTATGCCCTGGGTAATCATACCGACGTAATCAACGTGGGCGCAACAACTGTTGGTAAAGATAACGGTGTAGATACAAGCTGGATTCAGTTTGCAATCAAATGCAGCAGAGACGAATCTAGCAGTAAATACAGCACAGATAAAACGAGCAGAGGTACTGCATGCAGTTATCCTGGCACGAAATATGCTAGCGATCTCTACACTGTAGATAGATTCTTGAAATATCTCTATGATAATGCAGAATCAAGTATCTGGACAAAAAGTGACAGTAAAGGAAAGTATATCGATGCAACATGCTTTATCAGTGAGAACTATTACAAGAATCTCACATGGAATCAATATGTGAATGATGTTGATAAGCGTGCCTTTTATGTTGCTAATGAGGTTAAGACCAGTAATGATGGCAGAAGCGTTTACGCTCAGACTCAATATGGTTTGACCCAGTATAACATTCAGACCTTCTATGACAGAAGCAAAGCTGGAAGCATCACTGCCTATGGTTGTGAGACTATTAATGATGAGGAAGGTAAAGATTTTTCAGTCAATGGTGGTGGAAGCAAGTATAATTCTTCAGGTACCGATACATGGAATGGACGTACCAATATGGTTGCGGACATAAATAAGAGTACAGACACCTGGAAAACTCTTAAAGACAACAGTTCTCTGATCAAAGCGTGTATGTCTAGAAACCGAGACCTGAATGGAGATGGCAAAATCAGTGATGATGAAATTCGCTGGTATGCCCCTACTATTTCTCAGTATATTGGTATCTGGATTGGTGAGGAGATTATGAGCGGTGAGTCTAAACTCTTCAATAAAGCCACATCTACACTCAGCACTAGCAATGATCCTGCATGTCGTATGTTGTATTATAGTTCAACATACAATGAGAACACTTACTTCTCTGAAGAAGGTTTGGCAACCAATCATAACAATTCTTCCTATCCTCCAAAATTGGTACGCTGCCTTCGCAATTTGAAATCAAACGATGTGGGATATAACAAAACTCCAGACAAGTACTACACGTACGAAAGTTCTGTGGTAACACTGAACAATGTTGATGAAAAAGCATTGAACACATCAGGAGAACAAGGTGAATTGAATACGCACACAGAACGTTCTGCACTCAATAAACCTGCCAAAAAGTTCAAGATTTCAAAAGAAAAATATTATGGAGAAAGATACAAGTATGGGGGCAACTGGTATTGGACAGGAATAACGCCAACTCAGGAGCATGTAGTAGATGGTACATTTAAGTGTTACAACTACTATGAGGAAGGTGACAAAAAATGGAGAGTTCCAAACCAAAGAGAATTATCAGTAATGTTTCTTGTTGATAAAGAAAAAATCACAAACACCTACTGTAGAACTATTTTCTCCAATACAAGCTTCAGAAAGTCTTGGACATATAATGGGAATTTTTCAATGGATGTTAGCAAGTGGAATGCTACCGGCTCTGTCCGCTGTATCAAGGTACAAAAATAGTTAGCAAAATACAAAAGTTAAGAATCATATATCTGTAAGAGAGGAGGGAAGGAAGTTGTGAATACTTCCTCCCCCTTATTTAGTTATTATAAGACATTATTATCATTTACTATTATACAAATTTGCGAAGACTAGACTAGACTGGTCGTTGGAATTTTAGTTGCCGAGGTGACTCACCTTCTAAGATTCCACGACTTTTTTTTGTGCCCTGAAAGAACACCTCATTCATAGGCATGCACACCTCGTTCATAGGAATACACGCTTCATTCATAGGCATACACGCCCTGAAAGGGCAGAAGCTCCTAGCCCAGGGCATCGCCCTGGGGATAATGGCAATCAGCAA
>ERZ1026903.992-NODE-992-length-11445-cov-29.803863_pt1 | contig 11445 bp, 18 predicted proteins | sample MGYA00380180_ERZ1026903 | MGnify/ENA primary metagenome ERZ1026903 (study PRJEB33269, sample SAMEA4719816) | human gut metagenome | biome: human-associated habitat; feature: organic feature; material: feces | place: Cameroon | collected 2013-10 ... | reverse complement strand
AAAAACAAAAGGAGAAGAATTTATGACTAAAGAGGAAGAAGATGAAGTCCATCGGTTAGTTCAATCAGTCGGTGTTGTACAGTTGTCAAGAGTAATGTTTAAGGGTATGGACGTTAGCGAAATGATTAACGTAATTATCCTTGCAGGTAGAGGCTACAGCGTGAAGCTACTCACTTGGTTCAAGTATTATTGTGAAGTGATGCCTCTGTTTATCATGCTTTTTCATATTGCATGCATGGTAACATTTGCGTCTCATGAAAAAGAAATGTGCGTATGGTTTAAGGAGAATTGGGTATCGGCAGCATTTATCTATTTTTCAGTTTACATCCATCCGCTTGTGCTTATAATTGCGAGCAGATTCTTTTGGCTCTGCTACAGATGGCGTATTCCGATGATTATCTATCTATTTGGGATAAATGCTATTCATATCGTATACTGGAATGTTTTTACCACCAACGAAATGGTGGAAGCTAATGTTGTAATACTTGTAATGACCATTATATTTTATGTATATGGTTTTGCCGATAAGTATTTCTCAGGCAAGGGCTGTCAAAGTTTAATCTCTAGATTATAATGATATGGGAAAGTTATTTGGTTATCACACCTTGGGAGTGTTATTAAAATCGTTGTCTGACTCTTGCTTTCGAGCAGACGAGCAAGAGAAGAGAGGGGAGAAGGTAACTGCTTGCGGAATGAGTAGCGATGAGATAGAAGACCTTTGTGAGAACTATCTGCCGTATGCTCTCAACCCAATGTTGAGCACCGAGGAAGTCAAGGAGAAACTTCACGTTTCAGATGCTACCCTTAATCGTATGGTGGCTAGGGGTGACATTCCGAATGGCGAGTGCAAGAAGCGTGGGCACACAAGATATTGGAAGAAGTGGGATATTCTTCACTTCTTAAAGGGTAAGAGAAAATCATAACGTATTAAGCCCTATCGCATCACGGATAAGCGAGTGTATATGAGTATTATGAATTTTATGTTTTGGGCTTTGATTATAGTAGCGATACTGATAATCATCAACTGCTCGTTTATTGCTTCCTTATACCTTTCCTATGAGTATAAGAAAGTCAATAAGTTCTTTCTATCTTGGGTGACGGTATCAACTATGATTCTGATAGGATGGTTCGGGGTTGGATTGTATCTGTACTTCGAACATTTCTTATAAGTTAAAGAGAGGTAAGGATAGCCTCTCTTTAATTCCTCCGATTTCGTGGGATTTTAAAAATACAATTTTTCGATGAAATTATATACAATATTCCTGCAAAAATATATATTCGTTTATATGAAGGCATAAAGTTTTGCACTTTTTCGCCAAAACTATTTGGTGATTAAATATTTTGTTGTATATTTGCAGCATTAATATTTAATCACCAAATAGTTATAGTATGGCAGATAGAATTAAAGATATTATCGTTGGAGTAGTTCTTGCAATCCTTGCCTACCTCAAACCGATAGAAGGTGAGCTATCTTCGCTTATGATCGTCTTCGCCCTCAACTTTGTTTTCGGTTATCTTAGCGGCATGATTGCAAAAGGAGAGAACTTCGAGTTAAAGAAAGCAGTTGTGTGCATCGGTCATGCTACCGTGTTCTTCGTCCTTTGTGCGGCAGTATATGCCATCGGGCGATTCAAAGGACAGATGGAAGGTTCCGTTCAATGTGTTTCCTTTATCTCGTACCTAGTATTGTGGTTCTACGGATGCAATATTCTGAAGAACTTGAAACAGATATTCAAGAAGGACACCCCTCCTTGGTATGTAGTCAGTTTTATCTACTACCTCATGCGTTTCAAGTTTATCGAGAAAATTCCATATTTGTCGGACTATCTAAATTATACAGAAAAGGAGGAAAGAGTATGATGTTAGCGATTTCTATAGTAGCCGCCATCATGGCATGCATCATTGCTTTTGGCTGCTTAATTCAAGGAAATGATTATAGCGAGGAGGAGGAGGATTAAGGCATGGCTGATTCAAGTAAACTCGTTCCGTTTATCCTCAGTTGGGAGACGGACAAATACACAAATAACAAGAAAGATAAAGGTGGTCCAACTAAGTACGGCATCACCCTTGCTACCTGGAGAAGAGTCGGGTACGACAAGAATGGTGATGGCGTTCTAAACGAGGAAGATGTTAAACTCCTCACTGAGGAAGACTTTCATCGAGTCTTCAAGCAGAATTATTGGAATGCCTGCAAAGCAGACAAAATCCAGGATCAGAGTGTAGCCAATATGCTGGTTGACTTCGCTTACAATAGTGGAGTAAGCAGGGCTATAACATATCTCCAGATTACTCTAGGAATTACGGCGGATGGCATAATTGGCAATAAGACATTGTTTGCTGTCAATAAGGCTAATGGCAAGATACTTTTTGAACAATTCAAAAAAGTAAGAAAATGCTATCTTAAAAGTATAGCCAAAGGAACACAAAAAGACTTCCTCAAAGGATGGCTCCGCAGACTAAGCTATATCACTTATGGACACTTAAAATTGAATGAATGATGAAATGGTACGATGTTAGATATTGGAAATTAGCTTCCTATGTTTCAGCTATAGGGGTTGTTCTTTTATTGCTCTACGGATGCGGAGCACCTAGAACTATCACCAAGCAGACATATATAAAGGATTGTTCGAGCGATAAAAGATTCGACTCGCTTTTCACCGCCCGCATGGCATACACCTTTGATCAGTGGCTTCATTATCAGAAGCGCGAGAGTGAAAGAAGTACGAAAGATAGTAGCTATATCAAGGATAGCACAGCGACAAGGCTCGATGCGCAAGGTAACAAAATTGGCGAAGATAGATTTCACTATGAGAGCCATGTGCGAACAGAGAAGGAGGTTCAGAAGCTACTGGACAGCCTTAGTCATTATAGGTCGCTGAAGGATAGCGTTGCTATTTATCGTCACAGACTTGATTCGCTATCGAGTATCAAACTTTCAAGCGACAGTGCTACAAAGGTGATTGAAAAGCCACTTACGGCGGCTCAGAAGATTTATATTCAGATAGGGCAGGTATTCTGCTTTTGTTTAGTTATCATTGTAATATACCTATTATATTGTATGAAAAGAAAAGGTTCTTAGTTAGTTAGTTTTTAGTTAGTAAGTTTTTTAGGTTAGGTGCTTGATTGTATTCGGATAACTTGGCGGCTACTCGTAAAGAGTGGTCGCCTTTTTGTTTGCAAAGTAAATTCTTTCGTTCTAAGAGGGTAAAAAATGATTCTACCTACTATCACTATAAACTACTGATATAGAGCCACTAGCAGAAACTATGATAGAGTTATAGCTTATTTCCATACTATTTATTAACTTTGCACACGTAACGTTACAAAAAGTGTTAGTTAAATATTAAGGTTAAATTAAAAATTCGGGATATGGAAAGTAAAACTTACGTGTTCAATCCAGAGAGCGGCACAAGCGGCACAGGCTCTAATGGAATCTTGGCTATGCTTCCTGCACTCATGCAGAGACAGGGTGTTGACCCAGGTCTGATTGCACTCTTGAACAATAACCGTGGAAACGGAAATGGTTGGGGTGACGACATCTTTGCAATCCTTCTGTTGTTCATCCTTATGGGCAACAATGGTATGGGACTCTTCGGAGGTAATCGCTGCATGGGTTCTAACGGACAGGGCGGTGTTGTGCCAATGCTTAACAATGATGCCAATACTGCCGTTATCATGCAAGCAGTTCAGCGCAATGGCTTTGATGTTCAGAGCTTGGCTGCAGCCCTCAATACATCAAGTGATGCAGTCATGGCTGCAATCAATGGCTTAGGTCAGCAGATTTGCAACCTCGGCAATCAGATGGGCATGAATGCTAATCAGATTTTGACTGCTATCATGCAGGGCAACAACGCCATCGCTACCCAGTTGGCTGAATGCTGCTGCAAGACCAATAACGCCATCACTGCGATGGACGGCAACATCAAGTTGTCTATCTGTCAGCAGACTCACGCCATCAATGATACGGCAAACGCCAATGCTTTGATGCTCCGTGACAAGGCAGATGCCAACAATCAGTCTGTCTTGGCTAAGTTGGATCAGATGCAGACACAGGCAATGCAGGATAAGCTCGATGCTTTGAGAGAGAAGAACAGTGCCCTGCTTGCTCAGATTTCCAATGAGCATCAGACACAGGCTTTGCAGGCTTATCAGGCGCAGGTTATCACACCAGTAAATTCAGCTTTGGCTGCGCTGCAGGCAGAGGTGGCTGGCATCAAGTGCAAGTTGCCTAATACCATCAGTGTTCAGTACCCTCAGTACGGAGTATTCAACAAGGACGTTTATACTGCTGCCGCCATGGGAGCTTATGCAGGTGATGTAGCGGCTTCTCGTTCAACTGTAGGATGCGGTTGTTAGGAAAGGAGGTAACTATGTTCCCTTTATATCCATTCAATCCATTTATTCCAATCGGTCAGAGAAACCAAATCAGACGTATTGATGTAGGAGGTATCTATGAGCTGAAGACGAATGCCCAGCAGGTCACAGATGCGAGTGTTGATTATGGTATCAATCCTTGCTACTATAATGCTTTGCCTTGCGAGTGCATCGTGCTCTTGAAGATACATCAAGGAGTTGCCGCAGCAAGTGCAGCACTTCCTGTCACAATCGTAACTCCAAATAGTGGTTCAACCACTGTTAACGGAACTGCCAACACTAGCGGAACAGCTTCCGGCACAACAAAGGTGCCAGTTGTTGATCATGTAGGTAAGGCAGTGACGGGAGCTAGCGTTTCTGAAACTACGGAGGCTTTGGCATACATCAATAAGAAGAGCGGTACTATCCGACTGCTTGGGTTTCAGCAGCCTACAACTACAGGCGGCTAACAGAGTATTAACTATGGGGCAGATTGAAAAGTCTGTCCCTTTAAAAGAGAAAGAAAATGTTTCAAGGACTAAGACAGTCTTCTCTCTTCTACATCTTAGACAAGGGAGGAGAAAAGCCGACGCTAAGAATCGGTCAAGTAATATCGGTCAGCAATCCTCAGCAGAAATATCCTAGCTATGTGCCAGGACAGACTCCGACATTGGAGACGACCGTTGATGTCAAGGTGCAAGTAGAAGACCAGCAGGTCAATTTCGAAAAACTGCCATCTACGGCACAGATAGTGAACTTCGGTAATGAAGGTGTTGTTGTCAGTGACAGCAGGGAAGCTATGTGCGCTGAGATAGATGCCATGCTGCGGCATTCCAAGGGAGTCGTGGAAAGTGTAGATTACCACAATGGAGTCATAAGCTCCTGCGAGGAAATGCTCACTAGAATCAACCCGCAGATTGCCAAGGAGAAGCAGCAGGAGCAGGACATCAATAACCTCAAATCAGAGGTCAGCGGCATGAAGGGAACGCTATCCAATATTGAATCCATGCTGTCTAAAGCTTTGAGCGGTAACAATTTTAAAAAGTAATTGCTATGGGATATATGGTAGAAATTACGGAAAACAAGTTCGATGAGCTTGTTGACAACTGCGAGGAAATGGTTCGAGCAGGTGGCAAGGTTATGAAGTGCTTGGATAGTTTGAAGCGCGAGCGTATGGGAAACCGTATGCCGATGCCAGACTATCGTGACAAGTGGGACGATGAAGATTGGCGCGATGAAGACCGCTATGGAGAGCGACGCTACTATGGTCGCCGTGGCGGTGGACGTTACTAATGTTTAATTCGGTGGTGGGGAATTTTCCCTGCCACCCTTAAAAGAAAAAAGCTATGGGGAAATGTAGAATGCCTTTGGATGCTTACGATATGAAGCCAGAAGGAATGATAGCATATCTGAGATATAATGGCTGGCACTTCAACAAGAAATGTTGCGAATGGGCAGTCAGTCAGATGAGAAAATACAACCCAGTCACCAAAAAGGATGAGGAGGTTGAATACATGGATAAGGATAAGGTTGAATCCATCCTTACCAAGCAGGGAGTGACACTTGAAAATAATGTAGGCTATGATCATGTCTATGTGGCAAACATGGTTAAGGCTGATTTCTATAAGTCTTCCATCGAGGACGAAGCTCACATGGCTTTGTTCGTGAAAGACATGGTTGATGATACCGACCAGAAGGACGGCTTCATCTTTAACAGATTCTATGCCGATTGTAACCATAATGGCATCGGCATTCCATGGGATGATATTTTATGATAAGTCAAGAGATATATCTAGAGAAGTATGATTGGAGGATTCTTGTGTTCTACGGTTTGAAAGCAGAAGATACCGATGAGGTATGCAACTCCCTTGTGCAGATAGGCTGCACAGAAAAGGCGGTCGAAAGCGCAAGGGAGCATTGCTTGCGTGGAATGCCTAACACAGGTCTCACCTACTCCAATCTTGTAGGTAGAAAGAGCGTGGTTGCGGTCAGTAGGACCACATCAGAATATGAGTTTGTGAATACTGTCACACACGAAATGTTCCATGTTGTCACTCATATCTGCGAGTCACTAGGTATAGACTTGAAAGACGAAGAGCCTTGCTATATGATGGGATGGCTCTGCCAGGCAGTTAGTAGGATATTCATTTAAAACTTAAAATATGACGGACATTAAATTAATGGTGGACGCTGCAAGGCAGCTAAACCAGACTTGGAAAATGACTAGTAACGGTTTGGAGACGAATAATATTCCAAACGATGTGTATAATGCTTTGTGTGGAGTGGATGAAGCCGTCACCAATCTGATTGACAAGATTGGTGAAGCCACAAAAATCATTACATTAAGTAGTATCTATAAAAACGTATAACATCTTGATACTCAGCGAGTTGAATTTAGTATTTTTAACTAAAATAAAGTGTGGTATATTTGCATATATCACATTTTTTTTTGTACCTTTGCATATAGAAAGAGTGGTTATTTTGACTAACCACAGATTATGTTGAACCAATTAAAATCTTAAAAAGATGAAAGAAATTAAGGAAATCAAAAAGAATTATGAAATGGGATTCATTTTATCACAAGAATTTCTTTGTGAATATGCAGGTGTCCTTTCTAAACTTGGAGCGCAGGGTGAATTGATTGATGCTATGAATACAGTATTAGCTCCGCTTGCAGATTTCATAGTGAAGGACATCTTGAATGCCAGCGATGACGAGAAGAAACAGATTAAGGACTTCTTTAATTTTAAGTAGATATGGGTACCATTCTTTTAATAAACGGATTAATTTTTCTATTTGTCGTAGCGATAGTAGATTTAGCAATGAAACATTAATAAAATAAGCCCTCGACAACACGGTCAAGTCACTTATATGAAAGCAATTAAAGTAGCAGTATTCTTTGAAATGATGAAAAGACTTATGATACAGTATTCATTCGACGAGTTGCAGGGTACTACTTTCAGAAGTCATTTCAGTGCAGTTGGCCTAGGAGATACACAGGAGCGAAACGGCTTCTTCCTGGCAGTCTACATAACAGATAACTCTGTGTTACAAGATGGCTTCATGAAGGGAGTAAGAACTTATCTTGATGATGCAGTCGTATATAAGTACGATTCTCCTTACCAAGACAAGGATGTTTTAGAGAAAGAATTAATGTACATAATTGAGATTAAAAATGAAGACTAGTAGCTTGTATGTTACCCGCGATGATTCAATGTATGACACAAAGAGCGGGTTTGAGACTTACGAGGAGGCCAGTGCCTATCGTGAGGAGTGTCAGAGAAGTTGGATCAATCATGCCGACTATGTTTTTCTTATAACAAGAGACTCTGCCGGGAATTTTGTCAAAGAGACAAACTTGACAAAAGCAACAAAGGAAGAGAGAATCAAGCTTCTTGAAGAAGCAGGCATTCCATTGAAATAATTTGTAACCAATTAAAATATTAAAGATTATGACAACAGCAACAAATTTGAGTAAGGCTGCCGAGGATATGGTAGCAGTTCCTTCTTCAGTTAATGAAGACAAGTTCTTTGATTTCGAGAAAGCCAAGACCCAAGCTATCACTCTCGAACAGTTGAGTCGCACACACCGTGAGGATGATGTTTACGGAAATCCGCTCCGTGGCATCTATCACTTTGACCTTTTCAATAAGGTCATTGATGAGTGTACAGAGCTCGGCTACAATGTGGAGGTTTATGATATGTTTGCAGCACAGAACAGAGACCGTCAGTCGCCTGGAGTGGTTCGCCTCCCACAAGTGGAAGCGGTCAAAGGTCAACATGCGGTAGAGGCGCATATTCTCCGCCGAGTTTATGCCAATATTCGTATCACTGATTTTGATAATGATGAGACTACTACTAATGTGGCCGTAGCCTTCCATCAGAAAGGTATTCAGATTGGATTCGGTCCGAATGTGATGATTTGCCACAATCAGTGTATGCTCTCTCCAGAACTGTATATGTCCAGCTATTCCGAAAAGGGCAAGAAGGGTTCTGGTATGGAAGTGGCAGCAATGCTTGATACATTAAAGTCATGGCTGGTCGATGCCCGGCACATCATCGAGACTGATCGTGAGCGTATTGCCAAGATGAAGGAGACACGCATTACTGCAGAACAGATGTTCTTGCTCATTGGTTTGATGACTGCTACCAGAGTAAAGGCAGATACATCACGAAAGTCTATTCGTGAGAATATCACCTACCCTCTCAATCAGTCACAGATTACACTCTTTACAGAGGATATGCTGGAGGCCTATCACGATAAGGAGTTTGTAACTGCCTGGGATATGTATAATTCTGCTACCAACTTGTATAAGGCTAACAGAATGGACATTCCTGCCCTTTTGCCACAGAACAGGGCAATGGTGAACTTCATGAGAGACAATGGTCTGATTATCTAAGAGCGCCTATGAAATACAGAATCATCTTCTATACCTTTGAATATGAAGGCGTAAATGCTTGTCTAGACAAATCTGTGCCGATGTCACGTTACGCTTGCCGCAAATACTTGCGAGAAAATGGATGGAATTATAGCAATGGAAGATGGAGACATTCGCTAGGTTCATTTGCTGCTATAGTCAAAATGTAAATATCGTACAAAGAGCTGCTCCTAATAATTTATTGGAGCAGCTCATAAAGTACGTAATCCAATACTTTTCTATTCGCAGCGTCTATATTGGCAACACTCTTGTCAATATAGATAGCTGTTGTCCTGTTACCATGGGAATGTCCCAATGCTTCGGCAATTATTTCTTCGGGTATTCCTATGGAGAAGGCTATTGTTGCCCACGTATGTCTAGCCCAATACAGAGAGATATGAGTAAACAGAGGATTATGTTTCGTATGATATTCCTTCTGAAAATCGTGAGCTTTCTTTTTCTCGTTCTTTTCTTTAGTGACAGGTCCTATTGCCTTAAGCCCCTTGTTTGCCTTGCACACAAATTGCTTGTAATTTCTCATGTTCTCTGAGAAATTGACTAGCTTTGTCTTTCCTCTATACCTATTTATTATCTGTATAGCTTCCGGTTCCAGTCTGATGCTATACAGTCTTCCCGTCTTCTTTCGTCTATACAGTAATCTTCCATCTACAACATTCTCATCCGTACAATTAAGAATATCGGCAGGGTTTATCCCGATCAAGAAGAATGTAAGCTTGAAATAATCCAGGTACTTCTGCTGCCATGGCTGCACAGTATAATTAAATAAGGTACGTAGCTCATCTACAGAAAGAGAACGTTTTTCTGTCTGTTCCGGATTTATATCGAATGTTCTCATCGGATAATGGCTGGTTATCTCATTATCGATAGCATCGTTGAAAACGGCACGTATGTTTCTGAAATGTATATTCCTGGAGTTCTTCTTTAACCCTTGTCTTACCAACTCGGCATCCAACCTTTTCAGCCAATCCTTTGAGATATCTTCAAAAGCGTAGGTATCTACCTTGCTATCGAAATCGCGCATCTTCTTCAAAGTGGTTGCATATATTTCCCTGGTCCTTTGTGCTGAACGACTATTCATATATTCTATATACCTATTTATAAATAAGTCTTTCTTCTTAACATCAGGGTCTAGATAGGCCACAACCTTATTCTTTATCTGCGTTGAAGTCTGTTGAGTAAGTTCTCCCTTCATCTGCAGTTCCAATATAGCGTTTTCAATCTCTACCAATTTGTTCTTGACAAATATTTCCAATCTCTGCTTGTTTGGTGCATCAACTATTCTTTGTTTCTTGACATCCCATTGTTCCTTTTTCAATTTGACACCAAGAGGAATATAAGCTGCCTGTCGCTTCTTCGTGATGGCAACTTTGAGCGGTGCAGGCTCTCCGTCCTTGACCGCTCTTGTATCTAAGTATAGTTTCGTTGTTATCATTTGCAAGCTATTTGCAAGCAGAATTGTGCAAAAATGTGCAAAAATGTGCAAGAATGTGCAGGATTCTACTTAGTTGGATAAAATACGATGTTTTGGAAATACCTAATTTTCAGTGATTTCTGCGGAAAGAGGGGGATTCGAACCCCCGATTCCCTTTAGGGGAATACACGCTTTCCAGGCGTGCCTCTTCAGCCACTCGAGCACCTTTCCGTGTTTCGGATTGCAAAATTATCACTTTTTATTCGAAACACCACATATTTGCTTTCTTTTTACATTTCTTTAACGAAAATAGTAAGAAGAGGGTGTGTCAAAAGTCCAAGACACACCCTCAATCATTTAAATCCTACTTCTCAGGAAGTATCTCGAAGATTTCGGCTGAACCATCCAGCTGAACCTTCGCTGCCTTCTTCACCAGTTCTATCTTGCAGAACGACTGGTCGATGAGGGTGGTGGCCAAAACCTTGCCCTTGGCATTCAGCTGGCGACATACCAATGATTTGCCTGGAGCCAACTTCAAAAGCAGGGTGTAACCCTTAACATCCTTCTCTACGCCAAACGAAAGTACACCATCGTTGGTGAAAGAAGTGCATGGATTCTCATCAAAACCATACATCGCTGCCTGCAGATTGCCAGCCTCAACAGGGAAGCTCAGACGCTCTGGGGTGGTTGGGTTCACCTCGAAGGTACGGACTGCAGCCCAGTTGCGCTTGTCTGACTTCAACTTCTTGATGCGGATATAGCGAGCCTCAACAGGGGTGTCGGTCTTCCAGTTGATGATATACTGCTTCTTCAACTCGCCTGTGAGCGCCTTCCATTCCTTTCTGTCCAGAGAATACTCCAATACGGTATTGTCGAAGTAATCCACATCATCCACAGAGTTGCGGCCCTGGAGGATTCTCACCTCTGATACTGAGCGGACGCAGCCTAGGTCGGCACCAATCCAGTCGCCAGTGTTCTGACCGTTGCCCGATGTATAATAGGTGGTAGAATCGTTGTCGAACATTGCCTTGCTCTGGGTGGTTCTCAATGTGGCGTAGGTACCGATACCCTTATAGAAGGCAGGAACCTTGCCGGTCAACTTCTTGAAGAAGCCGGATGCCATGTCGTCCATCGACTGCTCGTAGAATGGCTGCAATACCATGGTTCCAGACTTGTGCTTCTCGTAGGCAGCCACATCTTCCTTGCTCATGCGGTTGTTGACATAGCCATCCCAGAAAGCCT
>ERZ1026903.990-NODE-990-length-11470-cov-3.658432_pt1 | contig 11470 bp, 9 predicted proteins | sample MGYA00380180_ERZ1026903 | MGnify/ENA primary metagenome ERZ1026903 (study PRJEB33269, sample SAMEA4719816) | human gut metagenome | biome: human-associated habitat; feature: organic feature; material: feces | place: Cameroon | collected 2013-10 ... | reverse complement strand
CGCCAGATGTACGGATGTTTCACGTGAAACATCTGTACCGTTCAACTCATATTCCCAGTTCAAACGCCCATAGCTCGTTTCGTGCGATCAAAAGTTACATCCTTTCGTGCGATGGTGCGCTCCTTCCTCCGTCGTATAGTGCGCAGCGTTCGAGGCGGCTCGGCCGCCTGTCTACGAGAGGAGAGAGCAATGGGGAGCACGTTCACCAGAAGGCAGTTCGTCATGGGGGCTATGGTGCTGGGCGGGTCGCTCGCGCTGACCGGATGCAGCCCGAAGCCCGAATCCAAGAAGCAGGACGGCGCGTCGGGCGCAACCGAGCCCGTGCAAGCCGATATCATCGTCATCGGTTCGGGTCTGGCCGGCTCGGCCTGTTCGATCTCCGCGGCGCAGAGCGGCGCGAGCGTGCTGCTGGTCGACAAGGCGCCGTTTCTCACGTCCACCTTCCTCACCTCGAAGGGCAACGTGTCCATTGCCCAGGTTCCAGAGAATAAGGACGAGTGGTGCTTCGAATCCGAGACGCCCGACACCATGGACCAGTTCGTCAGCCGTTACCGCAACCTCACCGAGATCGGCAAGGTGGACGCGCCGTATCCCGACTATAGCCGCATGCAGCGCATGATGGAGGAAAGCTGCGCCACCATTGCGTGGGTGGAGCAGCTGGGCATCACGTTCGAGAAGTCGTTCACCAAGGAGATGGTGGGCACCGACACGGTGAAGCCCGACGTCAGCGCCGACCCCGCGACGGAAGCGGGCGTCCAGGTGGCGAACGCGTTCGCGGCCGAATTCGAGCGCTTGGGCGTGCGGACGATGCTGTCCACCGAGGCGAAAGAGCTGATCATGGACGGCGACACCGTGGTGGGCGTGAAGGTTGAGGGGCCTGACGGTGCCCAAGAGCTGCGTGCGAAGGCCGTGGTGCTGGCCACCGGCGGCTTCGGCGGCAGCGCGGAGTACTGCGACCAGCTGGTGCCCGCCATCAACGAGATGGGCTTCCAGTACCTGGGCAACGCCATGAACACGGGCGACGGCATGACCATGGCCTCCGCCATCGGCGCCGCGCTGTACGAGGACCCGTGGGTCATCCCGAACGTCATCATGCCCACGCGCACGCTGACGAAGGCCGACGCGGGCTTCAAGAAGCTGTGCGACACCGGCATGGAAGGCGCTGCCACGTCGTCGAAGATGCTGGTAGACGCTACGGGCGCGCGCTTCGTGAACGAGGCGGCCCCGGTGACGGCGCTGGCCACGTCCATGACCGACAACCAGGCGGGGCCGTACTACGTGCTGTTCGACAGCTCGAACGCCGAGGTGGTCGCAGTCATCGAGAAGGGCCTGTCCACGGGCGACGTGCTGAAGGGCGCTTCGATCGAGGAGCTGGCCGACGCGGCCGGCGCGCCCCAGCTTGCGGCGACGTTCGAGGCGTACCAGCAGGCGGCAGCTGCGGGTGCGGACGAGGCGTTCGGCAAGAAGGCCGACATGCTGGCGGCGTACGGCGACGGCCCGTTCTACCTGGTGAAGTTCGTGCCGTCCTACGTGGCCACGATGGGCGGCGTGAAAACCGACGCATCGTGCCAAGCGCTCGGCGAAAACGGCAGCGTCATCCCCGGCCTGTTCGCGGTGGGCGAGGCCACGCACCGCTTCATGTACAACCGCAGCTTTGTGCGCCACTGCTCCAACTCCAGCGCCCTCACCATGGGTCGTCTGACGGGAGCGGCGCTGGCCACGGCGTAACAACCCGATCTTCCCTCGCGCGCAGGCCGGACCCCCTCCCCGGCCTACGCTTGCGTTTGCCCGCCGTCAAGCATGCGTCGAAAATCCCCGCTCTATCGTCCCATAGGACGACAGGGATCCGCACACGCTTGTCGCGGCGCCAAGCGCTCCGAATGTTTCACGTGAAACATTCGTTCGATTGCTGATTCGTTGCGGGTTTCGTCCTCGCGACGGCGTTGCCCCCCCGCGATGGGGTTGTCAACGAAAAGGGCTAACTCTTCTTGGCGGCGCTCGTCTCCTCGATGAGGTCGAGCAATTCCTGGCGCGAGTGCACGTCCATCTTCGCGTAAGCGTGGCGCAGGTGGGTTTTCACCGTGTGCTCCGACAGCGTGAAACGCTCGGCGATGGCCCGGGCGCTGCGTCCCGCCGCAAACTCCTCGATCACTTCGAACTCGCGGTTCGTCAGCTCGTAGGTGCTTTTCATCTGCACGAGGGCATCGCCCGCCGACAGGTGCGCCAGCGGGGCGGCCGCCGCTTCCTCGGGGGCGCTCGCATCGCCGGCCGCATCCCGCTTCGACGCATAGCGAAGGTAGCTGCAGAACATGAGCGCTAACGTGGCCACCAGCAGCCACACCGATCCGACGAGCGCGAGCTGCGGATCGACGCCGGTTTGCTCCAACAGCGTCTGCGCCGCGAAGCGTCCCAGCGCCACCGACAGCCTCGCGACGCCCAAGGCCAAGCCCAGCAGGAAGAACGCCGGCAGCTTCCGCTCGTTCGCCTCGCTGATGAACATGAGCCACAGCAACACGTAGAACGAGATGAGGAACGCGGTCATCAGCGATCCGGCCACGTGCCCGTCGGCGACGTTGAGGCTGCGGTACAGCAAGATGGTGACCAGGCACAACGCGGTGATGGGCGTGATGTAGTCGATGTTCGCCTTGCGCGGCTTCGCCACCAGCAGCACGGCCAGCATGGCCACGGCCGCGATGATCCCGAACAGGCCGGTGAGGTCGGTCTGCGCGTACTGCAGGTTGTTGTGGATGTCGAGCTCTATCACGAACCCGCAGATCAGCGAGAACGCGAACGTCCCTGCGACCGCGCGCTTCGTGCGCGAAAGCGCCTCGGCCATGGAGGTGGCGGGTGCGACGGATTCCTTCATCTGCTGGGCGACGAACGCGTTGTTGTGCAGACACCACAGCAGCGCGACGGTGGACAGGACGAACGATGCCAGCAGCATGATGCTGCGCCCGCCTGGAAACAGCGAGCTGGTCAGCGGCGGAAGCAGCGTATCGATGAGGTACGCGGCGGCGATCAGGGGAAGCGAGAGCCGCGGCCGGTAGCTGGTGAACACCTCCATCCAGCAGAGGATGGACAGCGACCAGCCCATGCCCGCCGTCACCTGCATGGCGATAAGCGCGATATCGTTTGCGCTGCCCGACGCAACGAGCACGGCGTAGATCGAGCTGACGACGACGGCCGTGACGAACAGCGGCTTCGCCCGGTCGATGCGCCCGAGGTAGGAGAGGACGGCGACGACGAGGAACGTGAGGCCGTCGGCCGCGAGGCCTACCAGGGCGTAGGGGCTGGGGCTGTAGGGTCCCGTGTTGAGGTCGAGCAGCCGCGCGCCCTGCAGCAGGCCGAACCCGAGCGTGGCCACCGCCGCGAGGGCGAGGATTCGCGTTTTGTCGGATGCGTGCGCGTTCATCGTTTCCCCTTTGCTTGCGAAACAGTCGCGCCCCACTATAACGCACCCGCGCCCGCCGCGCTCTGCGAAGCCGAGCAGAACCGCACAGATGTTTCACGTGAAACACTCGCTGCTCGCACCGTCGCGATCATGCGACCCTGCCGGACATCGAAGCGAACGGATGTTTCACGTGAAACATTCGGGCTGCGGGAGAAGCGCGCCAGGCGTTTTCGTGCCCACTACAAATTGCGCTTCCTTGATCGAGCACTCTCGCGTCGATCTGCGCGCTGCGGCGCCCGCTCCCAGATTGCCGTGCGAGGTTAGGGCGATGGGCGCGCTACCCGCTCACCACGTGGGGCAGGGCGATGTCGTGGGGCTCGCAGGGAACGGTTTCCACGCGCTGCTCGTCGAAGGCTATGCCGACCACGGTGGCATCGGCGCGCAAACGGGGAAGCAGCTGGTCGTAGTTGCCGCCGCCGTAGCCTAGGCGCCGTCCGGCATCGTCGAAGGCGACCAGCGGCACCACCACGGCGTCGAGCTTCTCGGGATCGACGGCCTGGAACCCGTCGCGCTCCAGCGCTTCGCAGGCAAGGCAGCGCAGGGGCGCGCCAAGGAACCCCGCTGCGGCCGCGTCCAGCTGCTCGCGCGCCACGCGGTAGAATCGCATCAGGGACGACCCGCTCGTGTCGCCCGTTTCGCCCGCTGCCCGCCGTCCGCTCGCCTCGCCTGCAGCCCGCGACTCGCTCGGCATTCGCGGCACGTCTCCCGCCCGCGGCTCGCTCGACACCGGCGACCCGCCTGCTTCGTCCGCGCCCGCGCGACCCGCCGCCCGCGACCCGCCCGCTGCAGGCTCCTCGCGCACCATGCAGGGGAAGCACACGTCCCAACCGTGCGCGTACGCCGCCTCGACGAACGGCCGCGTGTCCACCTCGCTGCGCATCGACGCGAACACGGCCACGGTCGGCGCCGCGCTCTCGCCCGTCGCATCAGCGCGCGTCCTCCCCTCGGCCGAAACCTGCGCCGTCCCCGCACCTTCCGCGCCCGCCAGCGCTTCCGCCAGCACCTGCTCCAACCGCGCGCATATCGCCGCGCTCTTGCGCGCACGCACCTCTTCCGGAAGCGCATCGCGACGAGCCAGCACGCGCGAGCGCAGTTGTTTTTTCGTCTCCATAGGCCGCAGTATAGCATCGACGTAACGGCGCCGTTGCACGATAATGGCGGAGGTGTGGGGAGTTAGCGCAAACGTAACCGTTTCCATTCGATTTGACCTGCAAACCCATCATTGACCTTGCTATAATCGTTTTGCATTGGGTACACTCGGACCACCTTAGATAGCTCTCCCTCGCAGTCGCAAGGGGTGCACCACCTCAAACGACGCTGCGTATGCGTCGTTTGTTGTTTTCTAAGGAGAAATTGACTACCAAGCATATATAAGTAGGTCGCTCACCAGGCATCATGCATGCCGGGCGACATAGAGTAAGGAGACAGCAGTGCAACTCAAGGCATCCACCGATTACGGTATGCGCGCCATCTTGTACTTGGCTGCGCAAGGTACCACCTGCTCCTCGAAAGATATCGCGGAGGACATGTCCATTCCGCGCGACTACCTCATCCAGCTGGCGCAGCTGTTGCGCAACGCAGGCATCATCGAGGCCCGTCCGGGCAAGCACGGCGGCTATCGCCTGGCGAAGGATCCGGCCGACACGAACGTGCTGGAAATCATGGAAGCGCTCGACGACGATGCGAAGCAGTCCACGCGCGCGAAGCGCGATGCCCGCAAGGGCGGCGCGATGGTGCAGGAGATCAAGCAGGTCTACGATCTCATCGAAGAGAGCATGGACGCCTATCTGTCCAGCTTGACGGTGCAGATGCTGCTCGACTGCGCCCGCAACGGCGACAACAGCCGCACGTTTTTGGCCGAACGACTGCAGGAAGAAAGCCGCCGTCTGCTCGACGCCGTCAAGTAGCGTCGACGCAGCCCGGCGGCTGCGCTCTTTTCGCCGCGCCGCCGCCGAGGCGTCTAGATGCCCAGCACCTGCATCACCAGCAGCACGGCGGTGAGCACGGTAACGATGCCCACGGTGACCCAGATCAGCACGCGCGACACGATGCGTGAACGATACGCGCCCATAACCCGCTTGTCCGCGGCGATGATGGCCATGAACACCAGCAGCACCGGCAGCACCAGGCCGTTCACGAACTGGGCGGTCAGCATCACGCCCATGAGGTCGATGTTCGGCACCAGCACCACCACGGCCGAGAACGCGATCACGAACGTGAAGATGCTCTTGAACAGCGGCGCCTCTTTCCACTTGAACGAAACGCCCGCCTCCCAGCCGAAGGCCTCGCAGATGACGAACGCCGTGGTCAACGGCAGCACGCAGGCCGCCAAGAACGACGCGGCGATCAGCCCGATGGCGAACAGCGCTTCGGCGTAGTGCCCGGCGAACGGCGCCAGCGCGCGCGCCGCGTCGGCGGCCGATTCGATCTCGATCCCCTGCGGGAACAGCACCGATCCCGTGGTCACGATGATGAACCAGGCCACGAGGCACGCGGCGATGGTGCCGGCGATCACGTCCACCTTCTGCGAGAACAGATCCTTCACCGACACGCCCTTTTCCACCACGTTGCTCTGGTTGAAGAACATCATCCACGGCGCGATGGTGGTGCCGATCATCGCGATGACCAGCGACACGAAGCTCTGGTCGTTCACGATGCGCGGCACGACGGTGCTGGTCAGAGCCTCTTCCCAGTTCGGTTCGGCCATGAACGCCGCCACGATGTAGGTGACGAACACCAGCGACAGGATGAGGAACACCTTCTCCACGCGCTTGTAGCTGCCGCCCACCACCAGAAGCCACACGGCCACGGCGGCCACGGGCACGGCCAGGTACTTCGACACGCCGAACATCTCCATGCCGCTGGCGATGCCGGCGAACTCGGAGAACGTGGTGGCCACGTTGCCGATGAGCAGCGCCAGCATGGCCAGCGCGGTCAGGCGGATGCCGAAGCGCTCGCGGATGAGCGCGGCGAAGCCCTTGCCGGTGACGGTGCCCATGCGCGCGGCCGTCATCTCCACCACGATCAGCAGCACGCACATGATGGGGATGACCCACAGCGTGGCGAAGCCGAACTTCGCGCCCACGGTGGAATAGGTGGAGATGCCGCCCGCGTCGTTGCCGGCCATGGCCGTGACGATGCCGGGGCCCAGCGCTGCCAGCAGCAGCCAGATCTTCTTGGGCTGCTTCTTCTCGGGAACCTCGACGAGCTCGGTCGACTCGGCCGCGTCGACGGCGACGTCGCGCAGCTCGAGCTTCTCGTTCTTCTTCATCATCATGGCGCTACCTCCCGGCGTAGCCGATGATCTGCAGCAGCACCAGCGTGTACAGCGCTAGGAACAGGATGGACGCCACGAGGCCGCCCAGCACCTTGAGCAGGGTGGCCTTCGTCTTGTCGCCGCTCACGTCCTCTTCGATGGCGTCCCACGCGTCGTCGACCGTGACGATGCCCAGCAGCACGCCGTGCTCGTCCACCACGGGCATGGCGGGCAGCTCGTACTTGAAGATGTCGGCCGCCACGTCCTCCTCGGTCTCGTCCGGCGTCGCGGAGATCACGTCGTCGAACATCACGTCGCGCACGGGCCGCGCGTCGTCGGTGAGCACGAGGGTGCGCAAGCTCAGCACGCCCACGAACTCGTCGTAGTCGTTCAGCACGTACACGTAATGCACGGTGGGGTGGTCGTCGTCCAGCTCGCGCAGCACCTCGATGGTCTCGCCCACGGTGTTGTCGGCCTTCACGGCCACGAACTGCGTGGTCATCATGCCGCCGGCCGTGCCGTCCTTGTAGCCCAGCAGGCGGCGGATCTCGGTGGCGTCCTCCACGCCCATGAGGCGCAGCAGCGTCTCGGCTTTCTCGTACGACAGGTCGCGCACGATGTCGGCCGCGTCGTCCGGGTCCATGTCGCCCAAGAGGCCGGCGGCGCGGGCGTCGTCGAGGTCTTCGATGAAGTCGGCCTGGTACTCGTCGTCCATCTCGGAGATGGCCTCGGTGGCCTGCGCGTCGTCCAGGTGCTGGAACACGTTGGCGCGCTGCTGGGGGTCCAGCTGCTCCAGGATGTCGGCCACGTCGGCGGGGTGCAGCTCGTCCAGGCGCTTGTGCGTGACGGACAGCTGCACTTCGGACAGGTCGCGATCGAGCAGGTCCATGTAGTTCCAGGCGATGATCTGCTCGTCGATCTTCTTGCCGAACACCTTCGCCACGGCCACCACGGCGCGCTCCAGCCAGGAGGCCAGTCCGCGCAGGATGCCGCGCACGCCCACTTCGGCGCCCAGCAGGCGCAGCTGCGAGCCCGAAACGGACAGCTTGAGGTCGTTGACGCGCACCACTTTCAGGCCTTGCGTATCCACGATCTGACGGTTCAGCAGGTCGCGCGCCAGCAGAACTTCGTCAGGTTGCAGATAGCTGAAGCGGATGTCGTGCGCCTCGGCGTTGAGGGTGATCCCGTCCTCGTCGAACGTGTCGACGTACTTGCGCCACGAGATCATGAACGGAACCTTGCCGGGCCCCTGGAAGGCCAGGCTGGTGATGCGCGGGAACACTTCGCCGGTGGAGATGGCGAGGTCGGAGATGGTGCCGATCTTCTCGCCCTGGATGTCCACGACGGGTTTCCCCATCATTTGAGAGAGGTAGAGCATGGTGGTATCCCTTACTGTCATGCCCATGGCCGTACACCTCATGATACCGTGTGCAAAGACGCGCGCGTCGCGCGCAATGCAAAATGTGTGTCAAGCCATGAGCCGCCGCAGTCGTTCCTTCGACTGCCGACGTAAGGGAAGACGAAGGAAGAACTACTTACTGTGAGGCTTCGATTTTCGAACCTTCAAGTACGTTCCTTTCCCTGACCAATAAAAAATCCGCACGTGCTGCTGCCAGTCGTTGCGGAATTAGAAGCTGAAATGGTGCGCCGTGAGGGATTCGAACCCCCGACGTACTGATTCGTAGTCAGTCCCTCTATCCAGCTGAGGTAACGGCGCACGTCGAAACAGCAAAAGTTATTATGCCGGTATTGCCCCATGCTGTCAACGACTTTTTCAGACTTTTTGGGAATAGTGCGCGAAATAGGTGTTTGAACTGCATAAATGGTTAGTTTGTCGAACGAACGCCGCATGTTCGTCGTGCACCGTATAAGGAGCTCGGCGCGCTTTCTGCGGAATCGGCCAGTCTTGAATTCTTCCGGGAACCGTAGGCGAAGCTGTTCCGCGACCAGCTGACTTGTCGGATCGCAGGCAGCGTCGTTTTTCGCAGCGGTTCTGCAAGTTTTTCGACTTCCGCCTTAAGGAAAAGCCTGCGGAAAGCTTTCGAGCCTCTGGGTCAAAAGGCCTGGTGGGACGATCGGCCGCGAAAGTCATTCTGCCACAAAGTCGAAAAACTTGCAGAACCGCTGCGATTTGCTGCACAGCCTCTATCGGCAGGTCGTCTCTCCGTGTTCAACGGCATTCAGCCTCGTCGATGTTTCACGTGAAACATTCGCCCGCATTGCGGGGCGATTACAAGCGGGCATGCCCGGCCTCTTCGTGCGTGCGCGTGGCTAGGATGAGGCAGAACGCGTCTTGAATCCAACGAAGAAAGCGAGGCTGTTATGACGAAGACTGCGAAATGGTCGATGATCGGCGTGCTTGCCGCTCTGGTGCTGGCGCTGTTCGCCGTTGCCGGCTGCTCAAGCGACAACGCGGGCAACAACGACAACGGAGGCGACAACGCCAACCCTGCCACCGAGAACAACGACAATGGCAACGGTAACAACGGCGACAACAACAACGGCAACAACAATGCCGACAACAACAATAGCAACAACGGCAATAACAACAACGGCAACCAGATGGGCGACGGCAGCAGCATCGGCGAAGGCACCGTCCTCAAGGTTCCGAACGGCTGGGTCGCCTATTCCCAGAGCGACATGCTCGTGCTGCTGGACTCGAACGCCGACGTCCAGTACCAGTGGACGGCCGAGGTTAACGGCAACACCGTGCTGAAGGACACCGACGCCGACCTGCCGTCCTCCGGCTTCAACGATCAGAACTCCCAGGACGTCGTGGGCGCGGCCGGCATGCACGCGTTCGGGTTCCTGGCCGACGACCAGAACAACGGTGAGTCCACCATCACAATGAAACTGGCGAACACGTCGAATGCCAACGATGTGAAGACCACCATCGTAGTGAAGGCCACGGTGCAGAACGGCACGTTCACGGACGTGAGCGTGCAGGAGTAGCGCGCCCCCCGCTATACTGCGGGAAAGCGAAACCGCTCGGAAGGAGTGCGCGATGAAGGCTCGTCTGAAACTCGTGATAGCAGGAGCGTGCATGGCGGCTTTCATCGCGTTCGCCGTCGGGTGTTCGGCTGCGCCGGGATCCGAGGTCCAGATCGCCGAAGGGTCGGCGGAGTTCAGCCAGGGCGACCTCGTGGTCAAGCTGGACGCGAACCCCACGACGGGGTACGAGTGGACCTTCCAGATCGACGGCTCGGCCGTGCAGCCCGACGGCGACGAGTTCGTCCCCGCGAGCGACGGCGCCCAGCCCAAGACGGGCGAAGGCGGCGTGCACACGTTCAACTTCAAAGCCGACGGCTCGGGCGAGGCAACGCTGACGTTCACGTATGCGCGGTCGTGGGAGGCGTCGGACAGCGACAAGACCGTCGTGCTGCATGCGACGGTTGAAAACGGCGCGTTCACGCAGGTTGAAGAGCAGGCGTAAACATCAAAGGGCGGGAACGGCCGAGCGCCGTTCCCGTCCTTTCTCGTGCGGAATGCTCTAGATGCTGAGGTCGCGCCGATCGAAGGCCGCAACCGCCACGGCGAACAGCGCCACCGCGCCAACGGTCAGCGCGATCGCGCCGCCGACGGCTGACGCGTCGCCCGCGGCCAGGCCGTAGTAGTCGAACAGCGTCAGCGGGTTGACGTTCTTCAGGAACTCGAACTTGTCGCCCACCTGCGATACCATCTGCATGAGGAAGAACAGGATGTTCAGGCCGCCTCCCACCCACAGGGCGGCCGTCGCGTTCGAAAACAGACATGCGGACAGGAAGCACAACCCGGCCATCGCCAGCCATAGGGCCAACAATCCCGCATTCACCTGCATCAGCGCCTGCATATCCAGCTCGCCCGGGAACAGCGCTTCGGCGAAACCTGCTTCGAGCGACGTCACCACTGCCATGAGCGCCACCAGAATGGTCACCATCACGCCCACCATGGTCAGCGCGATGCGCGTGCGGCTGTTCGGCGTAGCCAGCAGATACGCCATGGCGCCGCGATCGAGGTAGCGCACCATCAGCTTGTTCGCCACGATCAGGATGAGCACGAGGATGAAGATGGTCAGCAAGAACCCGTACAGGTAGTTCAGCATGAAGTCGATGAGGGTGGTGGCCTGCACCGACATGCCGAACGCCGCAAACATCTCGGGCATGCTCTGCATCATGGCATCCAGGCTTTCTCCCAGCTCCGGATCGTACATGCTGACGATCACGCCGATGTACATAGCCAGCACCGCCGCGATGATGAGGCTGACGAACAGGTTCGCGCGCAGCTCTTTGGCGAACAACGTCCTATTCATGAGAGCCTCCTTTCTCCACCTGGTTCGTCGTGCCGTACAGGTGCATGAACAGCTCTTCCAGCGTTTGCTCGCGCGCGGCGAGGTCCACGATGTCGTAGGCGGCCAAGTCTTTCACGAACGCGTCGGGGTTGCCGGCCACGGCTGCCTCCACGCTAGCCGCGCCCTGTTTCCGTGCGTCGGGATGCGCCTGCGCGTAGCGGTCGCGCGTGGTCTCGTCGGCGAACGTCACCGCGAACACGCGCTTGCGGCTCTTCCTCACGTCGTTCATGCGCTCGACGGCGGCCAGCCTGCCCGCACGGATGAATGCGACGCGGTCGCACGTGCGCTCCACCTCGTCGAACAGGTGCGATGAAAGCAGGATAGTGGCGCCGCGACGCTTCTCCTCAAGCACGAGGTCGATGAAGCGGCTTTGCATGAGGGGGTCGAGGCCGCTGGTGGGCTCGTCCAGCAAAACGATGTCGGGCGAGGTCATGAA
>ERZ1026903.980-NODE-980-length-11541-cov-3.810465_pt1 | contig 11541 bp, 8 predicted proteins | sample MGYA00380180_ERZ1026903 | MGnify/ENA primary metagenome ERZ1026903 (study PRJEB33269, sample SAMEA4719816) | human gut metagenome | biome: human-associated habitat; feature: organic feature; material: feces | place: Cameroon | collected 2013-10 ... | reverse complement strand
CTTTAATCTTTAAAGTGTTAAAACGGTGTAAAGTAAATCTGTACTAAGACACTTCCTTATATACATCTGCCAACTGAGCTGCCGACTTACTCCAAGAATACCGCGTTTCTAATAATGAGCCATAACTTTATAATAGGTGCTTTAAGAAATCTTTAGTACTTTTGTTCTCCGAATAAGAGACACTATATGGAAAATCAGAACCAACAATTTGATATACGCGATTATCAGCCTACCGGTAAGGAGCGCGACTTTGAGAACGCTTTACGCCCGCTTCAGTTTGGCGACTTCAGCGGACAGGATAAGGTGGTAGATAACCTGCGCATTTTCGTTAAAGCCGCCAGACTACGTGCCGAAGCACTTGACCATGTTCTGCTGCATGGACCTCCCGGACTGGGAAAGACTACACTGAGTAACATCATAGCCAACGAGTTGGGCGTAGGATTCAAGGTGACATCGGGTCCCGTACTCGATAAGCCGGGCGACTTGGCGGGTGTGCTTACCAGCCTTGAACCAAACGACGTGCTTTTCATCGATGAAATTCACCGCCTCAGCCCTGTGGTAGAAGAGTATCTCTACTCGGCTATGGAGGATTATCGAATAGATATCATGATAGATAAGGGTCCGTCGGCAAGAAGCATACAGCTCGACCTTAATCCGTTTACCTTGGTGGGAGCTACTACCCGTAGCGGATTGCTCACCGCACCGCTGCGTGCACGCTTCGGCATCAACCTGCATCTGGAGTATTACGACGATAGTGTGCTGTCGCGCATCATACTGCGCTCTTCGGGTATATTAGGCATACCGTGCGACTTTGACGCTGCAGGCGAGATAGCTTCACGCAGTAGAGGTACCCCACGTATAGCCAACGCTTTGCTTCGCCGTGTGCGCGACTTTGCACAAGTGAAGGGAAGCGGACGCATAGACCTGGAGATAGCACGCTATGCTCTTGAGGCTCTGAACATAGACCGCTACGGACTGGATGAGATAGACAACAAGATTCTCTGTACCATTATAGACAAGTTTAAAGGCGGTCCGGTGGGACTTACCACCATAGCCACTGCCTTAGGCGAAGACGCCGGAACGGAGGAAGAAGTGTACGAGCCCTTCCTGATAAAAGAAGGATTCTTAAAGCGTACACCGCGCGGACGCGAAGTAACCGAACTGGCTTACAAACATCTGGGACGGAGCAAGTATAACGAAACAAGAACACTGTTTGACTAAAAACAACAATATGGCCGGACTAAAATCTTTGGCAAAAGACACCGCTATCTACGGACTTAGCAGTATCGTAGGGCGGTTTTTAAACTATCTGCTTGTGCCGCTATACACAGCGGTTATACCGGCAGCATCGGGAGGATACGGAGTTGTATCGAATGTGTACGCATATACCGCCCTCATCTTGGTATTCCTTACCTTCGGCATGGAAACGGGATTTTTCCGCTTCGCCAACAAGAGCGACGAAGACCCGCAGAAGGTTTACGCTAATGTACTGATATTCGTAGGCGGACTGTCGCTTATGTTCATTGTGGCGTGCCTTGCGTTCTTACACCCTATAGCTACGCTGTTAGAGTACCCCGACCATCCCGACTACATAGCTATGATGGCTTTGGTGGTGGCGCTCGATTCTTTTCAGTGTATGCCATTCGCCTACCTGCGATATAAGAAACGCCCTATAAAGTTCGCTGCCATAAAGCTGTTCAGCATTATCGGAAACATCGGGCTTAACCTGTTCTTCCTGCTGCTCTGTCCGCTGCTCTATGCACACGCTCCGGGTTCTGTATCGTGGTTCTATAACCCCGAATATCTGGTGGGATACATCTTTGTATCTAACCTTATCATTTCGGCTGTGCAGATGCTCTTCTTCATCCCCGAACTGCGAGGACTGCGCTATCGCATAGAACCAGAGTTGATGAAGCGTATGATTTCGTACTCATTCCCTATCCTGATATTCGGACTGGTAGGCATTCTTAACCAAACCATCGACAAGATGATATATCCCTTCCTTTTCGACGACCGTCACGAAGGATTGGTGCAGCTGGGCATCTACAGTGCCACCAGTAAGGTAGCTATGGTTATGGCTATGTTTACACAAGCCTTCCGCTACGCATACGAGCCGTTTGTATTCGGCAAGAACAAGGATGCCGACAATAAGGATATGTATTCGGCAGCCATGAAGTATTTCTTTATTTTCTCTCTGCTGGCTTTCCTTGCCGTAATGGGATACATGGATATTCTGAAATACATGGTAGCTTCCGACTATTGGGAGGGCCTCAGCGTGGTAGCCATAGTAATGGGTGCCGAGATTCTGAAAGGCGTTTACTTCAACCTGTCGTTCTGGTATAAGCTGACCGACGAGACCCGTTGGGGAGCTTACTTCTCCATCATAGGATGCGCCGTTATCCTTGGCTTGAACATATGGCTTGTGCCTACCTACGGATATGTGGCATCGGCTTGGGCTTCGGTAGCCGGATATGGAACCATCACCTTGCTGTCGTATATCATTGGTCAGAAGAAATACCCTGTAAGCTATCCATTGCGAAGCATGGCTATTTACCTGCTTATGGCAGCCGTGGTTTATACCATCTACCAAACAGTATCGATAGACAACGTATGGCTTCGCCTTGGCTTCCGCTCCGTGTTACTGTTGGCATTCGTGGCCTATATAGTAAAGCGCGACCTTCCGCTGAAGTCGATACCTGTAATCAACCGATTCGTGAAATAAGAAACTTTAAACTATACACACTATGGAAGTAAGAGAAAAGAATTTCGTGCTGAAGAATTTCTTCCGAAATTACCTCAGTCTGAACCGTAGCCGCGAAGACGAAAGCGCTACTGTAGAGTCCATCCGTAACGGAGTTGAGTTCAAGGGCATCAACCTATGGGTATTGATATTCGCTACGTTCATAGCCTCTATGGGCCTCAACGTAAACTCTACGGCAGTAATTATAGGTGCCATGCTTATTTCACCGCTCATGGGTCCTATCATGGGTGTGGGATTATCTATCGGCATAAGCGATTTCGAGCTGATGAAACGCTCGCTTAAGAGCTACCTCATAGCTACCCTTTTCAGCGTAGTAACCGCTACGCTTTACTTCACCTTCACTCCGCTAAATGAAGTGCAGAGCGAATTGTTGGCACGTACCTCGCCCACCATCTACGATGTATTCATAGCCCTTGTAGGCGGATTGGCCGGTATCGTGGCACTCTCTACCAAAGAAAAAGGGAACGTAATTCCCGGTGTAGCCATCGCCACCGCCTTGATGCCTCCACTCTGTACCGCCGGATTCGGACTGGCTACCGGAAACTTGCTATACTTCTTAGGTGCGTTTTACTTGTATTTCATCAACTCGGTATTCATCAGTCTTGCTACCTATATAGGAGTTAGAATGATGCACTTCCAGCACAAGCAGTTTGTAGATAAGGCTCGCGAGAAACTGGTGAAGCGTTACATAGTATGGGTTACCATAGCCACCATGTGTCCTGCTATCTACCTTACATACGGCATTGTGCGCGAGACATTATACAACACTACCGCCAATAACTTCATCTCGTCTGAGTTGTCTTTCCCCGAAACACAGATATTAAGTCGGGAGATTTCTTATAACAAGAAAGAGATAAGAGTGGTTCTGTTAGGAAAAGAAGTCACCGATGATCAGCTGGAGAACGCACGACACAAGATGCCCGACTATAAGCTGTCGCACACCAAGCTGTCGGTTTACCAAGGCGGTAACAACGCTAACAACTCGATAGACATAAGAAACATCAAGTCGATGGTGATGGAGGACTTCTATAAGAACAGCGAAAAGCAGCTCAACATACAGCGCCATCAGATAGACTCCCTGCAAAAAGCGTTGGCAGAGTTCTCCGGAGCCGGATTGGTCAGTGCTTCTATGGGACAGGAAATGAAGGTACTCTTCCCCGAAGTAAAAACCATATCATTTTCTAAAGGATTGCGCCTCAACGTAGACAGCGTACGCACTGATACACTGGTATTCGCGGTAGTAGATTATGGCAAGCCTCTCTCCGCTTCAGAGAAGAAGAAGATGGAGCAATGGCTCCGTGCCCGTCTTAACAACAACCATCTGAAGTTGCTGATGGATTAATACATACGCTTAGAAACAAAAATGGCTGCCGAAACTTATCATAAGCCTCGGCAGCCATTTTTATTTTATCTTAGGAATTGATTACTTGGCAATAACCAGATAATAATTCTTCTTACCGCGCTGAACCAACAAATACTTACCGTCGAGCAAGTCGGCAGAAGTGATTTCCTGATCGAATGCAGCTAATTTCTCCTTGTTCAGCGATACACCACCGCCCTGAACCAACTTACGCATTTCACCTTTCGATGCAAATACGGCAACCTTTTCAGCAAACAAATCAACAGCCTTGATACCAGCTTCGATGTCAGCCTTGGCAACTTCGAACTGAGGAACGCCTTCGAATACAGAAAGCAATGTATCCTCATCAAGTTTCTTCAACGCTTCTGAAGTAGCGTTACCAAACAAGATACCCGAAGCCTCTACAGCAGCGTTATAATCCTCTTCAGAGTGAACCATGACAGTTACCTCCTTAGCCAGACGCTTCTGCAATGCACGCATGTGAGGAGCCTGTTCGTGCTCTTCAATCAACGCGTCGATTTCTTCTTTAGGAAGAGAAGTAAAGATCTTGATATAACGTTTTGCATCCTCATCGCTTACGTTCAACCAGAACTGATAGAACTTATACGGAGAAGTATATCGTGGGTCGAGCCAGATGTTTCCTGATTCTGTTTTACCGAACTTACCGCCATCGGCCTTAGTGATAAGCGGACAAGTGAGCGCATATACCTCGCCACCATTGGTACGACGTATCAGTTCGGCTCCGGTAGTAATGTTTCCCCATTGGTCCGAACCACCCATTTGCAATTTACAGTTCTTAGTTTCATACAGATGCAGGAAGTCATATCCTTGTAACAGCTGATAGGTAAACTCTGTGAATGAAAGACCGTCGCGGGCTTCTCCATTCAGACGCTTCTGTACTGAATCTTTCGCCATCATATAGTTTACAGTGATGTGCTTACCCACTGTACGGGCGAAATCGAGGAATGTGAAGTCTTTCATCCAATCGTAGTTGTTCACCAGTTCTGCACGGTTAGGGGCATCCGACTCGAAGTCGAGGAATTTGCCCAACTGTTTTTTGATACATTCCTGATTATGGCGTAAGGTCTCTTCGTCGAGCAAGTTACGTTCTGCCGACTTACCAGAGGGGTCGCCAATCATACCTGTAGCACCGCCCACCAAAGCCAATGGCTTATGGCCGCAACGCTGGAAGTGACGAAGCATCATGATACCACACAAATGACCGATATGCAATGAATCGGCTGTAGGGTCAATACCTACATAAGCAGTTACCATTTCTTTTTCCAGCAGTTCTTCTGTGCCCGGCATCATGGTGTGTACCATTCCGCGCCATCTTAATTCTTCTACAAAATTCATCGAATGAAATTCTTAGTTTGACATATATATTAATTGGTTATCCGGCAAAAGTACGACACTTTATCTGAATAACCAATTTTTTATTCGCTCTAATCAGCTAATTATCCGAAACAAACTCCCAAGCGGCGTCCCTGTACTACCAAATCGTGATCTTCGGTTACGAGCTTCAGTTTGCCTGCCACTTCGCTCAGTGGTACGGAAGATATTTCCGATCCTTTAAGCGCTACCATGCGTCCGAACTGTCCGTTAGCTATCAGCTCTGTGGCATGACCTCCCATGCGTGTAGCCAGGTTACGGTCGAATGCCGTAGGCGAACCTCCGCGCTGAATGTATCCCAATACTGTTTCACGGGTTTCGAATCCTGTTTCGTATTCTATCTCTTCGGCTATATATTGCGCAGCTTTCTTTCCGTCTACGGTCGGTATTCCTTCTGCCACTACCACGATAGAGTAAGGCTTGCCCTTCTTCAGTCGTCCTATGATGGCGTCGCCTATGCGGTGAATGTCGAACGGTATTTCGGGTAGCAAAATAATGTCGCCTCCTCCTGCCATGCCAGAGTAAAGAGCTATCCATCCAGCTTTATGTCCCATCACCTCTATCACCATTACGCGCTGATGTGCGCTGGCGGTAGAATGCAGACGGTCTATGGCATCGGTAGCGATAGACACGGCCGAATCGAAGCCGAACGAGACGTCGGTTCCCCACACGTCATTATCAATGGTTTTAGGAATAGAAATTACATTCACGCCCGCATCCGACAGCTTTGCAGCCGTCTTCTGTGTTCCGTTACCTCCTATACACACTATGCAGTCAAGCTGATGTTTCTTTATAGTATTAAGCAAGATAGCGGGTTTATCTTCCGACATTGAAGAGGTGCCTTTACGCTTGAAAGGTTTCTCGCGCGACGTACCCAGTATGGTACCTCCCATGTTAAGCAATCCCGACAGTGAATTATCCGTAAGCTGAATAATATCGTCGTCCAGAAGTCCGCGGAATCCGCTATGGATACCAAACACTTCCATGCCGTAATGGTTTATAGCTGTTTTACAAACCCCTCTGATTGTTGCGTTAATTCCGGGGCAATCTCCTCCAGATGTTAAAATACCGATTCTCATAGCTGTTCATTATTTCTCTTACTGATTGGTAAAGGTATAAGAAAAAACAATAGATTTGTTATTTCCCACATGAAAATAATCTGATAAACGAGAAAATCATCTACCTTTGTGACATTAAGAATTAATAGGTTAAGAAGAAATGGTTTCAACTAAGCTAGTCGGAAAGTTCTTCGCTCCACGGCGTAAAAAGATTGAATTATACAATACTCATGCCGAAGCCTTACAAGAGCAGGGTTTCCGAAAACTGATTAAGAATGCAGCCCACACAGAATGGGGAACAAAATATGATTACGCGCACATACAGTCGTACTCCGATTTTCAGCGTGTGCCTATCCAGACTTACGAAGACATTAAGGGCGATGTAGACCGTATGCGTCACGGCGAAAAGGATATACTATGGCCGGGACAGGTAAAGTGGTACGCCAAGTCATCGGGCACTACAAACGATAAGAGTAAGTTTATTCCGGTTAGTCCCGACGGACTGAAGAACATCCATTACATGGGTGGTAAAGATGCCGTATCATTATACCTTGGCATCAACCCTGATAGTAAGTTCTTCTCTGGTAAAGGCTTGATTTTAGGTGGAAGCCACAGCCCCAACTACAACTTGAAAGATAGCTTGGTAGGCGATTTGTCTGCCATCCTGATACAGAACATCAATCCGCTGGTAAACCTTATCCGTGTGCCAAGCAAAGAAATAGCCTTGCTCAGCGAGTTCGAAGAAAAGGTAGAGCGCATAGCCGATACCACCATTCATCAGAATGTAACCAACCTGTCGGGTGTTCCGTCGTGGATGCTGGCTGTAATAAAGCGCATACTCGAAAAGACTGGAGCCAAGCACCTCAACGAGGTATGGCCCAACTTGGAGGTATTCTTCCACGGAGGCGTATGCTTCACTCCCTACCGCGAGCAATACAAGCAAATCATCACCAGCGATAAGATGCACTATATGGAGACATATAATGCCAGCGAAGGTTTCTTCGGATTGCAGAGCGACCTGTCGGACCCTGCCATGCTGCTGATGATAGACTACGATGTGTTCTACGAATTCATTCCTCTTGAAGAGATAGACAATCCGCATCCTAACATCGTTCCGCTTACCGGAGTAGAGGTAGGAAAGAACTACGCCATCGTTATCAGCACCTCGTGCGGATTGTGGCGATATATACTGGGCGACACCGTGAAGTTCACTCAGAAAGACCCGTATAAGTTCATCATCTCAGGGCGTACCAAGCATTTCATCAATGCCTTTGGCGAAGAGCTGATGGTAGACAATGCCGAAAAGGGTCTGGCTCGTGCCTGCGCGGCTACCGGAGCACAAGTACTGGAGTACTCTGCCGCACCGGTCTTTATGGACGCTAACGCCAAGTGCCGCCATCAGTGGCTCATAGAGTTCAGCACTATGCCCGATTCTGTAGAACATTTCCGCCATGTGCTCGATACCTCTCTGCAGGAAATCAACTCCGACTATGAAGCCAAGCGTCATAAAGACATCACACTGCAAGAGCTGGAGCTGATAGTGGCTCGTCCTAACCTGTTCCACGACTGGCTGAAAGAGAAAGGCAAGTTGGGCGGACAGCACAAGGTTCCTCGCCTAAGCAACAACCGCGATTATATAGAAGAAATGTTGAAACTAAACAAGTGATATGAATAACAGACGGAACATGAAACCACTGCCAAGATGGATAGCGTTGGTGTCGGTCATCATTGCGATGTATGCGTGTGCCAGCATGGGAACCCCCGATGGAGGTCCCGAGGATTACGATCCGCCTAAGTTCGTACGGTCTACTCCGGTGCCTAATGCCATCAACTATAACAATAAGAAGGTAACCATAGAGTTCGATGAGTTCATCAAGCTTGAGAAGGCGTCAGAGAAGGTCATCATATCTCCTCCTCAAGCCGAGGCTCCAGAGGTGAGAGCCAGCGGTAAGAAGGTGATAGTTCAGTTTCAGGATTCCATAAAGCAGGATGTTACTTACACCATCGACTTTGGAGATGCCATCGTAGATAACAACGCCAATAATCCGTTGGGACAATTCGCGTTCGCTTTCTCTACTGGCAATACCGTCGATACCATGGCTGTATCGGGTACGGTGCTTAACGCCGAGAACTTAGAGCCGATAAAGGGCATTCAGGTGGGACTGCATAAAAACCTTAACGACTCCGCTTTCGTAAAACTGCCGTTCGACCGTATCTCGCGTACCGACAGTCGCGGACGCTTCACCATCCGTGGCGTGGCTCCGGGCAAGTACCGCATCTACGCGCTGATGGATGGTAACCAGAACTACTTCTTCGACTCAAAGACCGAACAAATAGCGTGGAGCGACTCGCTTATAGTGCCCAGCATGGAGCCTGCCGTACGCCAAGACACCGTATGGAATCCGCTCGACACTGCCAAGATAGATACTATCAAGACGATAAACTATACTCGTTTCCTTCCCGATAACATCATGCTACGTGCATTTAAGGAAGAGAACGATTTTCAGTATCTGCAAAAGTCAGAGCGTCCAAAAACCAATCAGTTCTCTATCTATTTCAGTGCCAAGAACAAGGAACTGCCCGCTGTAAAGGGTCTCGATTTCGACGAACAGAAACTTATCGTAGAGGCCAACAGCCGTAAGGATAGCTTGCTGTACTGGATAACTGATACAGTGCTGTGCGAACGCGATACGCTTACCCTGCAACTCGATTACTGGGCTACCGATACGCTGAAGCAGTTGGTACCTAAGACCGATACCCTACGCTTTGTCAACAAGATTCCGCGCGAACGCCGATTGGCTATGCGAGAAGAAGAGATGAAGAAGAAAGAGAAAGAGCGTAAGAAGAGAGCACGTAAGGGTGATACGCTTTCCGTAGAAACCAAGTTCTTAAGCATCAACGTGGATGCTCCGTCTTCGCTCGACCTTAACCGTAACATTACCGTCAGCTTTGACGAGCCTATAACTTCTATCGATACGGCTGCCATACACATGACTCATAAGGTAGACACCGTATGGCAAGACATACCGTTCTTGTTCGTTGCAGATACCGTAGCTCCACGCCGCTACGAGATATTGGCAGATTGGAAACCGGGAGATGAGTATCGTCTTAACATCGACTCCTTGGCGTTCCAGGGCGTATACGGACTCCGTACCGATAAGGTGGAAAAGAGCCTCAAGGTAAAGACACTCGAAGACTACGGTACCCTCTACCTTAACATTACGGGTGCAGGTCCACATGCCATCGTGCAGTTGCTTAACAGTAGCGATGCGGTGATACGCCAACAGCCCGTAACCGATAAAGGCACTTGCGACTTCTACTTCCTGCAGCCCAGCACCAAGTACTACATCCGTCTGTTCAACGACAGTAACAACAACGGAAAGTGGGACACCGGTAGCTACGAACAGAAGCTTCAAGCCGAAGAAGTTTACTACTTCCCCAAGGTATGGGAGATGAAAGCCAACTTCGAGTTCGAAGAGAACTGGGATATAAACTCCAAACCGCTCGACCAGCAGAAACTGGATGAGATAAAGAAGCAGAAACCCGAAGACGATAAGAAACGAAAAGAACGCGAAAAGGCTAAAGCACTCGACTTGGCCAATAAAAGATCTACACGATGATAAAGAAACTACTACTTTGCCTCTGCCTAATTGGGTGTAGCCTCATCGCTAATGCCCAATGTGGTTCCGACAACGATGCCATAAAGCCCGGAGAAACTCTGCACTATGAGCTGAAGTTCAACTGGAAGTTCATCTGGATTAACGCCGGATGGGCTAAGATGACGGTGAAAGACACCACTTATAAAGGTCGTTCTTGCCTCAGCACACAGCTGCAGTCGTACACCAACCATCGCATCGACCGCTTCTTCAAGATGCGCGACACGCTGGTAAGCATCACCACGCAGCGCCTTGAGCCTCTCTACTTCCGTAAGGGAGCAGAAGAAGGGAAGCGTTATTCGGTAGACGAGGTGCATTTCAAGTATTTCAATAACAAATGTATCGTCGATCAGGGTCGCAGCGTGAACTACTCCATCCCCGACCCCCATCACGACGAGTCGCCCGTATGCGTGTACGATATGCTTAGTATCCTGCTCCAGGCACGTTCTTACGACCCCAGCTCGTACACCCCGGGCATGAAGATTCTCTTCTCAATGGCTACCGGAACCAAGATAGAAAAGGAGACGCTTATCTATCGAGGCAAGAAAGACTGTAAGGTAGAAAACGGAAAGAAATACCGTTGTCTGGTATTCTCACTTGTAGAGTACGACGAAAAGAACAAAGAGAAAGAGGTCATCACCTTCTACGTAACCGACGACCGTAACCACCTGCCCGTCCGTCTCGACCTATACCTCAACTTCGGATCGGCAAAAGCCTTCCTCACCAAAGTTAAAGGCAATAAGCATCCGCTTACTTCTTTAATTGAAGAATAATTAGATGATGTTGTTATTAGAATAAAAACGCCCTGCAGTCTGTTATCACTGCAGGGCGTTTTATTTATAACGTAACATAGCACTTACTGCGGCAACTGAGCACCGTAGCCCGGTTCTGCGCCGAAGAACTTCATCGCCTTATCAAAGTTATAGCGGTTACCGAACATCGATACACGGGTAGTCATAGTGCCCTGCTTGTTCAGTCCATGAGCCTCACGATACAAGTTGGCAGCCGAGTTAGGATCATAACTACTTGTAGAAATTATTTCCAACGAAGCATAACCCTTCAGGTAAGCCGGGTCTATAAACTCCTTAAACTTGCTCGATTCCGGCAACTCACGGTTGTTTTCGTACTGCTTCAACATCTCAACCTCGTCAAAATGCTTGCCAGGAACATACAGCCACTTGCCACCACTGGTACCAGCTACCACCAAGTCGCCCTTGTTCATAAAGAACAGATTATCGTATGCCGAGCAAACCTTGCGCTTATCCTGCGGCAGATTAGAATCGTCCCAACCACCGTCAAGAGCACCGAAGTTAT
>ERZ1026903.977-NODE-977-length-11560-cov-69.321078_pt1 | contig 11560 bp, 14 predicted proteins | sample MGYA00380180_ERZ1026903 | MGnify/ENA primary metagenome ERZ1026903 (study PRJEB33269, sample SAMEA4719816) | human gut metagenome | biome: human-associated habitat; feature: organic feature; material: feces | place: Cameroon | collected 2013-10 ... | reverse complement strand
GGGCGCAAGCCCTGCCCCATCTTTTTGTTTATAACCGAATGAGGTTTTATATATGTTTGTATTTAGGGATGCGCTTCGCTTTGCCGCTTTTTGCACTTTAGCGTCTATGTCACTTTTCCTAATATTCTTTTACATTGTATGGTTTGTGGAATTTTTACGCACTCTGTGCAACAAAAGCGAGGATTCCGACAATGAATAAAAACTACCGCCTAATCGCCATCCGCCGCTTCTGCTCCCTCACTGCTTGCGGTAGGCTCTCGCAACTGTACGCGCAAGCGTTCTACATCCCGCGCAACTAAAAAAGCCGCCATCGGCGGCGGGCTTAGTGGAACACTTTGAACAGTAGCCAAACTATCAAGCCAATATTGATAACTAAGCCAATCGGCATAAAAACTATATCGCCCAAAGCGCCTATAATAAGCCACAACGCAATTTTTAGGCGCTCTCTGTTTTCGTCCGTCATTCTCAACTTCTCCTTTCGGTGGTGTCTATGAAAAAGCGTCTTGTATCTATAATTTTAACTGTATTTTTGGTTTTGTCAATGATGCCTTTTGCGGCTTTCGCTGATAACGCCATCGGTTGCCCTGCTTGTGGTGGTGAAGTCACAAAAAAGCAGTATCACTTAGTAGGTAACTACTGGGATTTTTACCAGTGCAACACTTGCGGAAAATGGGCATATTTAAGCGGCGTTGCAGGGCTGAAACTGTTTTCAGCTGGCGACCAAGCTATTATTAACGCCGCAGATGCAAACGCTATTTTGAATTTTGCGTTCAACAACGGTCACCTAGTTCCCGCTGAAAAAGCCCCTTCCGGCGTTGGCCGCAAAGACCTCCCGGGTTACTGTGATACAGGTGACGGTACATCTACACCGCAAGTTGATTCTAACGGTAAATTTGTAGATGGTTGGGTATACGTTACCCCCGAACATGATTATTCGTATATCGCTCCCGGTTATGGTGGTTATTATGCAGGTTGCGAGCATTACACTCAAACCATTACAAATAAACTTAATGCTTCTTTTACTTGTTCGTCGCTTCCTTTTCTTGCCGCGTACTCAAATAGTTCTTCTGGTTTTACAAATGGATACTATGACAATAATTTTTATTTTTATTGGAAAGTGAATGTTCCGGCATACTCGTATGTTCGTTTTTTGTCGTTTGGGCAATACACTTTCAACTCTGTTCTTAATGGAAAAACGACTACAACAAAAAAGACCTTTTCCAGTTCGTGTGCATTAAATACAGAGTATTATATTGGAAGCGGAACGACACTTTCCTTTTATGAATTTGGATATTTCACAAATCAGACATATTTTTCGGCTACTTATTCGGCGCTTCCTGTTATTCAGTACAAACCACCGCAATTCAACAATATTTCTTATAATACAAACCTTACTATTAACAACAACACCTGGAACGGCAACATCTACACCGACAACAGCACCAATCTGACTTACATCTACCCCCAGTATACCACCATCAACGAGAAAAACGAAGCTGTCACCAATATCAGCAACAACCCCATCATCTACAATAACGAAACCAAGCAATATTACACCTACGATTCCGTAACTAACAATTATTACTACATCACATACGAAACCACTCCGACGCCTACGCCGTCACCCTCTCCCGCTCCCGCCCCTACATGGACACCGGGCGGCGGTGCAACGCGCGGCGGCGGTGTTGGTCGCCATCCGTCCGATACCGATGCGGCAGACTGGACGCTTCACTATTACGTTCTGAATAACCGCCGCTATGATGCCTATTACGCTCTCAAAAAGACCGAGGTAGACACCGACACCAAATTACCGTGGGTAGACAACAAAAAGTACATTTCCACTACACAGATACCCATAGCCAACGGACAATATACCGTATCTGTTCCCGATGGCGTGTATTGGCGTGTCTGGTCGTGGGATGAAGCAAGCCAAACCCTAACAGGTGTGAATAGTTCCAACTGGCACAGCACTATAAACAACTTCCTGTTTAACGCAACAGGTGAGTACATTTTCGAGTTCTGCAAGGCAGACGGTAGCGACTTCAACACTGCTAAAGATGTAACCTTAAAACTGAAAAACGACAAAATTACCGATTACGAGGACGGCGGTACAATCGTGGAAGAACCTACACCCTCGCCCAGTCCTGAGCCTACGGAAACACCCTCGCCCACAGAACCGCCCACGCCTACCGCAACACCTACCCCCGGTGGTGGTACAGTACCCACGCCGGGCGGTGATTCTGGTGGCGGTAACTCTGGTAGTAGTGATTCCGGCTGGAATCCCTTTAAGTGGCTAACCGACCTCTTAAAAGACATAGTAGAAACTATCCTCAAAGGTCTGTGGAAACTCCTTACCAGTATTTTCGGCTTCATCCTCTGGCTGTTGTCCCTGCTGTTCAAGCTGTTCCCTTGGATGCCGAATAGTGGTATTCTCGCGCTGTGTGCTGGCGTTGTTGTCGTTACCGTTATCCGCATTATCAAATTTATTACAGGTAGGTGATACCATGAAAAAAGTAATAGTCCTGCTGGCTCTGCTCTGCTGTATGGTATGTACTGCCGTGCCTGTGTTTGCAGATGCCGCCCCCGGTGGCGTAGGTCGTGACGATGTACTCAACGGAGATTTCAGCACCGCCGAAACCGCACAATCTGGCGACGATCTAAAAGACGCTTTCAACGAGTACGGCGGCAAACTGCCCAGCATCATCGACGAGGTAAAACAAGGATGGGAAGAAGTATTTTCCGGTTTAGCTGGCGTTCTAAAGTTTCTCGCCGACACCATCGGCGGCATCTTCGGTATCTTGCCCGCAAGCTATACTGTGTATATCGTAATGCTGTGTTTGTGTATCGCTGTTTCGGCTATCATTAAAGTTCTAACGGAGTGACCGCCTATGTTTATGGAATTTATGCAAAAAATCGGTGAACTGCTCTCTCTGAAAATTGATTTCTACGGAGCAAGTTTCAGTATCTTCGACTTTGCAATCTGGTATCTGTTCGCAACGCTGATTATCTGGATTGTAAAACAACTGCTGTTTTGAGGTATACACCCATGTTAAAAGACAACTTCAATAAATTCTGTTTGGCAGTCATTGCCCTGCTACTGCTCCTGTCGCTGTTCTTTACTGTCCGCGCCAGCGCCGAGGAATACGACCAGCCCGCCGAGCAGACAGAAACCACTACCGAGGACACCGCCAACGACACCGCAGACGAAACCCACGAAGTAATACAGGTGCAGGGCGTACAAACATATGACCCGCAATTATATGACCGCTTGGATAAAATGCAAGAATCTATCGACGCGCTGACAGCCGCTCTAACGCCCTCTGCCGCTTCGGAAGAATCAGCCGAAGAATTACCTGCCCAAGACCCCACACCCGACTATACCGCGCAACTTTCGGGCATTTCCTCACAGCTTGAAATTCTCTCGCAACAGGCTACCGCAGAAACTGCCGAACCTGCCGCCTTTGAAAAGCCGTTTAAGGAATATTCCACTATTGAAGCAATTGGTCTTTTAGCCTTTGTTGCCTTTAGTTTGGCGTTCTTCGTGGCAGCTATCAAAATCGTTATTTTTTGAGGTGAAAATATGGCATCTTTATTTTACGACCTGCTGACGTTCTTCGGCATCAGCACCACCGCCCCGCAAAACCTCGGAGAACTGTTTCCGTGGTTGCTCTCTATCCTCGTCGCGCTGACGCTGTTTCTGTTCGTGTTCGGCATGATTAAGGATTTTGTACATACGTTCGGGCGAGGTAAATTCTAATGGTCTATCTGCTCATTGTCGCGTTCTGCTTCGCGCTGGCACTCTCCCGCATTGTGCGCTGTGTGGTTTTCCACCCCATCAAAAACTTCTACTATGCCGTAAAGGATTTGTATTGGTACATCCTGCATAAAGGTTGGAACAACTGTCCCGTTGGTGCCTTAGACATCTACTGCGGCTATTTCGGTAGCGGTAAAACTCTGTCGCTCGTGCATAAGGTCATCAGCCTGTACACTCGCTACGATGATAAAATAGTCTGGTGTGACCGCCGTAAAAAGTTTGTCACACAGAAAATCAAGGTGCTGTCAAACGTAGATTTGTCGATTCCCTACGAACACTTAGACAGTCTCGCGCAAGTAGTCAATGCCGCCAAAATCAACCGCAGTATTGATGATGCAAACGACACCTTAACCGTTACAATCGTCGCAATGGATGAATTGTCGGTGCAGATGAACAGCCGCAGTTTTAAAGACAACTTCAACGCCTATTTCCTCAACACCCTGCTAACCTGCCGGCATAGCTATATCAGTATCTACGGTTCTGCCCAGCGTTTCCAGCACGTCGATAAACTCATGCGCGACGTTACGCACACTGTCATACAGTGTAAAAAAGTCTGGCGCTTCCAGCTTTGGAGTTCCTACGATGCTTGGGAAATGGAAAACGCAACCAATGCCGAAATGATTAAACCGCTTCGCCGTGGTCTGTGGTTCGTCCATGATGAAGATTACCACGCCTACGACACCCTTGCTATTGTAGACAACTTGAAGAAAAAATTTGAAGATGGCGACATTCTAACGGATGCCGAAATCATCAATAATCAAGCTCCTGCTGGTCCTCTCGGTCTGGAAGTAACTACAAATCCTACTGCAAAAGCTAAACGCCGTATGCAAACTACGGTGAAAAAGTAAAAAAGCGGCAAGCGCAAAAGCGGGGCGCGGGGCTATTGCCCCCGCCCTGCTTGCGCTTGCCCTTTTGCCTTGTTGCCCGCTTTCCGGGTCGTGTTTCCTTTGCTTACTAGATTCTGAGCCGGAGAACCTAGGAATTAGCACCGCCTAGGAAAGACGGTTTTTCGTGCTATAATAAATAGGGCGGCGAGTCTCGGATTATTTCCTTTGCTTCCTGAGTTCCTCGCCGGTGACAACCGCTAGCACGAAAAATTACACAAGTCAAGGGCTTGAATTTTTTCCCAATTTATAAAGAAAAAATTTTCGGCGTAGCCGAACCCTTTACTTGTATAAAGTCTTTCCGTACCCTTTAGCCGCTTACTTTTCGTTATTGCATATCGTTCCTCTGCGCCGTGCTAGCACGGCGCTTTTTTGGTGTAAAAGTCAAGGGTAGGGGTGGAGATTTTTTCATGGAGCGAATCACGCCGCGCCGATCGGGAGCGCGGCGAAGCAAGCGACCGTTTGGCGCGGCGTGATTTGTGGAATGAAAAAATACTACCCCGACCTTTACTTTTATACCAAAAAAAATAAAATTTTAGCAGAACCTACCGAGAGGAGCAACAAAGGATGTTTATAGAGCCACGACCAAAAGGAAAACACTTCACCAAAGATAACCGCGTTACTATACAAGCATTGCGTAAAGCCGGACATACACAAAGAGAAATTGCAAAAGAATTAGGCTGTTCGCAATCCTCTATATGCAGAGAATTAAAAAGAGGACAGATAGAACAGCTGGACGGCGCAACATGGATTATGTATAAAACTTATGATGCCTACGCCGCCCAACAGTATGCAGAATACCAGTACACCGCACACAGCAACGGTCTGAAAATCGGCAACAACCACGGCTATGTAAAAGCAATAGCCGAGTGTATATCAATGGGATATAGCCCATACGCCGCAATAGAAAAAGTGGGCAACACCTACGGTGTAAAGGTATCCAAGCAAACCATGTACCGCTATATATCCGAGGGGCTTATACCATACACCACCTATAAAAATCTTCCAGTAGGACACCGCAAAAAGCGCAAAAAACAAGTACAATCAACCATGCGTTCTAAGAGCGTAGACCACCGCAGTATTGAACTCCGCTCCAAAATCATAATGAAGCGTGACACGTTCGGACACTGGGAAATAGATAGCATAATAGGCACATCCGAGGGAAAAAACGAATCTTGCTTAGTAATGACAGAACGCCAAACTAGAGAAGAAATAGTAATTAAAGTAGAGGATAAAACCGCCGATGCCACTACAAAAGCAATGCAGAAACTAAAAGAACAATTCGGCGACGACTTCAATAAAATTTTCTTCACCATCACACTAGATAACGGCTCGGAATTTGCAAACCAAAACGCCTTTGATGCGCTGGGCGTTCCCGCGTTCTACTGCCATCCCGGACACCCCTACGAGCGCGGCAGTAACGAAAACAACAACAAACTACTGCGCCGCCACTTCCCCAAGGGGCAGAGCATGAAGCACAAAACACAGTACCACGCTACCCAAGCGCAACACTTCATAAACGGCTACCCGCGCGAAATGTTCAACGGAAGATGTAGCAACGACCTGTTCAGAGAACAGCTAGAACGAATAAACTTGAGCGACAAGCAAAGAATTTATAATTTCTTTAATATTTAAAAAAGACAGCGGCTTGCCGCTGTCCTCCTTAATCGTAAGTTCCGCGAACGCGGACGCATTGCGCATGGCATTAGGCGCGTTTAAATCCGTCGGAGACACCTTTTTAGTTTTTCTGATGGAGAGCGACCAAAAATAACAGAGTATCACCGCGCTGGCGCGGCGATACCCAAAAGACGCTCACCATCAGAAAAACAGACCTTGCCTTGCCGCAACGTGAGCGAAAGAGACTGATAGAACAGATGCCCAATTTTTAAAGCGTCTGTTTTATCGGTCTATTCGCGTTGTGCAAGTTGCACAGTTTACCCCGCCACTCTACCCTCTTTCCGCTACCGCCCTTGTGCGCTTTGCCGAATTATCCGTTTGGGGGTTGACTTTAGGTTTTTACATAATTTGCCGCAAAACAAAAACCCCGCCGAAGCGGGGGTAAACAGAAATGAGGATAGCTGTGTTAAAAGGCTTCCCCCTCATCCGGCCCTGCGGGGCCACCTTCAGTCTACGCGCTAAGAGCCGCCTACGGCGGTTGCGCTCCGACACGCGCCTGCGGGCGCAGCCCCTCGGGGGAAGGCTTTGGGAGAATCATTCCTTCGGCAGCAGATGTGCCTTCTCCAGGGCGGGGCGCAGGGCGATGTACAGGACAACGGCGCAGACGGTGGAGAGCAGGGAGTTGACCAGCGTCACACCGCTGGCGATCTTGGTCACGACGGAGACGAACTCCGCGGGCTGGCCAAAGATGTACAGGTTGCGGAAGTAGCCGATGAACGGGTCGGTGAACACGTTGACCAGCAGGCCGCTGAAAGCCGACGCCGTGACGGCGGCCACGTACTTGAGCTTGTTGCCGGTGGGGAAGGTCCTGAGGTGGATGACCTTGTGGGACACCGCGCCGCAGACCAGACCGATGATAAATTTCAGAATAAAGGTCGTGATGGCGTAGCCCGGGTCACCGGCGACAACGTCGGCCAGCGCCAGGCCGATGGCACCGGCCAGACCGCCGGACACACCGTCCAGCAGCATGGCGGTCAGCGCCGTGAAGGTGTTGCCCAGATGGAAGCTGGACCCCGTGCCAAAGACGTTCGGGATGCGGAAGAACTCATATGCGACAAAGCTCAGCGCGGCCATGATGCCGATGATGCTGATTCTCTGCACGGTGAATTTCGTTTTGGTCAGCGCTGCGATCAGCAGTGCCAGGGCTGCTACGACGAACAGCAGCAGCCACATCGTTGCGGTAGACATAGTTTCGTACACCTCTATTGACATTTTCCTTCCGGGAAGGTATGTTTTTATTATACTGATTTCTGGCTCTGAATAAATGCTCAGTTTTTAAATTTTTTGTGGGGCCAGTTTGGGGGACTGTCATGATAGAGTTGGATGCCGACCAAAAAACGCCGCTGTATGAGCAGCTGTACGCCGCCCTGGCGGATGAGATCCGCACCGGCCAGCGCGCACCCGGAACACCGCTGCCGGGCCGCCGCACGATGGCTGCGCAGCAGGGCGTCAGCGTCAACACGGTGGACGCCGCCTACCAGATGCTGGCCGCCGAGGGTCTGGCCGAGCCGCGCCCCCGCAGCGGCTTTTATGTGCAAAAGACCTACGGCATGCTTCACAGCCGCGCCCGCCGCGCACCCGCCGCCCCTGCACCGCAGCCGCCCGCCGCGCCGCAGCCGGTCTACGACCTGTCCACCGGCAGCGTGGACACGGCGCTGTTCCCGGCGCGCAGCTGGGGACGCATCCAGAAGGAGCTGCTCTACCAGCGGCCCGAGCTTTTACAGCGCGGCGAAATGCAGGGCGACGCCCCGCTGCGCACACAGATCGCGGAATATTTGTCGGTGTACCGCGGTGTGGAATGCACGCCGGAGCAGATCGTCGTCGGCGCGGGCATTGAGTATCTGCTCGGGTGCCTGGCGCACCTGTTCAGCGACGGCATGGCGGCCATCGAGAACCCCGGCTACTTCCGCACGCGGACGGTCCTGCAGAACAGCGGCATTCCCTGCACGCTGGTGGACATTGACCGCGAAGGCCTGCCCGCCGACGCGCTGGAAAAAAGCGGCGCAAACCTCTGCTATCTGACGCCCAGTCATCACTTTCCGACGGGTGTTACGATGCCTGCGACCCGCCGCGCCCAGCTGCTGGCCTGGGCAGCGGCCCGGCCCGGGCGATACATTTTGGAGGACGACTACGACTCGGAGTTCCGCTTTGATACGCGCCCGCTGCCCAGTTTGCAGGGCATGGCGGGCCCGGACGGCCCGGTGGTCTACCTGACGACGTTTTCAAAAAGTCTGGCCCCGGGCATCCGCATTGCCTGCATGGTGCTGCCGCAAAGCCTGCTGGCGCGCTATCGCTGGGATTTTGCGACCTACGCCAACACGGTCAGCCGCTTTGAGCAGCAGACGCTTTGTGAGTTCATGGCGGGCGGGTATTTCACGCGGCATCTTGCCCGGATGCGCCTTGCCTACAAGCGCCGCATGGAGGCGTTTGCGGCAGCGCTGCGCGCGGCGCTGCCGGGCGTGGAGCTGGACGGCGTGCACAGCGGGCTGCATTTTCTGCTGACGCTGCCGGGAGCCGGCGGCGAGCGTGCCATGGTCGCCGCCGCGGCACAGCAGGGTGTGCGGCTGCGCGGCCTGAGTGAGTATTATCTCGCCCGGCCCGAGCTCTGCCGGGCGGATACCGTGGTAGCGGGGTACTCGGCCCTGAAGGAGGACGATGTGGAGAAGGTGGCGCAGGCGCTGGCGAGGGCGTGGCTATCGTGAATGCCCCGTAGGGGTCGGGCATGCCCGGCCCGCAGCCTAACGGTTGAATCCCCCTTAACGGTTTGCTTTGTAGGGAGGGGTCTTGACCCCTCCGCCACCTCCCGGGAAACTGCCGTCAACGGTATATCCGTAGGGGAGGGATTCATCCCTCCCGTGTACCTCCCGTCGCCGCTCACCTCCGCGGGGCGTCGGGGACGCCGCCCCCTACAGCGACTGTCCGTAAACCTTCCGCCGCCGCCAACTCCGCGGGCGGATAGGAAATCCGCCCCTGCGCACAAACAAAAACCGCTGCCCATGTGTAACCACAGGCAGCGGTATTTTTCAATCAAGGCTTATTCATACAGCGGGAACTTCTTCGTCAGCTCCTCGACCTTGCTGGCGACCTCGTCCTTCTTGTTCGCAAAGTCAAACACGCAGTCTGCAATGCAGTCGGCGATCACCTTCATCTCGTCGGGACCCATGCCGCGGGTCGTGACGGCGGGGGTGCCGATGCGCACGCCGCTCGTCACAAACGGGCTGCGCTTCTCGCCGGGGACGGTGTTCTTGTTCGCGGTGATGTGCACCTCGTCCAGATTGTGCTCCAGCTCCTTGCCGGTGCAGTCCTCGTCGGTCAGGTCGATCAGCAGCAGGTGGTTGTCCGTGCCGCCGGAGACCAGCTTCACGCCGCGGGCGGTCAGCTCGGCCTCAAGCGCCTTCGCGTTCTCAACGATTTTGCGGGCATACTCCTTGAACTCCGGCTTCAGCGCCTCGCCAAAGCAGACGGCCTTCGCGGCGATGACGTGCTCCAGCGGGCCGCCCTGCGTGCCGGGGAAGATGGCGGAGTTGATGCGCTTGATGATATACTCGTTGTTCGTCAAAATCAGGCCGCCGCGGGGGCCGCGCAGCGTCTTGTGGGTCGTGGTGGTGACCACGTCGGCGTAGGGCACGGGGCTCTGATGCTGGCCGCCTGCGACAAGACCCGCAATGTGCGCCATATCGACCATCAGCATCGCGCCGTAGCCGTGGGCGATCTCGGCCAGCTTCTCAAAGTCGATGGCGCGGGGATAGGCCGATGCACCGGCGACCAGCAGCTTGGGGCGGACCTTCGCGACCTGCTTGGCCAGTGCGGCGTAGTCGATGCGGCCATCCTCGGCGGAGACGCCGTAGGAGACAAAGTTGTAGTTCTTGCCGCTCATGTTCACGGGGGAGCCGTGGGTCAGGTGGCCGCCCTGGGACAGATCCATGCCCATGACGGTGTCGCCGACGTTCAGCAGCGCAAAGTAGACGGCCAGGTTGGCCTGTGCGCCGGAGTGCGGCTGGACATTGGCATACTTCGCACCGAACAGCTTGCAGGCGCGGTCAATGGCGATCTGCTCGACCTGATCGACGTACTGGCAGCCGCCGTAATAACGGTGGCCGGGGTACCCTTCCGCGTACTTGTTCGTCAGCACGCTGCCCATGGCCGCCATGACGGCGGGGGAAACGATGTTCTCGCTGGCGATCAGCTCAATGTTCTGCCGCTGGCGGCCCAGCTCACGCTGCATAGCCGCGCCCAGCTCGGGGTCGTAGCGCTCCACAAAGCCGATGGTGTCGATGATGTCCTTGTACATACTGCTTTCCCTCCTAATGTATATGCTGTCCACGGCGGGAAACGGCCACGGGCGGATACGGGATCCGCCCCTACGGTGATCCATGTAGGGGCACATTCTATAGGCGCCCGTCGTTCCCGCCGCCGAGCATCTCCCTTACAGCGTCCCCTTGGTGGACAAAACGCCGTCGATCCGCGCATCTCTGCGCGTCGCGGCGTCCAGCGCCTTGGCAAACGCCTTGAACATGGCCTCCAGCTTATGGTGGTCATTCTCCCCGTAGAGCACCTTCAGATGCAGATTCATCATGGCGCTGTACGATACGGCGTAGAAAAACTCCCGCGCCATCTGGGTGTCCATGCCGCCGCAGCTCTGGCCTGCAAAGCTGGCGTCGTACACAAAGTAGGGCCGCCCGCCCAGATCGACGGCGCAGAGTGCCAGCGTCTCATCCATCGGCAGCATACAGCTGCCGTATCGCACCAGCCCGGCCTTGTCGCCCAGCGCTTCTTTTATGGCCGTGCCCAGCGCAATGCCGATGTCCTCAATTGTGTGGTGGCAGTCTACGTCCAGGTCGCCGCGGCAGGTGACGCTTACATCAAACAGGCCGTGGCGGGCGAAGCCGTCCAGCATGTGGTCAAAAAAGCCGATGCCCGTGTGCAGGTCGGCCCTGCCGGTGCCGTCCAGGTCAATCGTCAGCGTGATCTGTGTCTCCCGCGTATTGCGGGTGACCGTTGCGGTGCGTGCCATAGAAAAAATCCCCCTCTTTAGTGCTTTAAACTAACTATAGCACGTTGGGGCGTGTGCGTCAACATTTTCTTAGGGCAATACCGCATAATTCTAAGTGCCGATACGGCGAGCGAGGTACGGCAGCTGCTAAGCCAAAAGCGCAGATAATACTTTGTGTATTATCGAGCATTT
>ERZ1026903.969-NODE-969-length-11621-cov-8.434377_pt1 | contig 11621 bp, 8 predicted proteins | sample MGYA00380180_ERZ1026903 | MGnify/ENA primary metagenome ERZ1026903 (study PRJEB33269, sample SAMEA4719816) | human gut metagenome | biome: human-associated habitat; feature: organic feature; material: feces | place: Cameroon | collected 2013-10 ... | reverse complement strand
GCAGATGAAGTACTTGTAATTTTTCTTTCCTTGAAAAGTTCCTCTTCGTTGATATAAAGAAGATACTCCTCGGGAACCAGGAAAGACGGGCGGGCCAAATCCTTCACCACCGTATCATACTCCGAATCCTCCAGCTGCTGCGACATCCATCGCTGCGCCATGGCGATGTCCATCCCCTCGGGAATGACAAACACGAGACGAAGGCCCTGGGTAGAAGGAGTAACGTGAACGAGCACTATCAAATCTAAGACACTGAGAACATTTCTTGCTTGCCCGCAGCTTGCCGGGGATTGCAAATCCCCGGAAACCTTCGTTCCCCCTGATTCGCTTCCAGCCTCAGCCAAAACACCACCGGAAAACTTTGTTCCCCCTAACAACTTACCAGCCAGCACTTTCTTCTTCTCCTCCCAATACCCGCGAGGATTCGGAATATGGTCGATATCATATATCGACAAACCGCTGGGGATAGCCTCATCATTCTTGCGCCTGCCATTCCTGAAGGTGGCGTGGGGCGTGAGGATAGGCAGCTGCGACTTGAGTTTCTTCTTCATCTCCTCGTAGTCGTCGTTGCACACCTCCCCTCGCAGCTTGCTTTCCAGCGCATCCACCAGTTGGGCGCAAACCATCTTCACCTTGCTGCTCCTCATCGCCCGGTGAAGAAGTTCAGGGGTGCATGTCTGCACCACCTGACTTCTAATACTATCAGAATATCCTATTGCCATTATTACACTTTATTTTCTTCCGTTAAAATCCCATATTCTTGTCTTTATCTTCACGAGAATGCGCCTCATCACAAGAATGCGCCCCATAAAATTTATGGATAAACTTGCGGCCCTTCTCCGTCCACACCAGGTGTGCATGCGAATAAACAGTGGTGGGGCTAATCTCCGCATGTCGGGTGCGCGTCTTGGCATAGTCGCGATGGGCATACTCGGCATAGAGCATATACTGTCCGCTCTGGTAATACTGCACGTGCTGCACGCAGAGCCATCGGTTCAGTTCCTGCGCCGTGAGCCCCAGCTCCTTGGCTACCTGCGTGGTAGTGTAGCACGAGATGGAGCGGAGCACATCGATGGCATAGAAGGCATCATCGAAGAGATGCTCCAGGTCGTGCTCCTGCTTCGCCACCACGGCACAGGTCTCGTTGAGCAGCACCTTCTGCGAAGCGATTCTCGCCTCCAGTTCACCAATCTTGCTGTTCAGCTGATACCCGCCGTCCTTGCGGATGGCCGGCAGCACTTCTCCGCACACCCAGTCCTGGAAAGGTTCGGCCTGCGGCTTGTCCGAACGCATGATGAGCTTGTAGAAGTTGAGCTCCGAGATGAAGGAGAAGTAAACCTCATGCGTCTTTTCCGACTCGCCATGCTGGTTCTTCTGTGTGGTGGTGACCTTCATCTGATGAACCCCATCAACTTTCAGAGCCGCCTTGGCACGGCTCGCATTCTTGATATCCAGTGCATTGCAAACATCCACCAGGCAGAACAGAGGCTCCATAAAGGTGCCCGCCACACGAATGTCACCAAACTGAGGGTGACTGAAAATCTGTACATTACTTTTCATAATTCTACATCGTTAAAAATTCTACATCGTTTAAAATTCTACATCGCTTAAAATGTTATACATTTCGTCGTTTTGTTGATGCAAAGATAGAAAGAAAAGAAAGGGGAAGACGAAAAAAAGCACCCTCATTTCCGAAATGGTGTATGAGGGTGTATGAATTATATGAACCAGTATGAAATCATGGTGTAGCCAGGTGTACATCTACGCCTTCATCTTGTTCCATTTGTGGTGCGAATCAAAATAGAACGCCTCGCCATGCCTGTCTCTTTTCAGCAGACAATCAGGCGAACTAGCCCAGTTTCTCAGCTGGCTGGCAAGCGAAATATACTTGGAAGCCACCAGAGCCTCAGTCCACTCCCAGGTGGGCAGCGCCTTCGCCCCATTCAGGCAATGGCGGAAATCGCCAGAAGCCACACCAAACACATCTCTGGCCCAATGGATAAACTCCTGTTCTGATGCGTTGGAAGCAATGATGGAATTCTCCCTCAGCACCAGGAACACCACGCACCATCTGTTGCGCTCAGATGGCAGAATCCCCAAATCAGAGATGGCCTGCTTCAGCTTGCGCATATCGAACGAAGGATGAAATATTCTCTCATCCATCTGAGAATCAGAAAGTCCCGGCAAGGAAGACCCCGGAAAGGAAGCTCCCGGAAACGAAGCTCCCGGCAAGGAAAGTTCCTCCCCTGTTACTTCTTGCCCCGATGCCGCCTTGGTGATGTTCGCCAATCGCTGGCGAATCTTATCCAGACTCTTGGCAATCTCGCCTAGCTCCATGTAGATGCTATCCACTTCCTGGGCCAAGCCCCACTGCCCGTTCACGCTCACGTTCCCGTTCCCGTTCACGTTCCCGTTCTCCCACTCATTACTACTCAAAAATTCTTCTTTCATGTCTATATTCCAGAATTACGATTGAACGAATCCCGATTCAGACATATCCAGTCGATGTAATATTCAGTTGATATAAGGCCTTATCCCAGCCAAGCATTATACCAACAGAATGCAAAACCGGCACAACCTCTTCGTGAGATTGCGCCGGCAAATTTACGATAAAAAAATGTTTTCTCCGATATGAATTCATAGCAATTCATAGAATTCATACACACCTAACAGACTATGCATCAAACTTTTACCATCATTATTAATTTCTTAATATTTTCAGCCTTTTCACAGTTCGCATTGTGTTTTTTAGCCTCCAAGTCACGTTTCAGGCACGTTATAGCGTTCTGCGCCTGCTTCTTCTTTTTATCATTGATGCCGAAGAATGGGCAAAACATATCCCACAATATTCTGTCAGAAGAAGGATGCTTCCCAATTTTCAGAATCTTGGTGCTGTAATAAATCAAGTAGCCAAACTCCTCAATCGTAGCCGTCCATTGATAGTGGTCACCATCCACTTGGCAATACCCCTTCTCTCTCAGTTTGCGGCACAAATTCCGGTGTATTTGTTTCTCGGGATGCCAGCAGCTTGTCTTGGATGCCCTTCCGCCCGTGCAAGAAGACTTACTGCCCGAGGAAGGTTGATTCCCTGGAGAAGGTTGATTGGCGGATGAAGACTGATTGACCGAAGAAGACTGTGCAGCGGAGTAAGAACCATATGCAGATGTTTCGGACATGCTAGACAGGAGACCGATATGCAGGATACCCTCTTTCTTAGCGAGTAGTTCCAATTGCTTCTTGAAATAGATGAATTCAAAGAAACTTTTGATTTCATTTTCTCCCAGCTCCGAAATATGAACCATGAGGTATATACCCACAGAATTAGGATTAGGCGTCCCTTCATCAAAAAGCAGCTCGCCTACAGCATGTTCAGCAAAAAGCAGCTCATCCGGAAGTCCGCTGCCATAGGGCAGACCATCTTCAGGGTAGAAGAATCCATTCCGCTCTTCGTAATTATGCCCGTCAACAGAAAGAAAGCTTCCCTTCTGGTAACGGATATCCATCTTATCGATGATGAAATCCAGAAATCCTGATTCATACAACTTGGTCAGGCAGTCATAGTATTTGGCCCGGATGTTCTTTTCCTTGTGCTTCGCGAAAAGTCCATGTTTCCAGGTTCTGAAATCATGTCTGCAAGAACCCTTCCAACGATTTTCATTGATGTTATTCCAATATTTATAGCAGGTAGCAACATCATTATCCGTGAAATTCCCAAGCATCTTTTCCACATGAATCAACATGGTGGTACAGGCATCGGAGAGACTTTCCATCATAGAATAAATGCTATCGCTACTCAGTAATTTCGCGACAACATAAACTTCGCAAACATCATTATAGCAGCAATCAAGAATCGGGTGTCTTCTTACAACATCCTTTATCTGGCAAAGAACCTCTGCTTCTGATTTTCTATAGCAAGAGGCATTGATTACCTGTTGAACTTCCTCACTATCATATGAGACAAAAATCCAGTCATCCGAGAAATAACCAAGTGTATGTCTATTATCTTTCATGCTATTAAGATCATACAAATTTACCAGTAGAAATTTCAATCCCTGTTTACGAATACCCTCTACTAATTGAATCAGGAAATCCAAAAGAGTGAAACAGTAATTTGATTGAAGCATTAATACTCGCATGGATAAAATGGTATCATCACTTGTCGTGCGTGGATTGAATACACCAAAATCCAAAAGTTCACGAATCTTCCGAGAATAGCTATCCACCTCGTTTATCGCCTGGACGAAACGAGATGGCTTTAAAGCATTGAGATGCTTCTTTCTGATGACGCTGTTAGCTGTTGTCATAGTTGTCTTTTTGTTTGTTTATTGTTATTAGTATTTCCAAATACTCTACTCTAACCTCAGAGACCTTCAAAAAGACAAGCTTTTAACCAGGAGGGATTGGCCGGCGCAGGATATTTTTTCATATCAAGTGCAAAATTAATAAAATAGTTTGAGATAAACAAATAAATTGAAGAAAAAATGCAAATTATTTTTAGAACTTCTCAAAATGACCTGAAAGAATGATTTTGCGCCACAGCCAAGCAGAAAACAAAATATATTACACCAAGTGATTACTGATTACGATTACAGTTCCATTTTCCGCTCGAAGATATAAGGGGTTATATGGGGTTTATATTATATATATATTTATATAAATATATATATATAATATAAAACTTCTAACTACTCTTTTTTCTCTCCTTACACCACCCTGCGGAAAATGGAACTGTAATCGTAATCAGTAATCAGTTTGGGCAGATGCCAGCAGCCCCTGTCGCCCTGTCGCCCTATGCCCCTATCGCCCTGTAAGGGGAAAAGCATAATTTTTCATTTCTCTAAACTATGCTTTCTCCTTCTGTAATCATAGAGTTTTTTTAATTAACACCTTTCGCCCTAAATGTTAACGGCGTTTAACATAACTCTGCAGGGTGATTTTTGGTGGTATCAGAAAAAAGCCGTACCTTTGCATCGTCATTCAGAACAAAGGCTGCTGATGAGAACAAAGGCTGCTGATGAGAACAAAGGCTGCTGACGAGAACAAAGGCTGCTGACGAGAACAAAGGCTGCTGACGAGAACAAAGGCTGCCAATGACTACTCGGATAAAAGAGTCAACAACAAATAATCACTAATAAATAATCACTAACAAATAATCACTAAAAAAAGTATGGGACAGGGAAACATTAAGTATCGTAAAGTAAAGCGTACTCCACAAACTGGAGAGAACGCAGGTAAGGAACTCTGGTATGCTACCGTGGTCACCGACCGCGAGATGAGTTTCGAGGAGTTTGTGGATCACATCTCATCTCACAACTCTCCTTACAGCCGTGGCACCGTGCACGGCGTGATGATGGATATGCTCGACTGCATGAAGGAGCTGATTCTCGACGGTAAGAACGTAAGACTCGGCGACTTGGGTCTGTTCTCCATCGGCATCAAGTCGCGTGGCGAGGTGAGCCGTGACAAGGTTACTTCCGCCAGCGTAGAGGACATTCATCTTCTGGTAAAAAATACCAAGAATTGGAGCAATTCGGAATTGAAGAAGCTCTGCAAGATTACTGCCTACGATAGCTACGGAGTGGCAGATAATGGCGGAGACGGAACCAACCCAGGCGGCTCTGGCACTAACGGCGGAGGTTCTGGCACTAACGGTGGTGGTTCTGGCACTAACGGCGGTGGCGGAACGGACAACCAGGGAGCAGGTGGAACCAGCCAGGAAACGGGTGGAACCGATAGCGGCAAAACCGATGGAGGCGGAACCGGCTCTGAAGGCACAGGCGACAGCGGCCATGTAAATCTGTAGAATAAGCTCCGCCAGGCGGAAGACAGAACGCCTGGCGGAGAACAGAACGTCCGCTAGGCGCCCTGGCGGATTTGCAATCCGCCATAAAAAAGGTTCGACCTATTAAAACAGGGGATTTGCAATCCCCTATCCTATCACATCACTAAACATTAATCACTATGAAAAGAGAATCCTGGAAAACGTTGATTCAGATTTTAATCTCAATCTTAACCGCCATTGCCACTTCGCTCGGAGTAACGAGCTGCATGTAAATCAAGCTAACGAGCTGCATGTAAATCAAGCTAACGAGCTGCATGCAAGAACCGTTCAGAATGAAACTTTGTTGATCCATTTCCAAAAAGCTCCCTTGTGACTCTTCACAACGGGAGCTTTTATTGTATATATAACACCGAAATATTATTACTATATTAAGTTTTTTTTAACTCCAAAAATTTGCAACCTATCATTTTTAGTCGTATATTTGCGCCCGGGACTTGTCCCTATCTAGGAGACAACCCTATATTGCATCTCATGATGCTCTGAGAACGGCATGATATTACATGAATATTCCATGAATATAAAAAGCCAAAACGAAAATTAAAGTCTAAACAGTAAATATTAAAATAATAATTATAAAAGTCTAAATGTATGATAATAAATAGTAGTTAAGCATACGAGAAAAATGAAGCAGAAGAAATACAAATGTATAATAAATGTACCGAATGACTAAATATATAATTCTCATCGCATTCTTATGCTTTGAAAGTTATCTATCGGCGCAGATAAAGCATGACGTGAAGAAATCACAGACAAAATATAATGTGAAGAAATCACAGCAAATATATAATGTGAAGGAATCACAGACAAAATATAATGTGAAGAAATCACAGCAAATATATGATGTGAAAGATTCCGTGAAGATTTTCTTCCGACAGGGAAAGATCAACCTCGACCCTACCCTGAGCGATAACCAGTGGGCACTGAATCGCATCGCAGATACCCTGCGTTCCAATTACGCAGACTCCGCTTACCAGTTGCGAAAAATCCTCGTCGTGGGCGCCGCCTCACCCGAGGGTTCTCCGGGAATCAACAGGTGGCTATCCGAAAAGCGAGCCGATGTGCTCTTCAACCATCTTTCGAAATACGCCACCCTACCCGATTCGCTGAAGTCATCACGCTTCATCGGACCCGACTGGAAGGGCTTGCTCAAACTGGCAAAGCACGACCCGCTGCTCCCCTTCAGAGAAGAAACCCTCTCGCTGCTGAGCCAAATTGCCGGCGAAGCGGAAGCAGGCATCGGCACCCAGAGCAATCGTCAGGGAAGCCAGCCGGGACGAACCAGAAGCCTGCCGGGACGAACCAGAAGCCTGCTGGAGCGAATCAGAAGCCTGCGAGGAGGAATCCCTTATCAATATATGTATAAGAAATACTTCCCCTCGCTACGAGCCTCGCAGCTGTTCCTATGGTACGACAGGGTATATAAACCGCTGATTCCTAGTATGATGCCCGAATGGAAAATCGTGAAGCTATCGGTAGATACAACCATCACATCCGATTCCATCCACATCGGACCCATTCTCATCGAACCAGGTCAGCCCAGAAAGCTGCATTATGTGGCGCTGCGTACGAACATGCTTTACGATGCACTGCTGATGCCGAACATAGGTTGCGAAATGTACCTGGGCAAAAGCTGGTCGGTGGCTGCCAACTGGCTGTATGGCTGGTGGAAAACAGACCGCCACCACTGGTACTGGCGTGCATACGGAGGCGACATCGCCGTGCGCAAATGGCTGGGCAAAGCTGCTGAGGAGAAACCGCTCACGGGGCATCACATCGGCATCTACGCCCAGATATTCACCTACGATTTCGAAATGGGCGGTCGTGGCTACATGGGCGGCAAGCCCGGTGGAACCATCTGGAACAAGATGAACCATGCCATGGGTGCCGAATACGGCCACTCGCTCCCCATCGCCAGGAAGCTGAACATCGATTTCTCTCTGGGCATGGGATATTGGGGCGGAATCTACCACGAGTACAAGCCGCGGAACCATTACTACGTGTGGCAGGCCACGAAAGAGCGCCACTGGATAGGTCCTACAAAACTCGAAGTCTCCCTGGTGTGGCTGCTGGGGCACGGAAATGCTAACAGAAGCTGGAAGGGGAAGAAGGAGAAGGTAAAGGAGAAAGAGGTGAAGGAGAAGGAGAAGGAGAAAGAGGTGAAGGAGAAGGAGATGAGGAAGAAGGAGGATAGGAAGAAAGGAGGTGCCGATGAATAATTTCAGCGAAACGGGAAAATCCTATCGACTTTTTGTCCTATTGTTTTCCCTACTCTCTATTCTATCATCCTGCAACCACAAGGAGCTGCATTACGAGGAGAATGCTCAATTCCGATTATTGAAGGTAACCTTCGACTGGAGCCAGCTCTCGGGTCATGAAAAGCCTGAAGGCATGCGAGTGATATTCTTCCCAAAGGATGGAAAAAGCGAACCGTGGATCTTCGATTTTCCGAAAGGAGAAACCCGGCAGATAGAACTGCCCGAAAACGACTACGGGGTAATCAGCATGAATTACGATACCAACGGAATAGTTTGGAAAAATCCGAACAGTTATCTGGATTTCACCGCTGATACAAGAGATACGAAATCGCCCGATGGCGAGCAGGCATCCCTCACCCCATCGTGGCTCTGTGGCGACCACATCGATTGGGTTTCCGTGAATGCCAGCCATGCTGCTGCATCATCTGCCAGTGCTGAAAGTTCAGGAAGTTCTGAAAGTGCTGGAAGTTCTGAAAGTGCTGAAAGTTCTGAAAACGGAGTACAAGTAATTACACTATACCCCAAAAGCATGGTTTGCCGCTACACCTACGAGGTTAACGGCATCCGTAAGCTAGAGCGCATAGCGGATATCAGGGCAAGCCTATCCGGCATGTCCGGTTCGCTTCTGATGGCAGCCGACAGGCTCCCCTACTCTCTTTCCGAGCGTCTTCTTTTTGGAGGAGATGTAATCGCTAATCAGTTGAGGGGAGGTTTCTACACATTTGGTTGCACCCAGGGCGGCACCCAGGACAGCACTCAGGGCAGCTCAGCGCCTAATCTCTTCAAGCTCTTTATCAGAAGCAAATCAGGCAAGCTGCATGTTTTGGAGCAGGATGTTTCCGTCCAGGTTCATTCCGTTCCCGTGGTGGGTCATGTAGGTGATGTTCATCTCGTCATCAACATCGACTTCGAGATTCCGGATGAAGGCGGAGGAGGTTCCGGCGGAGGAGCCGGATTCGATGTCGGAGTAGATAACTGGGGCGATGTGAATGTGGATATTCCTTGCTGAGGAAGTATGAATATAAGTTTAATGGAAGAATATGAATTTAATGGAAGTCAGAATATAAGTTTAATGTACGAGATATTTATATCTAACAAAATTTAGTTTCTATTTTGTCAACTTTTTAACGTATTAAAAAATTAAAGTTATGAAAAAAGTTATTTTATTGGCAGCCTGCACCGCTGCGGTGCTCCTGTCGGGTTGTTCAGACAATGAATTAGCAAGTGTAGGTGATGGTATCGGAACCAGCACCCAGAGCGCCATCGGTTTCCATGTAGTGGGTAATCAGGCTGAGACGAGAGCAACTCCGATTACACCGAGTAACATCACGACTACCGATTTTAATGTAGTTGCGTTTAAGAACAATGGTGGTAACGATGGAGAATTATTCATGGGTGACAAAGCTCACGGGAATGGTCTCAGTGGCATTATTATCAACCACAAAAATGGAAAGTGGGATTATGCCGATGCTTCAGATTTGCATTACTGGCCAAAGGAAGGTTCTCTGAACTTTTACGCCGTCAGCCCTGCTTCAATAGCAAAAGGAGTTACACTTTATTCTTGGGATATCACAAATACAAGCAAGACCATCACATATTCTTGCTTTGATGAATATGGCACATCAACTGGTCATTCAAACCCAGACGTAATGTATGCCATTGCTAAGAATTATACCCAAGCAACAAAAGCAGGAAAGGTGGATTTAACATTCCAACATATTCTTTCTCAGATTGCATTTCAGGCAAAGACGGTGAATTCTGATATGCAAGTAGATATCAAAGAAATCAAGATCAAGAATTTCAAACTTGGAGGAACATTCACTATTCCTACAGATCGAAAATTACCACAACAAAGCGACTGGGATTTGGGTACCGCAATATACAAATTGACAGCATTCACTGTTGTAAATAAAGCAGACGATTCACCTATTAGTGTAAAAGGTAGTAATACTGCAGCGACCGACATTTCCAGGAAGACACCAATGCTATTTGCCCCACAGGTATTAACAAAATGGGATGTTTCACACAAAAAGACTGATGCAGACGCCAACGGCGAGTCTTATCTGATAATCAACTGCAAGATCAAACAGAAAAACGATTATCTCCATGGAACTGCAGATAAGTATAAAGAACTCTATGTTCCATTCGAAGCTAGCTGGGAACCAGGCAAGCGCTACATCTACACCCTGATATTCGGTGGTGGCTATGATGCAGACGGCAATCCAATCTTACAGCCTATCAATTTCGAGGCAGCAGTTGATGATTGGAAAGAGGAACCAAAAAGCAACGTCAACTTATAATCCAATCATCTAAAAAAAATATTTACCGGGCAGGGGAACTATCTCCCTGCTCGGTATTTTTTTTTCTTCTAGAAACGGGTAATTTCTTACCTTCCAGGAAACCAGTTTCCTACCTTCATGAAAACCAGTTTCCTATCCTTTAGGTAAAAGCATTAAAATCATGTACCCCACCACATGAAAAAAAGTTGGTAGGGTTCATCAGATGAAGGTCACCAACTTTTTTCTATCAACTTTTTTCTATCATTTTTTTCTTATTCTTCCCTTATCTTCCAATCACCGATGGTTCGCTGAGTGCTATCGTAATTTACGCCAACTTTAAACAAACGCTTGCCATCGGCAGAATATGGAATCAGATATCCCTTTTCGTCTATCTGCCTGATAGCTTCCTCGGCAGAGCCATCATACTTCAACTCGAAAACAAACACGGCATCAGGCATATAAACCACGGCATCAGCCCTGCCTATCGCACTGTTCTCTTCTACCCTCATATGGGCACCCATCAGATTGAAGATTAGATAGAATACGGTCTGGAAATCACGTTCACTCTTGTTGCTCAAACGATTGGAGATACTGGCAAGATATGCCTTCAGGCGAACCATCGCCCCCTCAACATCTGTATCATAGAGTTTTTCCAGAAAATCACCCACCAAACTATTATTATCCACAGATATTGGCGAAAGATAGTTGGGCGCAAGACTCTTGAGCATACCTATTTTCACCTCCCTGTTAGGGTATTCCAAAGTATAGCGATGCAACATCGAGTTATACTTCTTGATGGTGAGATAACCACTCTGATAGAGCAACGGAAGCGCAGAAGTCACCATTTCCGGAGAAACATCAAAGTCATCCACATCACACGATTTCTTCTCTATATCCATCACGTTGACGTGATACTTCTGCAGCGTCTTGATAAGATAAGTTGGCGTGCCCGAGCCAAACCAATAAGGAGCTATCTTGCGTGCGTTCAGCGCCTTCACCAGGCTGAACGGATTGAAGACATCCTCAGCTTTCTCACTGAAATGATAGCCGTCGTAGAATCTTGTCAGCTCATTCAGGCATTCCTCATACGTCATGCCAAGGGCTTCTCCCAAAGCCTCAACATCCGTTTTCATCTGCGTGGTAAGTTCCTTCTTGCTGATGCCGCAGATGGCAGAATACTGGTCGAACATACTGATGTTGTCGAGGTTGTTGAGTTCGCTGAAGATGCTGAGCTGCGAGAACTTG
>ERZ1026903.957-NODE-957-length-11684-cov-4.299338_pt1 | contig 11684 bp, 10 predicted proteins | sample MGYA00380180_ERZ1026903 | MGnify/ENA primary metagenome ERZ1026903 (study PRJEB33269, sample SAMEA4719816) | human gut metagenome | biome: human-associated habitat; feature: organic feature; material: feces | place: Cameroon | collected 2013-10 ... | reverse complement strand
TCTGCTACTTTGTTATTTACATAGAATCCTGGCTCTGTGATCGTCTCAAAGTTCTGTTCAGAAGCCTTTGCTTCGCCTTTTAATACTTTTGCTGCCATCTTACCTGTCTGTTTGCCAAGAGCGATATAATCAATTCCTTCTGCTGCAAGGCATCCGATCTTTACCTGTTCAATTTCACTTCCGAATACCGGGATTTTCTTTTCATTTGCCTTATCCAGGATAGTCGGGAGAGATGCAACTACGGTGTTGTCTGTCAGATTGGTGATGCAGTCTACTTTGCTTAACAGATCATCTGCCGCAAGGGATACATCTGCTGTTGTTGTAATTCCTTTTTCTACAAGTTCGAAATCATATTTCTTAACCAGACTCTTATATTCTTCGATTGCTGATACAGAGTTTGCTTCGCTTGTTGTGTACATGATACCGATCTTCTTTGCATCCGGAAGCATCTCGCGGATCATCTTAAGCTGTTCTTCTACCGGAAGTTTGTCAGATGTTCCGGTTACTTCTCCTACCGGCTTTCCATCTTTGTCTGCAAGTTCTGCTGCTACAGGATCTGTAACTGCAGTGTAGATAACCGGGATATCTGCTTTCATTGCTGCATTGTATGCACTCTGTGCACTTGGTGTTGCGATCGCACATACCAAATCTACTTTATCAGATACCAGACTGTCGGAAATCTGTTTTGCAGTTCCCATATCTGCCGCTGCATTTTTATATTTTACTGTCAGGTTGTCGCCTTCTTTGATTCCTTCGGCCTCCAGACCTTTTAAGAAACCTTCTCTGCAGTTATCAAGAGAACCATGCTCTGCAAACTGCTCAATTCCGATGGTATAAGACTCTTTCTTGTCACTTCCGGAATCGGATGATTTGCCACATCCTGCTGCCATTGCTGTTACCATTGCTGCTGTTAATAATACTGTTACCATTTTCTTTTTCATAATCTTTTTTCTCCTTTTCCTGTATGAAATATTGTTGTTGTCTACAGATTGCAATTGCCAGCTCTCTGTAACTGTTAGGAGAGAAAATCTTTCATCGATAACGTCTGTCATACCTTTTTTGATAAAAAGAAAACCGCCCCAAACCAAAAGGTTTGAGACGGTAATAAAATCTATTATTATCGCGGTACCACTCAAATTGACGAATCGTCCACTTTCTCATGTACTAACATACGCTCCTGATTGATAACGGGTTCGGTTCCCGACAAGCCATACTCTCTTGAATTACGTATATTCATAAATTCTTGATTTCAGACTGCCCTCGAAAGTCCATTCACTTATCAACTTCATACAGCAATCACACCACCTGCTGCTCTCTTGGATGTCATTGTATAAGCTACTCCTCTTTCTCAACGGTTTTGCTTTGTTATGGTTATACTTTACTGTACCAAAGTTGTTTTGTCAAGAAGTTTTTTTACTTTTTTTCATTTCACTACCGGTACCGGTGTGTCATCTTTTGCGTCCAGATTATGAATATATTTCTTCGTATCTTTTGCCATCTGTCCCGATAATGCCAGTACAGCGATCAGATTCGGAATTGCCATCAGGGCATTCAACGTATCTGCCACCAGCCATACGGTATCTAGCGTTACGACCGGCGCAATCGCTGCCACTGCAATATAAAGGACACGATATCCTGTCAGAATTCTTTTTCCACCCAGATATTCCACACACCGTTCTCCGTAATATGCCCATCCAAGCACCGTCGAATATGCAAAGCATATAATTCCAAGCGTCAGGATGATCGGACCCAGAACCGGGATCTGTCCAAATGCCAGTGAAGTAAGCTGACCTCCGTTATCAACCGAATCTGCATTGATATGCGGATTCTTCATAATTGTTGAGACCAGCACAAGCCCAGTCATCAGACACACAACTACTGTATCCCAGAATGTTCCGGTTGACGATACCAGTGCCTGCCGTACCGGATTTCTTGTCTGTGCCGCTGCTGCAGCGATTGGTGCAGATCCAAGTCCCGATTCATTGGAAAATAAACCCCTTGCAACTCCAAAACGGATTGCCATGCGGATTCCCGATCCGATCAGTCCGCCTGCTGCTGCTCCCGGTGTGAATGCAAGCTTACAGATCACGCGGATCGCAGGAATGATATAATCATAATTCATACATAAGATGATCACGCATCCGATCACATAGAATGCTGCCATAAAAGGTACCAGTTTTTCACAGACTCTGGCGATAGACTTGATTCCTCCAAAGATTACGATCGCTGTCAGAACAGCAATCAAGATTCCGACTACCACCGGAGGAATTCCAAAATTCGTATGACATATCTCAGCAATGGAATTAACCTGCGTTGCACATCCGATACCAAAAGAAGCAAAGCCTGCAAAGAATGCAAATAATACACCAAGCCACTTCATATGCAATCCACGTTCCAACGCATACATAGCTCCGCCCTGCATACGTCCGTCTTCCGTTTTTACTCTGTATTTGACCGCAATATAAGACTCTGCGTACTTGGTTGCGATTCCGAATACACCTGTCAGCCAGCACCACAAGACTGCTCCCGGACCACCAAGCGCGATTGCTGTTCCTACTCCAACAATATTACCGGTGCCGATCGTTGCCGCAAGTGCCGTTGTCAGTGCACCGAACTGCGATACTTCTCCTTCTGCATCCGGATCTTTTTCCACAGACAGTCTGATTCCTTTTGTAATGGTAAAACGCTGGATAAATCCTGTCTTGGCTGTCATATAAATATGTGTACCAAGCAGCAGAATGATCATTGGCCATCCCCAGACGACTCCATTTACGGTTGTGACGATTGCATTCAATAACTCCATACCCTCTTTTCCTCCTTATTCCTTTATATGCAAAAAGACTCCGGGGATATTCCATCCTCGGAGTCTTTTGCCTACAATATTTTTTTGATATTATAACACTCTGTGTAATGAACTTCAAGTTAATCTTGGTTCCTGCCTTGGTATTTTCTGCTTTCTGGCTAATCCTTATTTAATACCGTCTGCTTTTCCTGCTGTCATTTCATTTCTTCAACCTGACTCACAATCCCCTGAAAACGCCCTATTTCCAAGTAAAATCCGGTGTCCCCTCAAGGTCATACGGCGTAGCCTGATATACGTAATAATTTAACCAATTAGTATATAAATTATTAGCTGTTGCTCTCCATGTAAGTAATGGCCCATTCTCCGGATCATCGCCCTGATAATAATTCTTCGGAAGTTCAATCGGCAGTCCCTTGCTCTTATCGCGCTTATACTCTCCATCCAGTGTCACACGATCATATTCCGGATGTCCCATCACGAATATCTGGCGTCCATTCTGTGCCATCGCAAGGAAGAGACCCACTTCATCCGATTCTGCCAGAATCGTGATTCTCTTATCTGCGCGCACTTTATCCAGTGGAGTCTCTGTGTGACGGGAATGTGGTGCCAGGAATACATCATCAAACCCACGTACCAATGGAATCTTACGGTTTAGCACTTTGTGCCAGAACAGACCGAACGCCTTCTTATCCAGCTGGACTTTATCGATTCCATAATGATAATACATTCCTGCCTGAGCTCCCCAGCAAAGATGCAATGTTGATACGACATTTGTCTTTGTCCAGTCCATAATGCGTGTCAGTTCGTCCCAGTAATCCACTTCTTCGAACGGCATCTGTTCTACCGGTGCCCCGGTGATGATAAATCCGTCGAATTTCCGGTCTTTGATTTCATCAAACGTCTGATAGAATTTGTTCAAATGACTCTTTGACGTATTCTTTGACTGATGTGAAGCTACTGCAACAAATGTCACATCTACCTGAAGTGGTGTATTAGACAGTGAACGTAATATCTGCAGTTCTGTCTCTTCTTTTAACGGCATCAGGTTCAAAAGTCCAATTTTGATCGGACGGATATCCTGATGTGTTGCACGGTGTTCATCCATTACAAATATATTTTCACTCTCTAAGATCTCCTTGACCGGGAGATCATTCTGCACTCTGATCGGCATAATCTTATTCCCCTTTTTCTTCTTTATTTTTTTCTATTTTCTGTTCTTCTGTTTCTGCCCCGTCATCTCTTTTTTGAAAATATGTACCGTCATTGTCTACATAACTATCCCCGTTATAGCAGTCCGAATCTGTCGGCAGTTTCTTTTTCTCCAGTTGGTTATCCAGAAGGAGTTTTATAATATAATAGACAACCGCAAACGTCGGCACTCCAAATAACATACCAAGAATTCCGAACAATCCGCCCCCAAGAAGGATTGATACGATTACCCAGAATGCAGACAGTCCCGTAGAATTGCCAAGGATCTTTGGTCCCAGGATATTTCCGTCAAACTGCTGTAACAACAGTATAAATATCAGGAAATATATCCCTTTCATCGGATCTGCCAGCGCAATCAGGACAGACTCGGGATTGCTCCAATATACGGTCCGAAGAACGGAATCACATTGGTCACCCCTACAATTACACTGACAAGCATTGCATACGGCATCTTTAAGATCGATGTACCAATAAAGCATAAAATTCCGATAATGATCGAATCTATCATCTTTCCAATGATAAATCCACCGAATATCTCATTCGTCTTTACTGCGATATGAATCAACAGGTTTGCACGTTCTGCAGGAAAAATCGCATAAGCTGCTTTTTTACTCTGATTAATGAACGTCTCTTTTCCAAATAAAATGTACACCGATACGATCACTCCGATCACCGCATGGAACATTTCCATAATCAATGTATACAGACCAACCGTCAGATGCGTCATCACTTCATTCACCTTATCCAACAGATCCGTACGCATCCACTTCTGAAGACTTGCCGAAGCTTCGTTCATTGCATTTTTCAATACTGCTGTCGTGGTCGAATCATCCAACTGTATATTATTGATCTCTTTTACCAGCTGATTGATCTGCGCCGGCAGTGTAAATATCAGATTACGGATACTTGTGATCAGTTCCGGTATCAACATATTGATCAATGTCGATACAACCGTAATCAATACAGCCAGCGCCACGATCACTCCTATACTTCTGGAAACCTTCTTCGCTTTTTCTTTCTTCTTCATGTGCTTTTCCAGCACTGGCACCAGATATGCATCTACGCTCTTCACGATTGGATTCAGAAGATACGCAATCCCGCATCCATACAATACAGGCTTTAAAATCGACAGGAGCTTTGACAGTGTATTCGAAATCGCTTCTACCCTCAGCATGGCAAAATAAACCAGAATACAGGCAACAATTACCAGGAAATAGGTCATTCCACGGTTAAATTGCTGTCTTAATTTGGACGGTCCTTTTCTGCCAAACTTGGGACTGTTTTTATAGTATGTATTCTCTTCTTTGTTCATGAAATCCTCTTCTTTCCTGCCAGTTTTGGCATATAAAGCTATTATACCCTCACTGTAAATTTACGTCAACATACTTTGATACGACAAAAACCGGAGTAAAAACTTATTCTTAAGCTTTATTCCGGTTTTTCACACTTTTTTCTTTATCTGTACATTTTATTCACTGATTCACTGATCGTATACATATGACCTGCGCATCTTTTCTTCCAAAGATTACGCACATCCACATTTGAACGTCGCGCATTCCGTCTCTTGACAGTGACAGGCATTCCCGCCTTCTACACTGATCTTTCCTGCATGACACTGACATTCTTTGTTATACATACAGTCTGTTGCCTTACAATCCACGTCACTCTTGGCAGATGCTTCTTTTCCCGCCATGTCCGAGTATGCATTCGAATAGGAGCTTCCACCTTTTCGCTCTTCAAAACTGTCACAGCTTGTCTCATCTGCTTTTTTTGCGGAATTTCCTCCTACTACGATACTGTCAAGATTACAGTAATAATTCTGGTTGTGTGTACAAGTCTGTACGGTACATCTTAAATCTGGCATAATATATCCTCCTTTCAAACTTCAAGATATATTATGCCAGTTCTCTTTATTCTTTATACATTTGTAAAACTAAATTAGTTTTCTTCTTTTACGACTTCACGTCTTGCTCTTGTTGCAATCTCTTCTGTAACAGATGCTACGAACTCATCCAGGCTCTTCTGTCCTTCGTCTCCTGCGAATCTGCTTCTTACAGATACCAGATTTTCTTCCTCTTCTTTTGCTCCTACTACAAGCATATAAGGAATCTTCTGCATCTGAGCCTCACGGATCTTATATCCGATCTTCTCTGCACGTGTATCGATTTCTGCACGGATACCTGCCGCATTCAATGTATCCAGTACTTTCTGTCCATATTCCAGATGTTTATCTGAGATTGGAAGTACCTTAACCTGTACCGGTGCAAGCCATGTAGGGAATGCTCCTGCGAAATGCTCGATCAGGATTCCGATAAATCTCTCGATAGATCCAAATGCTACACGGTGGATCATGATCGGACGGTGTTTCTCACCATCTGCTCCTGTGTATTCCAGTTCGAATCTCTGTGGAAGCTGCATATCCAGCTGGATAGTTCCGCACTGCCATGTTCTTCCGATAGAGTCTGTCAGATGGAAGTCGATCTTCGGTCCGTAGAATGCTCCGTCTCCTTCATTTACCACATAGTCAAGACCAAGGTCATTAAGCGCACCACGAAGACCTTCTGTTGCAAGTTCCCAGTCTTCATCACTTCCCATGCTGTCTTCCGGACGTGTAGAAAGTTCTACGTGATATTTGAATCCGAACAGCTGATATACCTCATCGATCAGGGCTACAACACCTTTGATCTCGTCACGGATCTGTTCCGGCATCATGAAGATATGTGCATCATCCTGTGTGAAGCAGCGTACACGCATCAGACCATGTAACTGTCCTGATTTTTCATGACGGTGAACCAGTCCGAGTTCTCCGACACGAAGCGGAAGATCTTTATATGAACGCGGTTCTGCTTTGTATACAAGCATTCCACCCGGACAGTTCATTGGCTTAATTGCAAAGTCCTCTCCATCGATCTGTGTTGTGTACATATTCTCTTTATAGTGATCCCAGTGTCCGGATGTCTCCCAGAGGTGTCTGCTTAAGATAATTGGTGTAGATACTTCTACATAACCTGCTTTTTTGTGAAGTTCTCTCCAGTAGTCAAGCAGTGTATTCTTAAGAACCATTCCCTTTGGAAGGAAGAACGGGAATCCAGGACCTTCTTCGCACATCATGAAAAGTCCAAGCTCTTTACCAAGTTTTCTGTGGTCACGTTTTTTTGCTTCTTCAAGCATGGTCAGATATTCGTCTAACAGTGCTTTCTTCGGATAGGAGATACCGTAGATTCTTGTAAGCATCTTGTTCTTTTCGCTGCCTCTCCAGTAAGCACCTGCAAGGCTTGTAAGCTTGAATGCTTTTACAGGCTTTGTTGTCATCAGGTGTGGTCCTGCACATAAATCAACAAATTCTCCCTGCTGATAAAAGCTGATCTCTTCTCCTTCCGGGAGATCTTCGATCAACTCTACTTTATATGGTTCGTCTTTTTCTTTGAAATATGCGATTGCTTCTTCTCTTGTCTTTGTAAATCTTTCGATCGGAAGAGCCTCTTTGACGATCTTCTTCATCTCTTTTTCAATCTTTTCCAGATCTTCTGCTACAAATGGTGTCTCGCGGTCTACATCATAGTAGAATCCATTCTCAATTGATGGTCCGATTGCAAGCTTTGTATCTGGATACAGACGTTTGATCGCCTGTGCCATGATGTGAGATGTTGTATGCCAGAATGCACCCTTTCCTTCTTCATTATCAAATGTAAGAATCTCCAGTTCACAATCTTCGCTTACAACGTGTCTGAGATCTACTACTTCACCATTCACTCTTGCAGAAGTCGCTACTCTTGCCAGACCTTCGCTGATATCTTTTGTGATATCCAGTACTGACATACTTCCTTCATACTCTTTGAAAGATCCATCTTTTAATGTAATTTTCATAATTATCATGTCCTCTCTTTTTATTTTTATATCCTATCCTCGGGCATGTATCTTCTTTCCTGCCCGTTCAGCAATCATCCGTAATCTGCTGCTTTTTTTCTAAACGCATGGCATCTACAGGACCTGCCACTGGCCACTCCTTGCGAACGCGTGGCGAAAAAAAAGCCCCTTACAGATAATCACTGTAAGGGACGAGTTATCTCGCGGTTCCACCCTGTTTGAACTGACACTTCACAGTCTCTATATCCACCAAAGACTTTTATGCCAGAACCTCTTAATTATGACGATAACGGAATCACCGGACTGTTTTGCAGCCACTCAGAGGTAGTTTTCAGAAGGTTCCAAAATAAGAAGCTTTCAGCCCGTGGCTTCTCTCTCTGGCATTTCTTTCCCAGCCTACTCTTCTCTTCAACGTGTTTTCTCATACATTTTCATTATAACACGGCGTTTTGCTTTGTCAATATTTTTTCAGCCACAGTTTCCAGACCGCAAAACATTCCCGCACAAAATAATTTGGGAATAATAATGGATGGCAGCTTGCCGGTATCGGAAACGGCTCCTTAAATCCTGCACGTTTTGCATATACACACCCTCGATATACATGGAAATTATTCGAGACAATCCCTACCGGTGTATCTACATCTTCAATAAGGTTTCTGGAAAACTTCAGATTTTCCAGTGTGTTTACCGACACATCCTCCTGCACAATACGCCTGCGGTCAATCCCTTCACATTCCAGATAACGTGCCATTGCATACGCTTCTGTTACTTCTTCATCTTTTCCCTGTCCACCGGAGACGATCACATGCACATCCGGATGCTCTTTCAGATACTCTGACGCGCAGTCCAGTCTTCGTTTCAGTGAATCGGTAATCTTCCGGCCTCTTACCTGCGCTCCCAGTACAATGATCCATCTTGCAGCGGATCCTGTTTTTGTGTCTTCTTCAAAGTGTTCTTTTCTTTTTCCCAAAGGTTTTCTGTGCATTCCTTTTATGATCTTTATCTCTGCGATCAGAAGAAAACATACCGAAATGCCAATCATTGCTTCTACGATACACGGCATTCCATATAAACGGATCAGCGCACTCCCTGCAATTCCCACTATTCCGGTCGCCAGCCAGAATCCGGAAAAAGTAGAGTCCCATTTTTTCAGTGCGATACAGATCGCACTGTAATAAATGAGACTCAGGATACCTGTGACCAAAAATATTATCTGCCACAGCATTTTTTATATTTTTTTCCTGATCCGCACGGGCATGGATCATTTCTTCCGATCTTTTTAGGTTTGCGGATTGTTGTAGATTCCTTCTGTTCTTTGTAGAATTTCTTCAGTTCTTCTTCTGAGAAAATCTCTTTCCACTGTGGAAGTTCATACAGCCAGTCAGCTTTTGCCGCTACCATATTCTTATACAGTCTTTCCTTGTCAAATGCAAGACTTACTACTGTATCTTCTTCTACTGTATCAAGATCGATCTCGATCAGAAGACTTTCATTGATACCATCCAGGAAACCGATCATTGTCAGAACTTCCTGTCCGAATTTCTCAGCCAATTCTTTTACTGTTCCTTTTACAACTTCATCCGGATTAGAAAGAAGCTTTTCATAAATTTCTTTCTCAATCTGGAAATAAGTTCCCCAGAATTTTTCTAACTGACTTCTGTCTGCAGTTTCATCATAAGCGATGTTCTGCCACTGCTGATATAATGTACTCATATTTCTATACTCCTTTGTACGATATTCATTTGCAATTTTTCACTGCTCTCTATATAATATACTAAAGTCTTGATTCATTGTAAAGGATGATTATTATGAAAAATGCAAAACGTATTCTGGCACTTGCTGCCGCCATTTTATTATTTGGTATGTATCTTAGTACATTAATATTTGCCCTGATCGGGAGTCCGCATTCCATCGACCTTCTCTGGGCCTCTATTGCATGTACGATTGTGCTTCCGGTACTTCTCTATGGTTATATGCTGGTATTCAAGCTTACCCGGCATAATACTCCATCTGATGATTCAGCTGACAGCTTTCACAGCCACAGCTCGGATGATGTATCTAAGTTGCCACAGTCTCATGACCAGGCAAGCGATGATACCATATAAAACTCAAAGGGCATCAGACTTTCTTCGCGATCGTCTGATCCTTTTTTCTTATGTTTTCTTTCATCTTCTCTGATCTTCTTTCTCTTAGCAAGGTATTCTTCCATTGAAATCACTTCTGCTTCCTCTTTTGTCCAGTCTCTCGTATTCATAGTGCATACCTCCATCTTGATTATTTTTTATCCCCTCTTACGTCTCTGGTGTCTGATTACACCGACGTTATTATTATATTTACGATGGTTTCATTATATGCATAGAATGTGTCAACATTATGGAAAAAATCTGAATAAAGCATAAGAAATTTCTTAAGGAAAACATAACAATCTACAGGACCTGTCACTGTCAGCTCCTTACGAACGCATAGCAATGCGGAGAACTTGCCACCGGCAACTTCTCTTGCATACTTTGGTATCAAAAAACAGAGATAGAGCAGCTCTCCTGTCTTCAAAAGACACGTGGCCTGCTTTATCCCTGTTTTTCATCTCATGATTCGAAATATTTTATCTTATTTGGAAAGTTTTGACTCTCTGTAAATGATATCATGTCTTCCCGGACCATTCGATACCATTGTAATTGGGTATCCGATCTGCTCTTCTACAAACTCAATGTAGTTTCTACAGTTTTCCGGAAGATCTTCGTATTTCTTAATTCCACGAATATCACTCTTCCATCCCGGAAGTTTCTTAAGAACCGGTTTTGCCTTCTCTAACAGATGTGTGGTCGGGAAGTCTGTTGTTACTTCTCCATCGATATCGTATCCTACACATACCGGGATCTCGTCCAGGTATCCAAGTACATCTAATACTGTAAATGCAACATCTGTGGTTCCCTGCATTCTGCATCCATACTTAGAAGCTACACAGTCAAACCATCCCATTCTTCTCGGACGTCCTGTTGTTGCTCCGAATTCTCCACCGTCACCACCACGGCGTCTTAATTCATCTGCTTCATCACCGAAGATCTCGCTTACGAACGCTCCTGCTCCTACTGCGCTTGAGTATGCTTTACATACAGTTACGATCTTCTTGATCTCATATGGAGGGATTCCTGCTCCGATTGCTCCATATCCTGCTAATGTAGAAGATGAAGTAACCATTGGATAGATTCCGTGATCCGGATCTTTCAGTGATCCAAGCTGACCTTCTAATAATACTTCTTTTCCTTCTTTGATTGCATTGTTCAGGAAAAGAGATGTATCACATACGAATGGTTCGATCATCTTTTTATATTCTTGAAGTTCATTATATAAATCATCAGGATTGATCAATGGTTTATGATAAAGGTGCTCCAGTAATACATTCTTCTGTTCTGCCACACGGGCAACTTTCTCTTTTAACAGTTCATCATCAAATAATTCACTGACCTGGAATCCAATCTTTGCATATTTGTCTGAATAAAATGGTGCAATACCAGATTTTGTAGAACCGAAAGATTTTCCTCCCAGTCTCTCTTCTTCGTATGCATCAAAATTCTTATGATAAGACATTACCATCTGAGCACGGTCAGATACCAGAATCTTCGGCATCGGAACTCCCTGATCGATAATAGACTGCACTTCCTTGAATAACACCGGTACATCCAGTGCTACACCATTTCCGATAATACTGGTTGTATGACCGTAAAATACTCCTGATGGAAGTGTGTGTAATGCAAATTTTCCATAATCATTGATAATTGTATGACCTGCATTCGCGCCTCCCTGG
>ERZ1026903.956-NODE-956-length-11690-cov-3.625440_pt1 | contig 11690 bp, 9 predicted proteins | sample MGYA00380180_ERZ1026903 | MGnify/ENA primary metagenome ERZ1026903 (study PRJEB33269, sample SAMEA4719816) | human gut metagenome | biome: human-associated habitat; feature: organic feature; material: feces | place: Cameroon | collected 2013-10 ... | reverse complement strand
CTTTAAATCACGTACATTGTACTGTGCAAAAAGTTTGTAACGCTTTTCCATCTCAGCAACTGCCCAGTTCAAAGCACCTGCCGCCCTCTTCATATCTGTGACAACCGGAATCATCAGATGTGGTATTCCGTTATATACACTTAGTTCCACAACTTTTGGATCGACAAGGATCAGTTTTACATCATCAGGATCTGCCTTATAAATAACACTCATGATCAGAGTGTTGATGCAGACAGATTTACCGGATCCCGTTGCACCTGCAACAAGAAGATGCGGCATCTTGGCAATGTCAGTCACAACAACCTTTCCGGCAATATCTTTACCAACTGCAAATGAAATTGGCGATTTACTGTTTTTGAATTCTTTTGACTCCAACAGATCTCCCAGCATAACCGCTGTATTTTCACTGTTCGGAACTTCGATACCGACCGCGGCTTTACCAGGGATTGGAGCTTCAATTCTCAGGTCTGCAACTGCAAGATTTAACTTGATATCATCTGCAAGTCCAACAATCCGGCTTACTTTTACGCCCTGTTCCGGTTGAAGTTCATATCTTGTAACAGATGGACCACAGCTTGCGTTTGTTACATGTACTCCAACTCCAAAATTCTGTAGTGTCTGTTCCAGTTTTAAAGCCGTGGCACGAAGGTGTTCATCCGAATCACCGCCGCCTTTCTTCCCCTTCTTTAACAGATTCAGTGGAGGCGTATGATAAACCGGCCGTGGTTTTTGCTCCTGTTCCCGTATGGTCTGTTCTACACTGGCTGTCTCTGCGGCAACCGCCTGCGCATCTTTTTTGCTGCTTTTTCTGGAATGCTCCTGTTTTATCTCCGGGCTATTTTCAATCATAGGATCCGCAGCCGGATCATGTTCAGAACTCATCTCGTTTTCTTGTCGGGAAGCGGGTGTCTGTATCGGTTCAAGGTGCAGTGCATCGTCAAACGGAATCTCTTCCTGTACATCCATTGTCGGTTCTGCTCTGTTAATGACAAAATGATCTTCAAAGGAATCCGTCAGATCTTTTGAATCTGGCTCTTTCTCCGGGACAAGTTCTGTCATTTCAGGTGATTTTGGAGTCCGCCCAAAGCCACCAACAGGTGATTCTTCCTCTGAAAGAAGCGTTGTGGCGAACGTAATACCTGATGCTTTAAGGTCTGTCCGCTTTGTGCGTTTCTTTTTCTCACTTGGAGAAGATGCATCTGCCTGTAAAGTTTCGACTTTTTCTCTTTGCTTCAACGCAAGTGCCTCTTTGCGGGCATCCCGCTCCAGTGTACGGATCTCAGCAGTTTCCTGATGTTTCCGTTTCACTTCCTGGTAAGCTTTCTTTCCATGTCTTCCAAGTGGAGCTAATAAAGAACGTTCTGTTACCAGAATGATACAAATGATTGAGAAAATGATCAAAATAACATAAGTACCTGCTTCTCCAATCAGTGGACATAAAATACTGATCAGAATTCCGCCAAGTAATCCACCCGCATTTTTATCAGCACTGGAATCTTTGTAATAAGATAAAACAGATGTCCCGGCAGTATATGGATGAAACATCAATTCTAAAATTCCACAAAGGAGAATGACCAGAACAATTGCGGCACCTACTTTTATGTAAGCATGAGGATTTCCTTTATTGGAAATATAAAAAGCAACTGCTCCAAAAAAAACAAATGGAAATAAATATGCCATTGCTCCTACAAGTCCAAATCCTACAGAAGAAATTGCTCCTCCCGCTATGCCACCCATACCAAAATTACTCAGGATAAGAAGGATGCAGATGGCAAGGGAACCCAATAGAAGAATCTCTGAACGGATTTCCTGACTTTGTGCTGTATTATTTATATGATTTGAAGTTCTTTTTGTCTTACTGCCAGAACTTTTCTTTGTGGAGGCAGAAGCTTTTTTTGCTGTCGATGTTTTCTTAGTTGTTGCATTTTTTGCTGCTTTCGCTGTGCTGTTCGTAGAACTTTTTTTCGTATTTGTAGATTTTGCAGCCATCTGATTCCCCCTTAATTATTATACCATTGTACTGATTCAATCAAACGATAGATTGAATACATACTATTTCAAGTATAACATCAATTAAAATTCATGTCATTACAAAATTTCTTTGATCAGATGCCATTTTTTTGTTCTATATTTACATTTCTGAAGGTTTTTCCCGTTTTTCATCAATCAATTCATAGAGTTTTTTAAATGCCTGGTGAATGCCTCCGACTTCGTCGATGATCCCTTCTCTTACAGCTTCTTCTCCTTCTAACAGTGTTCCTACATCTTTTACAAGCTGCGTAGGGTTCAACATCAGATCAACAAGACGTTTTTCTGTGATTTTAGAGTGTGCAGCAATAAATCTGGCAATTCTGTCCTGTGTACGTTCCATATTTCTCAGACTCTGTGTCACACCGATAAAAGTACCGTTTGAACGAACCGGATGAACAACCATGGTTCCTGTCGGTACAATAAAGGAATAATCTGCCGAAACAGCAAGAGGACCGCCAATAGAATGACTTCCACCAAGGACAAGAGAAACGGTTGGTTTTCCCAAAGAAGCTATCATCTCCGCAATTGCAAGTCCAGCTTCCACATCTCCACCCAGTGTATTTAATAAAATGAGAACCCCCTCTACTTCATCGCTTTCTTCAGCTTCAGCCAGCTGTGGGAGTAAATGTTCGTACTTTGTTGCTTTAGTATTATTTGATACTGTTTCATGCCCTTCAATTTCACCTATAATTGTCAGAAGACGAATTTTGTAATTCTTTTTATTTTCATTTAACATTAACGCACCAAATTCTTTGATTTCATCTGATTTTTGCTTTTTTTCCTCGCTCATATCAATATGCCTCCTGTTGAAAGTAAATAAATACTATTACTAGAATGCACAGAATACGAGAAAATATGTATTGTATCCAATTCTGCATATCAATCTCTACAATTTAGACAAAAGAGCTGACTACTATTTAGAAACTACAATTCGGATACAAAAAACAGGAGGTATGGATACAAAATCATAGGAATCCATACCTCCTGAATCATATGTAATTAATATTAATCTTCCAGTGCCTGTTCTACATCGGCAATCAGATCTTCGATATTCTCAATTCCAAGACTGAAACGAATCAGATCCGGCTGTACACCTGCTTCCAACAGTTCCTGCTCATTCATCTGTCTGTGTGTATGACTTGCAGGATGAAGTACGCAGCTTCTTGCGTCTGCTACATGAGTTACAATTGCAACCAGTTTCAGTTTGTCCATCATCTTGACTGCTGCTTCTCTTCCGCCCTTTAATCCAAAAGTAATAACACCGCATGTTCCGTCCGGCATGTATTTCTGAACGAGGTCATAATCTTTACTTCCCGGAAGTGAAGGACAGTTAACCCATGCTACTTTCTCATGTCCCTGGAGATACTGAGCCATCTTTACTGCATTCTCACAATGTCTTGGTACTCTCAAATGAAGACTCTCGAGTCCAAGGTTCAGAAGAAATGCATTCTGTGGAGACTGAATCGATCCAAGATCTCTCATCAGCTGTGATGTTGCCTTTGTTATATAAGCAGCTTTGCCAAACTTTTCTGTGTATACAATTCCGTGATAAGTCTCATCCGGTGTTGTAAGTCCGGCAAACTTGTCTCCGTAAGCAGCCCAGTCAAAGTTTCCACTATCAACGATTGCTCCACCAACACAAGCTGCATGACCGTCCATATATTTTGTTGTTGAATGAGTAACAATATCTGCTCCCCATTCAAACGGGCGGCAGTTGATCGGTGTTGCAAATGTATTATCTACGATTAATGGAACATTGTGTGCATGTGCTGCTTTGGCAAACTTCTCAAAATCAAAGATAGTCAATGCAGGATTGGCAATTGTCTCTCCAAAAACAGCCTTTGTGTTCTCCTGGAATGCTGCATTTAATTCCTCTTCTGTGCAATCCGGGTCAACAAATGTTGCTTTTACGCCCATTTTACGAATTGTATGAGCAAACAGGTTGTAAGTACCGCCATACAACGCAGATGCACATACGATGTGATCACCTTCTTCAGCAATATTCATGATAGCATAGAAGTTTGCTGCCTGTCCGGAAGAAGTCAGCATTGCTGCTACTCCACCCTCCATATCACAGATCTTTGCTGCTACTGCATCATTCGTCGGATTCTGAAGTCTTGTATAAAAATATCCGGACTCTTCAAGATCAAAAAGTCTTCCCATCTGATCACTGCTTGTATAACGGAATGTTGTGCTCTGAACGATCGGGAGTACACGTGGCTCACCGTTTCCCGGATTGTAACCGGACTGTACGCATTTCGTTTCCATCTTGTAATTACTCATAGTTTTATATCCTCTCTTATAGCTGGGTATTTCTATTCATTCCAGTTATGGTATACGTCCTGAACGTCATCATCCTCATCAAGAAGATCAAGTGTCTTCTGGATGTTTTTGATATCCTCTTCTTTTGTAAGATCAACATATGTCTGAGGAATCATTGTAACTTCAGCAGAAACCATAGGGATTCCGGCTTCTTCCATCTTCAGACGAACATCACTGAAGTCTTCCGGTGATGTTAATACTTCATAGCTGTCTTCTTCTTCGTTAAAGTCTTCAGCTCCGGCATCCAGTACAGTCATCATAAGATCATCTGAGTCCATATCGCACTCTTCTTTATCAATGATGATCTGTCCCTTCTCGTCAAACATGAAAGATACACATCCCGGTGTTCCTACATTTCCGCTTCCTTTTGTAAATGCATTTCTTACGTTAGAAGCTGTACGATTCTTGTTATCCGTAAGAGTCTTAACGATGATAGCTGTTCCGTTCGGTCCGTATCCTTCATATGTAATACGCTCATAGTTGTCTGCGGAACCCTCTCCGGCAGCTTTCTTGATATTTCTTTCGATTGTATCATTCGGCATGTTATTTGACTTTGCTTTAGCAATTACATCACGAAGTCTGCTGTTGTTTGTCGGATCAGCACTTCCACCTTCCTTAACAGCAATTGCAAGTTCACGTCCGATCTTTGTAAAGATCTTTCCTTTCGCTGCATCATTCTTTTCTTTCTTATGCTTGATATTCGCAAATTTAGAATGTCCTGACATATTCTGATTCTCCTTTTCTATTGTATCAATGTATTTTATATAAATTCATTTGCATTTACAGATACACTTTAGGTTCTGTAAAGTACTATCCATATAATTTTACCACGCTTTTTTTGTTCTGTAAAGAATCTGGTTGGATTTATGTAGTAAGATCCAGACTGATTCTTATTGCTTGGTCAATTTTTTTCATTCGTTCCTGATCGATATGACAGACATATTCTCTCAGTCTTTTCTTGTCAATTGTACGGATCTGTTCCAGTAGAATGACTGAATTTTTCATAATATTATAATCATTTGTACAGATTTCAATATGTGTCGGCAATTTTGCCTTATTCATCTTCGACGTAATTGCGGCACAGATGATGGTTGGACTATGTCTGTTGCCTATGTTATTCTGTATTATAAGTACCGGCCGGATTCCCCCTTGTTCGGAACCAACGACAGGACTAAGATCTGCGTAATAAATGTCGCCCCGTTTAATTATCAATTCATTCACACTCCGATATTCCAGTTACTTTTCGTATTTGTTCTCTGATTCTTCTCAGAACCTTTTGTTTTTCTTCTAAGAACATACTAAAGTATCTCCGGTTTTATCGGATGTATGCATGTTAACCGGATTCTTTCAACTATTCCGGTTATTCGAAATAATCAATCTGTTTTACGATCGTACCGTTTTTATAATACTCTCTCGGAACACGCTTGCTCAGATCACAGACAAATTCATAATTGAATCTTCCACTCAGATCAGAAAGATCTTCTACACGGATAACAGCGTCCTTGTCTTTTCCGACCAGAGTAACCGGATCCATAAATTTTGCTTCAGGAATCTCTGTTACATCTACCATAAACTGATCCATGCAGACTCTTCCTACAATATCTGCACGTTTTCCATGGATAAGAACATAACCTTTATTTGAGAGGGAACGCGGATATCCGTCACCGTATCCGACGGGAATCGTAGCGATCCGCATCTTCTTTGGCGCGACGAAAGTTCCACCGTAACTGATGGAAGTTCCTTTTTCCACATCCTTTACAAAGCTGATATGGCTGATTAATTCCAGTGCCGGTTTCAGGTCAACAGCATCTTTTTTCACTTCATCTGACGGATACATTCCATAAATAGAGATGCCGGCTCTGGCAAGATCATGCTTCATATCTGGAAAATCAATAATTCCGGCACTGTTATCACAATCATAATAGGAGATTTGGACTCCATTTGTTTCTAGCTGTTCTTTCATCCAGAGGAATTTTTCATGTTGGGCAAATGTATAAGACTTGTCGAATTCATCTGCCTTTGCAAAGTGTGTAAACATTCCTTCCATTTTAATATTAGGAAGTTTGCTGATCCTGGAAATTGTCTCAACACTTTCTTTGTCTACTTTGAATCCAATTCGTCCCATTCCTGTATCAATTTTTATGTGAAGAAATGCGGTCTTTCCTGATCTTACGGCAGCCTCGGCCATTCCCTGAGCCATCTCTTCTGTATAAACTGCTGCACGGATTTCTTTTTCAACCATTTCTTCATACTCATCAGGAAAAACACAGCCAAGAATCAAGATTGGTTTCTTGATTCCATGTGCTCTTAAAGTTCTTGCTTCTCCCATGCATGCTACAGCGTAACCCCAGATATAAGGCGTTTCCTCAAACATTTCCGCAAGAGGAACTGCTCCGTGTCCGTATGCATCCGTCTTGATAACAGCTATTAAACGTCCCTCCTGACCAATGCGATTTTTCATCTGTTCCATATTATATGCAATTGCGTCCAGATTGATCCGGGCACATACTCTGTTATACTGTTTCATAATTTATCTGCACTCCTTTGCATTCTTCATTGCATCGGCCATACCCTGAATCAGGTCTCTGGCTAATACGCTGTAACTTCCTTTGCTCTTTTTCGCTTCATCTCCACCACAGGCATGTAGGAAAACTCCCACAGTAGTGGCTTCAAATGGTGCCATATGCTGTGCAAGAAGTCCTGCAATCGTTCCGGCAAGAACGTCTCCGGAACCACCTTTTGCCATAGAGTTATTACCAGCGAGATTTACAAATTTCTGCCGATTTGTCTGTGCGACAACAGTACGACTGTCTTTTAACACACAGATTATGGATGATTTTGTATCCGGTCCGGATTGTTTTATGATCTGATCAAGTGCCTGGAAGCGATCTTCCATGATCGTATCAATACTCCATCCGGTCAGCCTTGACATTTCTTTCATATGTGGAGTTAAAATCACAGGTGCACAACATTGATTTAATAACTCTATATTCCTGCTCAGTAAATTAAGTCCATCAGCATCTATGACACATGGACAGGATACATTTTTCAATACATTTTTCAATATCTTTTCGGAAATCTGTCCCATTCCAAGTCCACAGCCAATACAAACCACATCAGCCCAGTCAAGAAGATGAGACAGTTGACTGTCATCATAAGAATCATAGCAGGATATAATGGCTTCCGGAAGAAGTTCCTGCAGTGCCAGACGGTTTTCACTTGCTGTATAAATCTGTACTAGACCGGCACCAACTGTATAGGCAGCACAGGCAGAAAGAAATGCAGCACCAGCCATCCCGGGACTTCCGGTGATCATAAGAACTTTTCCATAACTTCCCTTGTGCGAATGCATCATTCTCGCAGGAAGTAGTTTTCCAAGTTCATTTTTGTCAAAAGTATAACAAACATCCAGGCGATTCGAAAAATAGTTCGGATCGATTCCAATCGCAACCGGAATGCTCTCTCCTGCATAGGACTTGCCAGGGAAAAGCTCACAGCCTAATTTTACACATGCCATACACACTGTAAGGTCGGCTCGAAATGCTGTCCCAAGAATCTCTCCTGTTGCAGCACAGATTCCGGATGGAATATCAACAGCAACTTTTTCTGTATCCTGAAGATTCATCCAGTCAATCACATCTTTATAATGTCCTGTGATTTCACGGCAGAGTCCAACACCAAATACAGCATCAATTATTACAGTATATTCTTCATCCGGGAATTCTGTGAATACAGAAATCCCCATATTTTCTACAATCTGTTTCTGACATCGACATTCTTCACTTAAAGAAGCTTCTTTCCCTGCAAATAGTACATCTGCATGTTTTCCCTGCTCGGTTAAGAGCCGTGCTACTGCAAATCCATCGCCACCATTGTTGCCGCTTCCACAGACAATCAGACTTTTTTCTGTGGAAATATTTTTCTTCTGCATTGTCTCGACAATCTGAAGCGCTGCACGTTCCATAAGTACAAGGGATGGAATCCCCATTTTATGAATTGTGTGTGCATCAGCTTCACTCATCTGCTTCCCATTTGGAAGATATCTCATGCTTATCGCCTGACCTTTCTATCACTTTACATTCCTTTAACATGAACAGATGCTGCGAAACCTCCTTTTGTCAGTTGGTCCCACAGCATCCTTGCAGCTTTGCTAGATTCTATTCTTTATCCTGCTGACAAAGGTTGTAAGATAACTTCATCAGTGTGTCAGATAAATGTACGTTCTCAACGACCACATCCTTTGGAAGGGAAAGGTCTGTATGTGCAAAATTCCAGATTCCCTTCACACCGTTATCTACCAGAATATCAGCAACTTCAATTGCTTTCGATTTTGGAAGTGTCAGTGCAGCAATTTCAATGTCATTATTCTTAAGAAAATCTTCCAGTTCATCAACCATACGCACAGGAATCCCTCTGATCGTTACGCCTTCCAGTCGAGGATTCACATCAAAAAGACTTTTCAGAATAAATCCGCTTCTTTCGAAGGAAGCATAGTTTGCCAGTGCCTGTCCTAAATTACCGGCACCAATGATAATAAAATTATGACTTCTATCCAATCCTAAGATCTTTCCAATCTCTGTATAAAGATATTTCACATTGTATCCGTATCCCTGTTGGCCGAAACCACCGAAATTATTCAAATCCTGACGTATCTGTGAAGCCGTTACATGCATCTTCTTACTCAGGTCACTGGATGAAATTCTCTCTACGCCAGCCTCCAGCAGATCTCCCAGATATCTGTAGTACCTCGGAAGTCTGGAAATGACTGCACGTGATATCTTTCTCTGTTCCAATTTTTAGCCCTCCACTCTTAAACTACTCTTTATTATATAAAAGAGTTAAAGTTCTGTCAAACTTTTGTTTTGCAAAAACCCTTAAAATCCATATATTTTCCTTGTATTTTCGACATTTTTCTATATAATGATAATGTTAGAAGTCAAAAAACGAGGTGAAAACATATGATACTCGCATGTCACAATATAGAAAAAGTGTTTGGGGAACGCGAAATTGTACGAGACGGCTCCTTTCATATCGAAGATCGTGAGAAAGCTGCTCTTGTCGGTGTGAACGGCGCCGGAAAATCAACAATCCTTAAGATGATCATCGGAGAAGAACCTCTTGATGGTGGAGATGTTATTCTCGCGAAAGGAAAGACACTCGGTTATCTTGCGCAGCGTCAGGATTTAAAATCCGGAAATAGCATTTATGAGGAAGTGAAAAGTGCAAAAGCGGATATTTTTGCAATGGAAACTCAGATTCGTTCCATCGAACATGAACTGAAGCATTTGGAAGGCGAGGAATTGCAGAGCCGCCTGGAGACCTACAACCGTCTACAGTCCGAATTTGATGCAAGAAACGGTTATGCCTGCGAAAGCGAGATTACAGGTGTATTAAAGGGACTTGGCTTTACGGAAGACGATTTTAATAAACAGACAGATACACTTTCAGGTGGTCAGAAGACCCGTGTTTCTCTCGGAAAATTACTGCTTACAAGTCCGGATATTCTCCTGCTTGATGAGCCGACAAACCACTTGGATCTGAATTCCATTGCCTGGCTGGAAACATATCTGATCAACTATTCCGGAGCGGTATTTATCGTCTCCCATGACCGTTATTTCCTGAATCGTGTTGTCACAAAAGTTGTTGAGATTGACAATGCACAGGTTCGCATGTACCTTGGAAATTATAAAGATTATGCAATGAAAAAACAGCAGATCCGAGATGCACAGCTGAAAGAATACATGAATCAGCAGCGTGAGATCAAACATCAGCAGGCTGTTATTGATAAATTAAAGTCTTTCAATCGTGAAAAATCAATCAAACGTGCAGAGAGTCGTGAGAAAATGCTTGGCAGGATTACGCCATTGGACAAACCGGTTGACAGTACGAAAGAAATGCATTTTACGCTGGAACCATCGCAGATCAGCGGAAATGATGTTCTTACAGTGGAACATCTCTCAAAGCAATTTGACAGTCAGGTTCTCTTCAGTGATATCAGTTTTGAAATCAAACGTGGCGAACATGTCGCTGTGATTGGCGATAACGGAACCGGAAAGACAACACTTTTAAAGATCATTAATCAGGTTATTGCAGCGGATCAGGGCGAATTCACACTTGGATCCAAAGTGACGATTGGTTATTATGACCAGGAACATCACGTACTTCATGATGATAAGACCATTTTTGATGAGATTTCTGATGACTATCCTGATCTTACCAATACACAGATCAGAAATACACTCGCTGCATTTCAGTTTACCGGAGATGAAGTGTTCAAAGAGATTCATACATTAAGCGGTGGAGAAAAAGGCCGCGTATCACTTGCCAAACTTATGCTTTCGGAAGCAAATTTTCTAATCCTTGATGAGCCAACCAACCATCTGGATATTACTTCCAAAGAAATTCTGGAAGAAGCATTAAATAACTACAGCGGAACGATTCTTTATGTATCCCATGATCGTTATTTTATCAATCAGACCGCCTCTCGGATCCTTGAACTGGTGAATCAGACATTTGTTAATTACATCGGAAACTACGATTATTATCTGGAGAAAAAAGAAGCACTGACACTTGCTTATGCTTCTGGAAATGAAACAAATGCAGAAAATGTATCCAATTTAGATGATTCTGTTGCATCCACTCCTGTTTCGGATTCAAAATTAAGCTGGCAGGAACAGAAGGAACAGCAGGCACGTGAACGTAAACGTAAAAATGAGTTGAAGAAAACAGAGGAAGAAATCGCAAAACTTGAAGATCGCAACACAGAGATTGACGAGGAACTGACGAAAGAGGAAGTTTATTCAAACTCTATTGAGTGCCAGAAACTTTCAACAGAACGCGCTGCAAATGAAGCAAGATTAGAAGAATTGTATGAATTGTGGGAAGAATTGGCAGAATAATGAATCTGCATAACAGTAATCGCCTGACAGCTACTACTTATGGTAACTGTCAGGCGATTTGTCTAAGATTACATTTTCAAATTCAGTCAAACTTGAATCGAGATCAAGGTTTGTTTCTATACTGTACCGGTGTGATGTTATACAGTTTTTTAAATGTTCTGTTAAAATGTTCTACATTCTGATATCCTACAGATTCTGCAATACTTTCTACAGTTGCACTGCTGCTCTTAAGCATTGCTCTTGCCTTTTTCATACGGATTTCTTTCAGAATATCTCCGAATGTCATTCCTGATTTTTCTTTAATATATTTTGACAAATATGGTTTTGAAAGGAAGAACTTCTCAGCAAGATCGTCCAATGTAACTTCTTTATAATTTGCGTAAATATAATTTGTAATATCTAATAATCTTTCATCCTTGCATGTCTGGGATCTCTGTA